>MTLE01006938.1_pt1 | contig 19028 bp, 21 predicted proteins | sample 1982461 | NCBI WGS metagenome assembly MTLE01 (sample SAMN05712605, study PRJNA340218) | biofilm metagenome | isolation source: sample SPL anode biofilm adapted to -200 mV | place: USA | collected 2012-02-03
TAACGATTACTGATTTGCTTACCGATTACAGCTTGCTGCTTACCGCTAATGGAGGGGATGATTGTTTCGTTTTTACAAATAAATTTTTGATAATTTAGTACATATATAGCGTTATTATTAGTAATTTTGTCAGGTGTTCGTATGTCATATTTACAGGTCGAAAAGAATATAAGTTATGCAACAATCAGAAATTCAGGCAGTAAAACAGCGATTTGGAATTATCGGAACTTCCGAATTACTGAATAGAGCAATAGATATAGCAGTTCAGGTGGCACCCACAGATCTTTCAGTACTGATAATAGGTGAAAGTGGTGTAGGGAAAGAGAATTTTCCACAAATTATACATTATTACAGTCACCGGAAACATGGACCTTATATTGCAGTCAATTGTGGTGCTATACCGGAAGGTACTATAGATTCTGAACTTTTTGGGCATGAAAAAGGCTCTTTTACAGGAGCTACTGCTGATAGAAAAGGATATTTTGAAGTAGCGGATGGGGGAACAATATTTTTAGATGAGGTTGGAGAGCTGCCACTTTCTACTCAGGTGAGATTATTAAGAGTCCTTGAAGCCGGAGAATTTATCAAGGTTGGTTCGTCGAAAACTCAAAAGACTAATGTGAGAGTAGTAGCAGCGACAAATCTAAATATGGCGCAAGCTACGCGTGATGGAAAATTCCGTGAAGATTTATTTTATCGGTTAAATACAGTTCCGATTGCAGTGCCTGCTTTACGTGATCGAAAAGAAGATATTGTATTGTTGTTCAGGAAATTTGCATCGGATTTTGCCGAAAAATACAGAATGCCTGCCATTAAACTTTCGGAAGAAGCCAAAAATGTATTGACCAATTACTATTGGAATGGTAATGTGCGTCAATTGAAAAATATTACAGAACAAATATCTGTAATTGAGCAGCAGAGGGAAATATCAGCGCAAATTCTGAGGACCTATTTACCAAAGGATGATATAGAAAGATTACCCGCTTTATTTTCAAATAACGGGCACGATCAAAAGTCATTTAACAGTGAAAGAGAGATTTTATATCAGGTTCTTTTTGATATGAAGAAGGATATGAATGATCTTAAAAAGTTAGTTCATGACATAATGGAAGGGCAACAACCTGAAAATTTGCATGATGATCCGAGATTTTCTTCTACTTTTATAAATCACACAGATAAATTCTTTCCACCATCCAATTCATCTCAGATGGAATTTAAGAACGACAATCCGTCGCGTGAAACAAAACAATATTCAAATGTTGATGATGTAGAAGCAATTCAGGATGCAGAAGAATATCATGAGTTGGAAACTATGCAGAAGCCGTTAACATTGGAAGATATGGAACGGCAAATGATTAAAAATACTCTGGATAAGTACAGGGGTAAGCGTAAAGCAGCAGCAGACGAATTGCATATTTCGGAACGTACATTATATCGTAAAATCAAAGAATATGGCATTGAATAATATTAATATTTTGGATAAATTGAAAAAGAATCCGCTAACCGGAAAAGTTTTATTTTTGACAGGTTTAGTTGTTTTATCCTTTACTTCATGTTCAATTTCGTATAAGTTTAATGGTGCTTCTATCGATTATAGCAAGACTAAAACGATATCGATTTCTGATTTCCCAAATACAGCTGAACTGGTTTATCCTCCATTGGCTCAGGAATTTACTGAAGCATTGCGTGACCAATATTCAAAACAAACACGGTTGCAACTTCTTAAAAAAGGTGGCGACTTAAATATTGAAGGGGAAATTGTAGGATATCAGCTTACTCCAATGGCAATCAGTGCAGATACGTATGCTTCTGAAACCAAACTGACTTTGACGGTAAATGTACGGTTTACAAATAACAAAAATCCGGAAGATGATTTTGAAAAACGCTATTCTGTTTTTCAAACCTTTGATAGTACTCAATCGTTAAATGATGTTCAGGATGAACTTATGAAACTGATGATTACAGATATTACGGATAATATCTATAATGATACAGTTGCTAAATGGTAATCTGTTGTTTTTTTTGCTTTTTAACCATAACTCTTAAATGACTAACGAAGAATTCATATCGCTTATAAAATCACCCGATCAAGTTAAACCTGAACATGTTCCTGATTTAAAGGAACTGGTGGATTTGTATCCGGGATTTGTACAGGCAAGAATTTTATACGTTAAAGCATTACAACAGTCACATAACATAAATTTTCACGCAAATTTAAAACTCGCCACGCTTTACACCACAAACAGAAGGTGGTTGTATTATTATATTCATCCTGAAAAGAAGATTGTTTCAGAACCATATCGAAGAGAAAGCAACGGGAAATCCGCCGGAAATTATTTTGATATGTTACAGGTGATTGAAAAAGAGGGAGGAGATACTAAGAAATCGTTGAAAAATCTGGCGGAAAGACTAAAATCTGCAAGATCGATGGTTGTGGGTGAACCTGTTAAGCCAGAACCTAAGATTGAAAAACCCTTAGTTGAAGTAGTGCCGGAAGTAAAGAAGACAATCAATGTCACCCAACCGGTAATTGAACCTAAAATTCAAGTTGCCAGTTACTTTGATGCAATAGAAGAAGATATATCAGAGAGCAATGCTAAAAATCTTATCCGGAATAAAAAATACAGTGAGGCAATTGAAATATTGAGGAAATTAAATTTGAATAATCCGAAAAAAAGTGTTTACTTTGCAGACCAAATTCGTTTTTTGGAAAAAATAATCGCAAACTCAAAAAAATAAACTATATTATGTACGTTCTACTTATTATTTTAATTGTAATTGCTTCCATTTTGCTTACTTTCTTAGTGTTGGTTCAAAACTCAAAAGGCGGTGGTCTTGCAGCAGGTTTTTCTTCGAGCAACCAGATTATGGGTGTGCGCAAAACCACTGATTTTCTTGAAAAGGCAACCTGGGGTCTTGTAGCGTTTGTTGTTGTACTTTCAATTGCTACAGTCGGTGTTAAAAATACTCAAACATCAGCAGCTACAGATGCAGTTGTAAACGAAGAGTTCCAACATCAGAAACAGGCAGAACCGGGTGTTGTGGCTCCTAACTTTGGAGAAACTCCCGAAGCAACCAAGACACCGGAAGCTCCTGCTACTCCAGCTGGTAAATAAAAAGTAAATAAATAAATTTTAAAGCGTGTCAAAGTATTTTGATGCGCTTTCTTTTGTTAATCTGAGTTTGTATAGTATTTACCATTCCATTTCTCTGAAAGATTTACCTGTGTTAAATGAAGAGAGTGAAATAAACTTTTCAGAATAAAAGTAGTTTTGTTCTGATGAATTTTAAAATAATAGGTTATGTTACAAATAGATAATACAATAGTGAGTCTGGATTTGCTCGATGAAAAATTTGTCTGTGATCTGGCTTCCTGTAAAGGTGTGTGTTGTATTGAAGGAGATGATGGGGCTCCGCTTGAAGATGAAGAAGTGAAAATTATTGAAGATTTGCTTCCTGTTATTTGGCCTGATCTTACTGATGCTTCAAAGGAAGTGATTGAAAAACAGGGAGTTTTTTATATTGACAGGGAAGGAGAACCTGTGACTTCGATTGTAAACGGAGCAGAATGTGTTTTTACATATACCGATGAAAATGGAATATGTAAATGTGCAATTGAAAAGGCATACAGAGAAGGTAAGACTGATTTTTATAAACCAATTTCCTGTCATTTATATCCTGTCCGTCTTCAAAAATATGATGAATTTACAGCAGTTAACTATCATCAGTGGGGGGTATGTAATTGCGCAAGAACGTTAGGTAATAAATTGAGTGTGCCTGTTTATCGGTTTTTAAAAGAACCGTTAATAAGAAAATTTGGTGAAGATTGGTACACGCAACTTCAAATAGCGGATGAAGAATTAAACAGTAGAAAATAATATGAAAACAAATCGTGTAAAAGTTGAAATTATTACGATCGGCGACGAGATATTGATTGGTCAGATTGTAGATACGAATTCAGTATGGATGGCAAAACAATTAAATCAGGTTGGTTTTGAACTGGCTCAGATTACCTCTGTGCACGACGATAAGGATCATATAACGGAATCGCTGGACAATGCCCTCAAAAGAGCAGATGTTGTTCTTTTTACAGGAGGAATTGGGCCTACGAATGACGATATTACCAAACAGACATTGTGCGATTATTTTAATACAAAACTGGTGTTTGAAGAATCGGTAATTAAGAATATTGAGAATCTGTTTTCAACTCGTCCGGGTTTTGTAATAAATGAGCTTACAAGGGCGCAGGCTATGGTTCCCGAGAATTGCACGCTTATTCAGAATATTGTGGGAACTGCTCCTGTAACGTGGTTTGAGAAAGATGGTAAAGTAATAGTTTCCATGCCCGGAGTACCATACGAAATGAAAAATGTAATGAGCACGGAAATTATTCCGCGGCTGCAGAAACATTTTCAGACTCCTGTGCTTTTACATAAAACCGTGCAGGTTTACGGTTTTGGAGAGTCGGCACTGGCACTGAAAATTGCTGATTGGGAAAACGCTTTGCCCGAATATATCAGTCTCGCGTATTTGCCGAATTCAGGCATTGTGAAATTACGTCTTAGCGGGCTGTTGGATAATATGCTGGAACTGGAATTCAGCATAAATCAGCAGATTGATAAATTGAGACAGATACTTGGAAATGCTATTGTTGCTTATGAAGATATTCCGATTGAACAGTTGGTGGGAAATTTATTGAAGGCAAAGAACAAGATGCTTTCAACAGCAGAAAGTTGCACAGGAGGTTATATAGCCCATTTGTTCACATCTATTCCCGGCAGTTCAGAATTTTACAAAGGTTCTGTCGTGGCTTATTCCAATGAAGTAAAAACGAATGTATTGAATGTGTCTGCTAATGATTTAAATGAGTTTGGGGCAGTAAGTCAGACAGTTGTTGAACAAATGGCTGAAAATGTACGGAAATTACTTAAAACGGATTACGCTATTGCCACTTCAGGAATTGCTGGGCCAACAGGGGGAACGCCAGATAAACCGGTAGGAACTGTTTGGATTGCAGTAAGTTCCGATACCGAAGTAATAAGTCGTGAATATCATTTTGGCTCATTACGTGATCAAAATATTAAGCGAGCAGCGCAGGCGGCTTTATTGTTATTAAAAGAAATAATCTGAAGTAAATAAGCTTATATCAGTAGTTTATTTTTAAATAGTGTGAAACAGGTTGTTTTTATTGAAATTAATACACAAAAAGGCTTGCATATTTAAAATTAATAGTGTACTTTTGCACACTGTTTTTGAGAAAAAATGTAAACAATAAAAAGATATAGAAATGTCAAAAATTTGTCAGATCACCGGTAAAAAAGCAATGGTTGGAAACAACGTATCACATTCAAAACGTCGTACAAAAAGAACATTTGATGTGAACCTGTTTACAAAGAAGTTCTTTTGGGTAGAACAAGAAACCTGGATCAGCCTGAATGTTTCGGCTGCAGGACTTCGTACAATCAATAAAATTGGATTGGATGCTGCCATTAAAAAAGCGTCAGAAAAAGGGTATTTATACGCATAATTTAGGAGAAAAACTACACCATGGCAAAAAAATCGAAAGAAGCAAGAGTCCAGGTCATTCTGGAGTGCACAGAGCATAAAGAAAGCGGTATGCCCGGAACTTCACGTTATATTACTGTTAAAAACAGAAAGAACACACCGGGACGTATGGAGTTGAAAAAATACAACCCCATTTTGAAAAAAGTAACAGTTCACAAAGAAATTAAATAATATCTGAATCATGGCAAAGAAAGCGGTTGCATCTCTCCAAAAAGGGGAAGGACGTTCGTTCGCGAAGGTTATTAAGATGGTAAAATCACCAAAAACCGGTGCTTATATATTCCAGGAAGAAATTGTACACAACGATAAAGTGAAAGATTATTTCGCAAAATAATAAATTATCGTTCCAGATAAATAAGAAGAATCCTCTCATTAAACCAAAATGAGGGGATTTTTTTTGCCGTAAACTCAAAAAAAAAACTTAATTTTGTAAGTTGATTAATAATTGTAAAGTGATATTAGTCACTGTTTATGAAAAGCTAAATTTAATTTTTAAGGGATAATTCATGGGATTATTTGATATTTTCAATAAAGAAAAAAAGGAAACACTTGATCAGGGTTTGTCCAAAACCAAAGAAAGCGTTTTCTCAAAATTGACACGTGCTGTTGCCGGAAAATCGAAGGTTGATGATGAAGTTTTGGATAATCTGGAAGAAGTTTTGATTACTTCGGATGTGGGAGTTGAAACTACTTTGAGAATAATAGAACGCATAGAAAAAAGGGTTGCACAGGATAAGTACGTGAATACAAACGAACTGAATGCTATATTAAAAAATGAAATAGCCGGTTTGCTTGCTGAAAATAATTCAGGTTTGCCTGTAGATTTTGATTCGGAACTTCCTGCTAAACCTTATGTGATTATGGTTGTGGGAGTCAACGGAGTTGGTAAAACCACAACAATCGGGAAATTGGCCTATCAGTTTACCAAAGCGGGTAAAAAAGTGTATCTCGGAGCAGCAGACACGTTTCGGGCGGCTGCCGTTGATCAGCTGGTTATCTGGGGAGAACGTGCAGGAGTTCCTGTAATAAAACAAAAAATGGGTTCTGATCCGGCTTCAGTCGCATTTGATACAATTGCTTCAGCAAAAGCGAATAACGCAGATGTTGTGATTATTGACACTGCCGGTCGTTTGCATAACAAAATAAATTTGATGAACGAACTGACCAAGATTAAAAATGTTATGCAGAAAGTAGTTCCGGATGCACCGCATGAAGTTTTGTTGGTTTTGGATGGATCAACAGGACAAAATGCCTTCGAACAGGCTAAGCAGTTTACGAAAGCAACAGATGTTACTGCATTGGCAATTACTAAACTCGATGGAACTGCAAAAGGCGGCGTGGTAATCGGAATATCGGATCAGTTTAAAATTCCGGTAAAATATATCGGATTGGGTGAAGGCATGGAGCACCTGCAGGTGTTTGACAGAGATGCATTTGTGGCAACTTTGTTTGAGTGAGCGAACAGATAAGATCGCTTAAATGTATTTTTGAAGTGATATAAATTAACTTAAACAGGAAATTATTCAGAATTCAATGTTAGACAAAAAATATAAAGGAACAGTTGATGTAATTACCCTTGGCTGTTCTAAGAATCTGGTTGATTCGGAGCAGCTGATGAGGCAGTTTGATGCACTGGGCTATAAAGTTCGTCACGATGCTGAAAACCCTGATGGTGAAATTGTAATCGTCAATACATGCGGATTTATAGGTGATGCCAAGGAAGAAAGCATCAATACCATTTTGCAGTTTGCGGATTTACGCAAACATAATAAAATGGAAAAATTATTCGTCATGGGCTGTCTTTCCGAACGGTATTTAAAAGAGTTGAGCATGGAAATTCCGGAAGTGGATAAGTTCTATGGAAAATTCAATTATAATAATATTCTGACAGATTTAGGACAGGAGTACAGGGCTGATTTACGTTTAGAAAGAACATTGACAACTCCTGCACATTACGCATATATCAAAATTTCTGAAGGGTGTAACCGGACTTGTTCATATTGTGCTATTCCGGTGATTACAGGTAAGCATCGTTCGCGTTCGATGGAAGATATTGAAAATGAAGTGAAAGGCCTTGTGGAGAAAGGTGTAAAGGAATTTCAACTCATCGCGCAGGACTTATCGTATTATGGTCAGGACAGATATAAATCTTTGAAATTACCTGAGTTGACGGAAAGGTTATCGGATATTCCCGGGGTAGAATGGTTAAGGTTGCATTATGCATATCCGGCCCAGTTTCCATTTGATTTATTGAAGGTAATGCGCGAAAGAGAGAATGTTTGTAATTATCTCGACATTGCATTACAGCACGTCAGCGATAATATGCTGAAACAAATGCGGCGTAATATTTCTAAAGCTCAAACCTATGATTTGATAGACAGAATACGTATTGAAGTTCCGGGTATTCATTTGAGAACCACACTGTTGCTCGGTCATCCCGGTGAAACGGATGCTGATGTGGAAGAATTAAAAGAATTTATCCAAAAAGTTCGTTTTGAAAGATTGGGAGCATTTGCGTTTTCGAATGAAGAAGGAACATACGCATATAAAAATTACAGGGATGATATTCCGGAAGAAGTGAAACATCGCAGGGTGGATGAAATAATGTCTTTACAACAGGGGATTTCTGCTGAAATCAATCAGACAAAAATCGGAAAAACATTAAAAGTGATGATTGACAGGGTAGAAGATGAATATTTTGTGGGCAGAACTGAATTTGACTCTCCTGAGGTTGATCCTGAGGTTTTAATTCCGGTCAAAACAAAAGGAGTAAAACAGGGTGAATTCTATGCTGCTAAAATTATTGATGCAACGGATTTTGATTTGTATGGAATGTAAATATCCCGCTTGCAACTTGTAACTCATAAAAAAACTCATAACTATATATTATGAATCACAAAGAACTAATAGCCAGTATGGCAGCCAAAATGAATGCCCCAAAGTCGTTGGTTGAAAATTTACTGGAAACAACAATTGCTACTTGTACCGAATTATTGGTAGAAGAAAAAACAATTGGTTTCCAGAGCTTTGGAAATTTTGAAGTGAGGAAAAAAGAAGAAAGATTGTCGGTACATCCATCTACTCAGGTCAGAACACTTATACCTCCTAAGCTGGTGGTAAATTTTAAACAAAGTAATATATTGAAAGACAAACTTAAAGATTTACCACATCATGAATAAAGATAAAATCTCATCTCAGGAAATTATTGATCTCGTGGCTTCCAAAGCTTCGGTAAGTAAGCGTGCTGCAGAAGAATTTCTTAAAGTGATGATTTCATCAATTGAGGATGCATTGATGGAGGGTGAAGTGGTGAAAATTAAGAACTTCGGAACTTTTAAGTTGCAATGGAACGAACCCCGTAAAAGTGTAAATGTGCAAACCGGTGAAGAAATTTTATTGTCTGGTTATCATAAAGTTACATTTACTCCTGAAAATCACCTGAAGGATTTGGTGAATGAACCGTTTGCTCATTTGGAACCGGTGTTACTTGATGAAGATAATGAACCGGTGATGGAAGAAAAGCCGGAAGATACAATTCCTGATCCACTGCGAATATTTACTGAACAGGCATCAGAAATTAAAAATCTGATATCTGAAATTCAGGCTCTTTCGCCCGTTAGTAGTCAACCCGAAAAATTGCAGGAAACAGAGCCGGAGGAAATGGTATCAGAGGAGAATGATGAATCGGAGGCAGAAGCGGAAGAAGTTGTTGAAGAAAAAGCGGAACCGGTTGAAGATACTGTTCCTGAAATTCCTGTTGTAGAAGTTCGGGAAGTAGAAAAAGAAGTAGAAAAAACTGTTGTCCCTGAAGCAAACATTATTCCTGATTACAATATTGAACATACAGCAACCACGGAAGAGCCGGTGATTGCAGAACCCGTTGTGGAAAGTAATTATAGCAAAGAAGAAATTCAGGATAAAGAAGCTGAAAACGTTACGGAAGAATACATTCCGAATCCGTTTTTGAAAGATGTTCCGAAGCGGAAGAAAAGAAGACCTTTGCGCTGGATATTAATAATTCTGTTGTTTTTGATTGCCTGTTCTGTAGGTTTGTATTATTTATATCCGCCCGCAAACAATTTGGGAAATAATATGATTAACAGTTCGGCGGCAGCCATTCAAAAAGCCAAGGAAAATATATCGTTGTCGGAAATGCTGAATAACTTCACAAAGTGGATTAAACCGGATAAAAAAGCTGATGCTCCCGTGCAGCCGGAGGTTGTCGTTGTGCCAAAAGATACTACGGGTATAGATACTGTGAAAATCCAGGAACCTGTGGTGGATAGTTTGCAGATGTTGTTTGATAATCCGCGGGTATTCACAAAATATATTGCAACTGAAAAAATTAAAAGAGGAAGCCGTCTGGCATTGATGTCGTTGCATTATTACGGAGCATCCGATTTCTGGGTTTATATTTACGAAGCGAATAAAGATCATATTCCTGATCCGGATAATATAGCTGTTGGAACTAAAATTCTTATTCCGGAATTAGATGCCCGTTTAATAGATTCGAAAAATCCTCGTTGTATACAAAAAGCGAAAGAATTGCATGACCTTTATGTCAGGTAATGCTTTACAAGTGCGATAAATAAAGACAGTCACGAAATATTCGTTACTCAAAATTTTAAAAAAGTTCTGCATTTTTTTACAATTGCAGGACTTTTTTAATTCAAAAAAGTATAAAAACTGCGTATTTTTTGCATAAAAAATTCTTCAGTACTTAATAATCTAAATTCAGGTTAATAGATATTAAATCAATGGTTTAACGTTTCAAATAAGACTATATTTGCTAATCAAAAATTCAACATTACTAACAAAAAAAGAATATGATTCAATCTGTTGATATTAGGGAACTTAACGAACGCATCGAGCGTCAGAGCTCTTTTGTAGATGCGTTAACAATGGGAATGGACAAAATTATTGTAGGGCAAAAACATTTGGTAGAGTCTTTATTAATTGGCTTGTTATCTGATGGTCATATTTTGCTTGAAGGTGTGCCCGGATTAGCAAAAACACTTGCTATTAAGACTTTGTCCGATTTAATTAAAGCTGATTTTAGTCGAATTCAGTTTACACCTGATTTATTACCGGCTGATGTGTTGGGAACAATGATTTACAGTCAGAAAAAAGAAGAATTCCACATTAAAAAGGGACCTATTTTTGCAAATCTGATTCTGGCCGATGAAATTAACCGTGCCCCGGCAAAAGTACAGAGTGCTTTGTTGGAAGCTATGCAGGAACGTCAGGTAACAATTGGTGAAAATACCTATAAGTTGGATGAACCATTTTTGGTGTTGGCCACTCAGAACCCGATTGAACAGGAAGGTACCTATCCTCTCCCTGAAGCTCAGGTAGACCGTTTTATGTTGAAAGTTATTATCAACTATCCTAAAAAAGAAGAAGAAAAACTGATTATTCGTCAGAACTTATTAAAAGAAAAACCGGAAGTTCTTCCAATTCTTTCTCCAAAAGATATTATCGATGCCCGCGACGTGGTACGTCAGGTTTATATTGATGAAAAAATCGAACGTTACATTGTTGATATTGTATTTGCAACGCGTTTTCCACAGGATTACGGGCTGGATACACTGAAAGAAATGATTTCGTTTGGAGCATCTCCGCGTGCTTCCATCAATCTTGCCCTTGCTGCCCGTGCTTATGCATTCATCAAACGCAGAGGTTATGTAATTCCGGAAGATATCCGTGCTGTTTGTTATGATGTATTGCGTCATCGTATCGGCTTAAGTTACGAAGCTGAAGCTAACAATATGACTTCCGATGAAATTATCACTGAAATCCTGAACACGATTGAAGTACCTTGATTAATTTCGTAATTCTCCCGATGGCTCTATCGGGATCATAGTACATAAATTAATAGTTGAACTTATGGAAACCAGTGAATTAATTCAAAAGGTTCGGAAAATAGAAATAAAGACACGTGGCTTGTCTAAAAATATTTTTGCAGGAGAATATCATTCGGCCTTTAAAGGCAGAGGTATGACTTTTGCAGAAGTGCGTGAGTACCAGTATGGTGATGATATCAGATCAATAGACTGGAATGTAACTGCACGCTTTGGACATCCATATATCAAAGTTTTTGAAGAAGAACGTGAATTGACTGTGGTGTTGTTGATTGATGTATCCGGAAGTCGCGAGTTTGGTACTGTATCGCAAATGAAAAAAAATATTTTTACTGAAGTTGCAGCTACTCTGGCTTTTTCCACAATACAAAACAATGATAAAATCGGTGTGATATTTTTCTCTGATAAAATAGAAAAATTTATTCCGCCCAAAAAAGGGAAGAAGCATGTTTTGCATATTATCCGTGAGTTAATTGATTTCACTCCCGAAAGCAATAACACTGATATTGCAGGCGCTCTGAGATACTTTACCAACGCCATTAAGAAGAGTTCTACCGCTTTCATTATTTCAGATTTTATCGACGAGAATTTTGAACGCGATCTGACAATTGCCAACCGGAAACACGATGTTGTAGCTTTACAGGTGTATGATATTCGTGAAACTGAGTTGCCAAATGTAGGATTAGTGAAATTGAAAGATGCTGAAACAGGTGAGAGGATATGGGTAGATACTTCCGATAAACGATTACGAACTTCATATAAGCATGCATGGGGGCAAAGTCAGTTGTCATTACAAAAAATCTTTACAAAATCCGGAGTTGATTCTGTGTCAATGAGCACTTCGGACGATTATGTACTGGCATTGATGAAGCTGTTTAAAATGAGAGCCTGAAACGATTTGATCAATTGAAGTATTGTTTAAAAACTCTCAATAAAGATCAAATTTGGAAATAGAAAATTGAAAATTTGTATGAGGAAAATCTTTTTAATTTTATTAGTTGTTCTTTCTTTTGCACATGTTGAACTGCAGGCTCAGAAAATTACTGTGACTGCCCGTCTGGATTCAACAGTAATTTGGATTGGTAATCAGGCGCACTTATCTTTCGAAGTTTCGCAGCAACCAAATCAAAAAGTTACTATGCCAATTTTTTCAGACACCATTGTAGGAGGTCTGGAGTTGGTTGACAAAGTAAAAAACGATACTGTAAAATCACCTGATGGACATTTGCTGGTAACTCAGAAATACACAGTTACTTCATTCCAGGATTCATTACTTTATATACCGCCTTATCCGTTTGTTTCCGGTACTGATACTGTCTGGTCAAAATCACTTTCGCTGAAAGTAGTACAACCCTATGTGATTGATACTGCGTCAAATAAAATTACGGATATTAAACCCGTGATGGATCCGAAATTTGACTGGATGGGACTGTTCAAACTTATATTACTGATATTCCTGATTATTGCATTGCTTATAGTCGGATACATTCTTATCAGAAAATATATACAGAAAAAACCTGTTTTTGAAAGTTTGACTTCCGAACCTGAATTACCTGCTTATGTGGTGGCTATTAATCATCTGGATCATATGAAAACTGAAAAACCATGGCAATTGGGTCGTTTTAAAGAATATCATACTGAACTGACTGATGTTTTGCGCGAATATATTGAAAGGACATACGATATAAAAAGTATGGAAATGACTTCCGAAGAAATTCTGGAACAATTAAGTACACTGAAGAAGGAACAAAAGATAGCATATCTTGGATTAACTCAGATTCTTAAACTGGCTGACTTAGTGAAATTTGCAAAATGGAATGCTACACCTGATGAACATGAACTCAGTCTGTCAAATGCCTACCAGTTTGTAAATCTTACAAAGGTTGAAGAAGCAAAACCATTGGAAGCAATTAAAAACGAAGAACCAAAAATAGTAAAAGAAGAAAATTAATCTTTGATTATCAATTTCTTATAAATAAAAATAAAGATGACTTTTCATAATCCTGAATATTTATTTTTACTACTACTGCTTATTCCCGTGATATTCTGGTATGTATGGGAAATGCACAAATCGGATGCAAGTATTCAAATTTCATCACATAAAAGTTTGAGGTTGTTTCCCAAGAGCCGCAAGCTGAAATTTCGTCATGTCCCTTTTATATTGAGAGTTTTGGGGCTTATCGCTCTGATTGTTGCAATAGCCCGACCACAGGCATCCAACAGTTGGAGAACTGAAAATACAGAAGGAATTGATATAATGATGGCATTGGATATTTCAGGCACAATGTTGGGTGAAGATTTAAAACCCAACAGACTGGAAGCATCAAAAACTGTGGCTACAGATTTTATTTTATCCCGACCAAATGATAATATAGGATTGGTGGTTTTTGCACGTCAGAGCTTTTGTCAGTGTCCGCTGACAACCGACCACGCTGTTTTAATCAATCTTTTTAATGCTGTAAATTACGGTATGATTGAAGATGGTACCGCTATCGGGTTAGGTTTGGCCAACGCGATAAACAGGATTAAAGACAGTAAGTCAAAATCAAAGGTTATCATATTGTTAACTGATGGTTCTAATAATAGCGGGGATATTGCACCAATTACAGCTGCCGAAATTGCTAAAACTTTCGGAATCAGAATATATACAATTGGTGTTGGTTCCAAGGGAATTGTAAATGTTCCGGTACAGACTCCAATGGGAATTCAATACCAGCAAATGCAATCCGAATTTGACGAAAAATCGTTGCAGGATATCGCAGCTATGACCGGTGGTCAGTATTTCAGGGCAACAGATAATACAAAACTCAGAAGTATTTATCAGGAAATTGATAAACTGGAAAAGACAAAAATCAGTGTTAAGGAATACAGTAAGAAGAACGAGGAGTTTTACCTGTTTGGTATTCTTGCAATGATATTACTGGTTTCAGAGATTCTTTTACGGAATACATATTTGAGAAAAATACCTTAATAATTTAAGGAGAAAAAACAGAACTTAAGAGAGAAAACTTAATTCTAAACAAATTAATTGTTATGTTTCGATTCGCACATCCTGAATATTTATTTCTTTTCCTGTTAATTCCAATATTGATAGGAGTATTCATCTATACAGGTATAAAAAAACGCCGGAGTTTAAAGAAGTTCGGAAACCCTGATTTATTGGCCGAATTAATGCCCAATGTATCGGTTTTCCGTCCGCAGCTTAAATTTTATTTACAACTGATCGCTGTATTTTTTCTGGTAATTGTACTGGCTCAACCACAGTTTGGAACCAAAGTTGAAAAATCGAAACGACAGGGTATTGAAGTTATGATTGCTTTGGATGTTTCCAACTCAATGATGGCTCAGGATATTCAACCAAGCAGACTGGAAAAGGCAAAACAGGTACTTTCAAAACTGGTGGATGGTATGACGGATGATAAAATAGGTCTGGTGGTTTTTGCCGGCGATGCTTATACACAGTTGCCGATAACCGTTGATTATGTTTCGGCAAAAATGTTTCTGTCGACAATTTCACCGCAAATGGTTCCCCGGCAGGGAACTGCCATCGGGAGCGCGATAGATCTGGCTATAAAATCATTTGGCGAAAAATCTCAGAAAAGTCGGGCAATTATTGTTATTACCGATGGAGAAAATCACGAGGATGATGCGGTAGGTGCAGCAAAACTGGCTGCCGACAATGGAATAATTGTTGACGTAATCGGGATGGGTAGTCCGGATGGAGCACCGATACCTGTTCCGGGAACCATGAGTTTCTGGAAAGATAAAGATGGTAATGTGGTGGTTTCCAAGCTAAACGAACAAATGTGTAAGGAAATAGCCGAAGCCGGTAAAGGAATTTATGTTCGTTCCGATAACAGCAATACTGCCTACAAAGTTATCGAAAAAGAACTTGATAAATTAGCCAAGTCAGATATTCAATCTACTGTTTTTTCTGATTATAACGAACAATTTCAATCATTTGCGATTTTGGCTTTAATCATCTTGTTGGTTGATTTCTTTGTTTTTGATCGCAGAAATAAACGTTTGAGTAAATTTAAAATTTTTGATTTAAAAGATAAAGTCATTAATGATTGAGTGATATGTTTACTCCTTTATTTGACAAGTTACATTAAAATATATTTCTACCAATGAAAAGAATCGGATGTATACTGTTGATGATTACTTTTACTTTTGCACTCTGGGCGCAAAAGGAGAGTGCTGATGTGCGAACCGGAAATAAATTGTATAAATCAGGAAAATATACTGATGCTGAAATAGCTTACAGGAAAGGCCTTCAAAAAAATCCAAAATCGTTTGAGGCAAATTATAATCTTGGAAATGCATTGTTTAAACAAAAAAAATACCCTGAAGCATTGGAACAATATAATAATGCAATTGCGTTATCACCCAAGGATAAAGCAAAAATAGCGGCAGCTTATCACAATACGGGAAATTCACTGTTACTTGATAAAAAGGTGGAAGAAAGTATTAAAGCTTATGAAATGGCATTAAAAAATAATCCTGGTGATAATGATACACGTTATAATCTGGCATATGCACAGGCTTTGCTGAAAAAACAGCAGCAGCAAAATAAAAATAACGATAAAAACAAAGACAAGAACAAAGATCAAAATAAGGATCAGAACAAGGACAAAAATAAAGACAAAAACAAAGATCAGAATAAAGACAAACAGGATCAGCAAAATAAGCAGGATCAGCAAAATAAGCAGGATCAGCAGAAACAACAACAGCAGCAGCAACAACAACAGCAAATGTCAAAACAAAATGCTCAGCAGATTTTAGATGCGTTGCAGCAGGACGAACAAAATGCGCAGGAAAAAGCGAAGAAAATACCTGTGAGAGGAACCAAAAAGGCTGACAAAGATTGGTAATAAAGAATTGGCAATAAAAAATTGAAACGAAATTCTATTAATAAGACTTTAACAAAATATGAAACGTAGATTAATTCTAATATCGCTCCTGATGCTAAGTGTGTGGATGGCCAAAGCTGCTGATGCAGTTCAGTTTTCCGCTTCGGCACCTTCAACGGTAATTCTGGATCAACCTTTTCAGCTTGTATACACTGTAAATGCAACTGGCAAGGATTTACGTGCTCCCGAAATTACAAATTTTGATGTACTGGCTGGGCCGTTTGAATCACACAGTTCCAGTATACAAATAATAAACGGAAAGACTACATCTTCTGTATCTGTTTCGTATACATACACGTTACAAGCTCAGAAAACCGGTACTTTTACTATCGGTTCCGCGGGTATAACCGTAGGCGGACAAAAATATACTTCAAACGGAGTTTCTATTAAAGTCCTTCCGGCAGATCAGGCCGGTTCTGCAAAATCGCAAAATGGAAGGGCTTCCGCTTCAGGAAGCCAGTCGATATCAAATGATAATATTTTTATCCGCACACAGGTTTCAAAGACAAATGTTTATGAACAGGAGGCTATTCTGGTTACTTATAAACTGTATACTCTTGTAGATGTGGTGCAGTTTACAAGTGCTAAACTCCCTGATTTTAACGGATTTTTAAAACAGGATATTGATCAGAATAAAAATGCACAGTTGTCTTATGAAAATTATAATGGCAGAAACTATGGAACCATTGTACTGAGTCAGATGTTGTTATATCCGCAACATTCAGGTGTAATAGAGATTGGGAAAGCAAATTTTGAGGCTGTTATCCGTGTTCAAAACAGAAATCAGGTACACAGTATTTTTGATGATTTCTTTGACTCATATACCAATGTTTCAAAAAATATTGTTGCTCCTGCTCAAAAAATTACGGTAACTTCATTGCCAGTAAATAAGCCGGCATCATTTAACGGAACAGTCGGGCATTTTACGCTGAATTCTTCCATCACTTCTGAAAAAGTAAAAACCAACGATGCTGTAACCATTAAGGTAAATATTGCCGGAAGCGGAAATATGAAGCTGATAAAAAATCCTGACATTAAATTGCCGGATGGATTTGATATCTATGATCCGAAGGTGAATAATAATTTTAAGATTACTACGTCAGGAGTTTCGGGTACTAAAACCATTGAATATCTCTTTATCCCCCGTCATTCAGGGAATTTTGAAATTCCTTCGGCTGAATTTTCATACTTTGATGTGCAGGATAAAACTTATAAAACGCTGAAAACTCCTGTTTATAATCTTCATGTGGAAAAAGGAGCTGGAGGAGAAGCTCCTACTGTTGTCAATAATTTTGTAGATAAAGAAGACGTTAAGCAATTAGGAAACGATATTCGTTATATCCAAACCGGAAAGTTTGAAATTTCAAAAGATGAAGAACCTTTGTTTGGTACCGTGACAGGTTGGATTTTATTTATTTTACCTCTTTTAGTTTCACTTGTATTGTTCATTTTCTTCCGTAAAAAAATAAAAGAAAATTCAAATATAAGTCTGGTGAAAAACCGGAAAGCGAATAAAGTAGCACAAAAACGACTCAAACTTGCCCAGAAATTATTAAGCGAAGGAGATAAAGCCAAGTTCTACGAAGAAGTGATGAAAGCAACCTGGACTTATCTGAGCGATAAATTTTCAATATCTGTAGCAGAACTTACAAAGGAAAAAGTTGAGTCGGAACTTGAAAAAAGGAACATTGAACCTGAAATCACAAAACAGTTTATTCAGATTTTAAATACCTGTGAATATGCGCGTTTTGCCCCGAATACCGGACAGGAAGAAATGGGAAATCTGTATGATGAAACGATACAGGCAATCAGTCAACTCGAAGAAAAAATTAGAAAATCGTAAACACAATATTCAACATAAATTATGAAAAGAATTCTTGTATTTATAACATTAATTTTGTGTTTTGGCTTATCAATGTTTGCTCAGTTGGATTCTGCAAAAGAAGCCAATGTACTATATGCCAGAGGGAATTTTGTAGATGCAGCAAAGGAATATGAAAGAATAATTAAAAAAGAGGGAGTAGCACCTGAGTTGTATTATAATCTGGGGAATGCATACTATAAATCGAACGAAATAGGCCTTTCAATACTGAATTATGAACGTGCATTACGCCTTTCACCAACTTTTGATGATGCCCGGTTTAATCTGGAATTAGCTCAGCAAAAAGTGGTTGATAATATTATTCAGACACCGACTTTCTTTCTGGGAAGATGGATTCTGAATCTTATTAAGGTGCTCTCTTCCAACCAATGGTTGTATATAAGCATGTCAGTTTTTATATTTACGCTTATATTTGTTTTTATGTTTCTTTTCGGGAACAGCCATCAACTAAGGAAAATTTCTTTTTACGCAGGGTCGATTTTGCTTATCGCTTCTGTAGTGGGGTTGGTATTTTCGGGAATAAGAAAAAATCAGCTTATCAACCATGACGAGGCAATCGTTATGACAGGAGTTGTATCTGTAAAAAGCTCACCTGATAAAAGTGGAACTGATTTATTCCAACTTCACGAAGGGACTAAAGTTACTGTGAAAAGCACTTTAGGTAACTGGACAGAGATCAAACTCGGAAATGGAAATGTAGGTTGGGTGGAACAATCAGATATCGAACAGATTTAAAAAAGTCATTCTTAAGTTATTCAGAAACGAGAGTGTCTAAAAAGAAAATGGAACGCAATCCCGAAAGATCGG
>MTLE01004375.1_pt1 | contig 18992 bp, 19 predicted proteins | sample 1982461 | NCBI WGS metagenome assembly MTLE01 (sample SAMN05712605, study PRJNA340218) | biofilm metagenome | isolation source: sample SPL anode biofilm adapted to -200 mV | place: USA | collected 2012-02-03
TGTGTTCGCAATGTAAAGCGTGAAATTCCCCTCAAAATGGAAGATCTTACTCCGGGAGATTTCATTGTGCACTCAACGCATGGAATAGGACTTTATCATGGACTCCAGACAAGAAACATAGACAAAATAGACCGTGAATTCCTTGAAATTGAATATGCCAAAGGTGACAAACTTTTTCTGCCGACAGATCAAATTTATCTTATTCAAAAGTTTGAGACAAACGATGAAAAACCACCTTCACTCTCAAAAATGGGCGGTAAGGAATGGAGCAATACCAAAGCAAAAGTCAAGGAAGAAGTTGAAAAAATCGCGGCGCAATTACTGGAATTATACGCAAAGCGCGAAGCGGCACAAGGATACGCTTTCCCGCCCGACTCTCCCTGGCAACAAGAACTGGAAGAAAGTTTTCCTTTTACCGAAACACCCGATCAACAAAAAGCAATCACAGATGCGAAAAGTGATATGGAACTATCCAAGCCTATGGAGCGGCTTGTCTGCGGTGACGCAGGATATGGCAAAACTGAAGTGGCGCTTAGATGTGCATTTAAAGCCGCCGTTGAGGGAAAACAAGTCGCAATGCTTGCACCTACAACACTTCTCGCCGAACAGCATTACAATACTTTCACCGAAAGATACGCTCCTTTTCCTATAAAAACAGAACTTCTTTCACGTTTTCGTTCGTCTGCCCAAATCAAGGAATCTCTTTCTAAAATAAATTCGGGAGATGTTGATGTAATAATAGGAACCCACCGACTTCTTTCCAAAGATGTAAAATTTAAAAATCTGGGCCTGGTCGTTATAGATGAAGAACAGCATTTCGGTGTTATACATAAGGAACGGCTGAGGGAGTTTTCTCATGGAGTGGATACTATTACTCTTTCAGCAACACCTATCCCGCGGACATTATACCTCACTATGTCAGGAATAAGAGATCTTTCGGTAATTTCAACACCGCCACAAAACCGCAGACCCATAAAAACATACATTTTTCCTTTCAGCAATGAAGTCATCAAAGGAGCCATCACACGTGAAAAAGAGCGGGGCGGCCAGATTTTTTTTCTGCATAATCGTGTAAATGGCATTGAAAGCGTCGCCAAAAACATTCAGAACCTCATTCCGGGAATAAGGGTTGCAACGGCACATGGTCAAATGAGCGAAGAACTGCTTGAAAATCGGATCAAATCATTTCTTGACGGAGAATATGATGTTTTAGTCTGCACCACAATTATTCAAAGCGGCATTGATATGCCAAGCGTCAATACAATTATTGTAAACAATGCTTACGGTTTCGGTCTCGCCCAGCTTTACCAGATACGCGGAAGAGTAGGAAGAAGCCATCATCAGGCATATGCTTATCTTCTTTATCCTCCCCATCGATCGCTCACAGACAATGCAAAAAAACGTATGGAAATCTTAAGGGATTTTACAGAACTTGGCAGCGGTTTTCACGTTGCTATGAAAGACTTGGAACTAAGAGGTGCCGGGGATATCCTCGGAAAAGCCCAACATGGATTTATAAAAACGGTGGGATTCGAGCTTTACTGCCAGATGCTCTCTGAAGCGGTTGCTCAGCTTAAAGGGAAACCAGTTGTAAAAGAACTTGGCTCACCGGTTATCGAACTTCCTGTTCCTGCCTTTATCCCCAACTCCTATATTTCTGATGCCAACCAGAAACTGACTATATACAGAAGAATAGCTGGAATAAAGCAGGAAAAGGAAATCAGGGAAATAAAAGAAGAGCTTCGTGATCGCTTCGGCCCTATGTGCGAAGAAGTTTACAACTTGCTTGATGCAGCTAAGTTAAAATTACTTCTAATGGACATGCTTATTCCCAAACTAAGCTGGAACGGTGACAATCTCTTTATGCTTATGCCTTTTTTTAAAGGCCTGAGCAAAACATCAATGAAAAAAATGCGAGAGCTTCTCATTCCGTTTGAATTCGAAAACAACAGGCTCACGCTTTATGGTATCCTCACTGATGAATATTGGTTGGAAAAACTGACCGATTTTCTGGAAAAACTAAAATCAGTTATTCCTAAAGAAGATCTGCCAGCTGCTGAATAATCCAAAAAGCTGTTTGATCATTTTCTTGCCGAAAGAGCCATGAATTTTGAAAGAGCGGAGTGTATTGTATTAATAGCGGAGCTAACAAGCGCAACATCCCCTGTTTCATCATAACCCAGCATTTGTTCAAGACCCGAGGCATATAGCTTTGTGGCTGCAATAAACTCAGCAGGATTAATCTCATCTTTTTCTTTTGCCTCAGGTGGCCTTTTCGCAAAAAAATCAAGAACGGCACGTGTGTCGGCTAGAATAGGAAGAACAGTCTCATGCACTGAAACAGCCTCTCTGCTGGTCTGAATCTGCTCAGCCAATTCTTCGAGCTTTCTTATATTTTCAGGAACTTTAGTGGAAATATCATCATTTTCCAGATCGATTAGATTTTTCTTTTCTTCAAAAGGATTTTTCGAAAGAACTAAATATGAATAGCAATACTCACAATGGGTAACGCCGGCTCTGTTTTGGTAGCCACATTTAACGCATAGAACTGATTTCTCCTGCATAGAGTTGATTGCATTGTCAGCCTGCTGGCGGTAATCAGACAAAAGAAGAAGGGTCGCATTCTGAATTTTATCCAATGCCTGCGCAAGAAATAATTTATTTCCAACGGCTAAATATTGTTCAATCAGTCCAAATCCTTCTTTCTGAATAGTAATATAATCAGGAAGCTCCGGCATAGAGGCAATATCTTTTTCAAGCTGCGACTCTAAAAAGGATGCTACGCGCCTTAATATTCTATCAGGCATATCCCCTCTGTAAACGCCTGAAATAATATTGCGAAGTTCCTCTATATTAGGGGCTTCGGAAAGATTCGGCACAGTCACTTCCACATATTCTGCTATCATTTTATTGGTTGCCGCAAATCTCTCAATGGCCTCTTTCAAATAAGTAAGGGTTGCATCATCTTGGGTCAGCCTATTAAAAGCATCTCGTTCATAAGCTGCATAGGCCTTAAGGGTCGGAGCATAATGATTTTTTATCGTTTCACTCACAAGAGAGTTTTCGAATTCTTCTGCCATTTTTTCATGCAAAGAAATAAGATCCGATACCTCTTCAATCGCTTTTGTAAGGTGTTCGAGCGGGAGCGCAGCTTGAGCATAGCGGTATCTGCGAATCCATAAACGCTCCAATTGGGGAATAGATGAAAAACTAAAGAGGGGCTCATTCTGAGCATTCATTGTCTCTATATAACTGTGCAGTATTTTGGAATTCTCTTGAAGAAGATGAGCTGCGGCCAAGAGATTTTGAGGGTTTTTCTCCTCAAGGTATATCTGAATCGCGCCGATGCCTTGTTTTAGTTGCTCTATACAAGGTGATAAATACGGATACCACTGAGCAGAATGAGGCTTTATTTCCATATACATAGCAATCTGTTCTTCAAGAAAACCGATAAAATTAACAGCCATTACAATCCTTGATTCAAGAACAGCTGCAGGAGCATCGCCTGAATATACGTTAAGACTAGCTTGAATAAGGTTATTCAATAAGGGGAATTTGGACAGGCGCATTTTGGAATCCAAAGATCCAGAGGTGGCCTCTGCTTGAAAAATTATTATGGTAGTTTCCTCAATCCTGTCAAGAGCTTTGTCCGCCTCTTGTCTTTTTTCGGCTGCCAAAGCTTTTTCAAAGCCCATCAAAGCTTTTTTTCTCTCTTCAAAATTCTCGGTAATATCCTCAAAAACATTGAGGGCTTCATTTGTTTTTTTCATTCCTTGAACCGAAAACAAGTATTGATTATACTCCACCTGATGATTGTGATGAACAGCTGGAAGAATTTCCTGAAGCTCTTCCAATCCCTCCCCGGTTCTTACATATTTATCTGCTTTGTCTAAAAAAGTTATCATATAAGGATTAAATTTAACAAACATATTATGCCTCTCACAAGATATTTTAACTTAATAAGGATCCCGACTTCGCGGGATCCTTATAATATTTATATAATATAAAGATCAAAAAAACCAAATGAATTAAAATTCACTGGCAAGAACCTGTGCTTCTTCCTGAGACAGACCTGCCTCAACAAGCAACTGAACGCTTACTTTTCTATCATTGACTATATGTGCAGTTGCAAGCCGCGTAGCTACAGAATCACTGAATCCGCCCTGAAGAAGTATTGCTTTGGGTTCATCGATACGAGAAATCTGTTTTTCATGCCAATTGACTGAGGAGTTAAAAACTTCCTGCAAAGCGAGCAGTTTGCCCGGTTCCGCCGCCACAGGAGAAGCTGGGATACTCACCGCTTGAGGAAAATCTATCGCGGGCAGCGCTTCGTCTGATAAAAACTCAGAAGAGGGAAGAGCCGTAAAAGGCGGAATTGCCTGATACCGTTCCGGAGAAAAACCGTTGTAATTGGTTGTGAAAAAAGGAGGGAAACCTTCATAAGGGTTCAGTCCTCCAAAAAAATTAGCAAGAGCTGCTTCTTGCGGGAGAAAGGGCTGGAACGAATTCAAAGGAAAAAAGTCAGCGCTATGTAGAGGCGGAAGTCCTAAGGCACCATTATAAGAATAAATAGGAAGAGCAGATGTATCGCCCTGCCCGAGCATGTTAGGGAAAGCAAAAGAATTATCAGGGAAAACAGCTGTGAAAGTGTTTGGTGAAAACCCCAAAAGAGAGCCAACCATATTGCTCATCTCAGAATATCCAAAGCCCAATGAAGGTAACGGAATATTGCTCGTAAAAGGATGCGGTCCCAAATTCAGGCTATTTACATTGATATTCATTGCAGATAAACACCTCCGCATTAAACACACAGATAATTATATTATGGCCTCTTTTAAGCTAAATGTAAAGATATCTTTGTGTACAACCTGTTAAAAGTTGTTAAATTATTCGATGAAAAAGTTAAAAAAACAGGCGATTTACGAATAAACCGCCTGTTGTAGTCTTAAGCATATTTATGTATTATATTCGCGGCAAGATCACTGCCTGTGGTATAAATTATCTGCATATCTTCCGAGGCAGCAAAATTATCAGCCGTCACAAATTTTATACCCAAAAAGGAATTGGGCTCTATTTTTATATCAGGAGCGGCTTTTTGAAGAGTTTTATATACAAATTCAGTGCAATATAACCTGTCATCGCTTTTGAGGTTGAAAAAAACATCGTATTTGGCATCTTTGAATTTCTCTCCCTCCTCTATCACTTTTTTTACTTCTTCTTCATTTTTGTAATTGGGGCGTATAATCATCAGATGATGGTTTCGAGTAATCATAGCCTCCGGTGTATTTGTGACAAAACCTCTTTCGTTGGTAGAATTATTCTGGAATATGCCGTCTTCTCGACTGCGGTCAGTTTTAGAGGGGATCAATGTTTCCATCACAGTATTTTGGTCTTTTACAATACAGGCATGGGTCCAATTTCCTGTCGCTCCTCCTACTTTCTGTGCGTATTCAAAAGCCATCGTATCATCATTGTTGCCAATGATGATATCACCCGGTTTTAGAGTCGTTTTTAGTTCTAAAGCCTGATCAAGAGAAATTTTAGGATTACTTGTAAATTTAGGGTTTTGCAGTTTGCCAAAAAGCTTGCCTATAGAAAAATCTTTAGCAGCCTCGGCATTTTTGGCAGACGGTGTGTAGTCAAACTGTTCAGCAATCTTGCCTACAGCGCTTCCTACGGTTCCCCCTGCCATACCCAAAGAGATCCCTCCGGGATGCAGAAACTTTTCAGCGGCAGCTCCGCCGGCAACAGCAACACCACCCGCAACAACAGCACCGACAGGCCCCAGCACCGCAGCAGCAGCAACTCCTGCAGCAACAGCAAGACCTAGCGGCAAAACAATTTTTCCAATCGCCTGGCCAATAGCAGCGCCAACAGCTCCGAAAACCTTAGGAGTATCTTTAGGAGAAGGCTTATAAATCGGTTCTGACAAGGACGTAGATTCAAAACGATCTTTTATTTGAGACTGAGATACTTCTGTTTTCGCAATCGAACCAGATTCACGAGCTGGCAAGCTATTTGTTTTGGGAAGGGATGTTGCAGATGAAATATCCATTATTCCTCCATTGTGCAGGTGTGATAAATTTAATTTTTAGTTTGAGCTAATTCTTTTGTAAAGTTTCACTTTCATTATATTACTAATAGAGACATTTCCAAAAGGTTTCTAATGTTAAATTTTTGTTACATTTGAGGCATATTGACTTTTGCAACTCATTTTTGTACTATTATAAAAATATTGATTAAGAATATGGAGTGTTTATTGAAAAGACGACTTTTAGTTTCGCTGCTTCGCCTGCAAAAAAGTACTGCCGCTATAATCAGCTCAAAAAATGTAAAGTATAGAAAAATCATTGTTTTAACTTTTTTTCTAGCTTCAACAGCCCTTGCAATGCTCCAGCAGTTTCTGACAAAGTCTGGCTTTTCCCCTCCCGACCTTCTATTCTTACCTTTAATGCTTACATCAATATTTTTTACTTTTAAAACTATTTTTTTCATTATACCTGCATTAATCATCCGCCACTTCATTATTTATCCTCATGAAACTCTTACATCCTTTATGTTCTTAAACGAAACATTTGTTGCTGTTAAATGGCTCGTTCTCATTTCTATAACTGCTTTTGCCTCTGAAAAATATCGGGAACTCTTTGCATATGAATCCAAATTCAGCAAAGACCTGAAAATGGCACGACTGCTTCAAAAAACTCTTCTCCCAAAACCTTTTGAAATAGGTCATGTAAGAGTAACAAGCTATATTAAACAATCTTTTCTTATCGGCGGCGATTTCTATTATTTTCGTCCTTTCAAGAAAAAATATGTTATGCTCGCAATTGGCGATGTAATGGGAAAAGGGATACGGGCATCGATAGCTATGGCTATAATTATGGGTCTTTTTTATGAATGGGGTAAAAAAAGTATCATACCTTCAATAATGGTGGAACGCATAAACAAACGCATGACGGAATTCTGGGGAGAGAGCTATCTTTTCTCAACTCTGTTTTACGGCGTGTTCAATGAAGAAAATCAAGAATTTTCTTACTGTACAGCAGGTCATCATAATGCTATACTTGCAAGGTCGAAAGAAGATTCTCTCATCTTGGAAGGCGAAGGAATCCCCGTTGGTATCATAAAAAATCATAAGTGGAAAATTTATAATATCAAACTCAATTACGGAGACAAAATCGTACTTTTCACAGACGGTATTTATGAGGCCAGAAACAATCAAAATAAATTTTATTCCTCTCAAAAACTTCTTGAAGTTATAAACACCTACAAAAGCTTATCGGCAGAAAGACTTAAAAATGAAATTATTGACAACATAAATCTCTTTTCCGGAGGCCCTTCAAAAATAGATGATGATCGGGCACTTGTCGTAATGGAACTTATATAACACTCACTTTAACACCTAAATAAAGGTTAATTTTGAAGAATATGCAATATAGCAACATGCAATAATGAGTCCAAAGACACAAAAGGAGAGATATATAATGAAAAGATTATTTGCTGCTTTGCTTCTGGGATTAATATCCATTTCCGTCACATCCTGCGCACTTATAACCGACCCAAAGCCTGCTCCGACACAGGCTCCTACAGTTACAGTAACCGTTACTCAAACAGTTCAGGCCACTAAATAATCGCATATCAATTAAAAACATTGTTTTTAGTTGATTGGAGTTGCTGCAGGATAAAATATTATTTACCCGCCAGATAAACCGGCCGGCAATTCTTTTATCCTGCAGCTCTTTATATAACATCAAAAAACATCCGGTTTTGCGTTTACAAAACGGTCTGGAATATGTTATCATTCGACAAAGCAATATTTAAGTTTATTTTTAGGGGAACAATAACCGCCCTGCAGACAATGTAAGCTAACATGCAAAAAACATAGAGCGAAGATTAATAAAAGCAATTGAGCCGACCAGCGCATCCCGCGCTGTTTTTCAATCAATTCCGCAGCCTGGCCTAAGGACTTACAGAATGAATTTTCTTAAAAACTTGACCATAGGACAATATATTCCGGGATCATCGTTTATACATAAGCTTGATCCCCGGACTAAAATTATTATGGTCGCAATTCTTATAATTCAATGTTTTGTAATAAACAAATGGCAATACCTGCTTATACCTTTTATCGCCGTTTCTATAGCCTGTCTGTTCTCTTCCATATCCTGGAAATATATTTTCAGAGGCCTTAAACCTGTACTTCCTTTTGTAATTATTACTTTTGTTTTCAACAGCTTCCTTACTATAGGAACACCTGTTGTTTCTTACAAATTTCCCGCTCAGGTCGTAGTAGGAAAACCTAAAAATGCAGCACCGGGTTCAAAAGAGATCATTCATTATAAATTTTCCATCAAACAGGAAGGTTTGGAGCTTGGAGCCCTTATGGGAATACGGCTTTTACTTATCGTTCTTGCCACCTCGCTTTTCACGCTTACAACCTCTTCTATAGAAATTACTGATGGCCTGGAATCCCTTATGAAATGGGGCAAACACATAAAGCTTCCGGTTCATGAGATCGCAATGATGATGAGTATCGCCCTCAGATTTATCCCAACCCTTATGGAACACTTGGAAAAAATAATGAAAGCCCAGGTTTCACGAGGAGCAAGTTTTGAAGCAAAATCCATCCTTAAAAGAGCCAAAAGCTTTGTTCCTATACTCATTCCCCTATTTGTACAAGCTTTTAAAACAGCAGATGACCTTGCTATTGCCATGGAAGCCAGAGGTTACCGCGGCGGTGAAGGGAGAAGCAGGCTTAAAATTTTACGTCCAACCTGGAGAGACTATTCTGTGTTGATCTTCACTCTGCTTTTTTTCATTGCATTAACCCTCATTTATTTTGGAGTAATCAAATTCTAAATGGAGCAAAATAATCTTAGAAATATAAAAATGGTTCTAGAATATGACGGATCCAAATTTCATGGTTTCCAGAAACAAAAAATTGCACGTCTTGCCACAGTGCAAGGGCTTTTGGAAAAAACACTCTCTCAAATAACGGGTGAATCAATAAAAACTGTTTCCGCCGGCAGAACAGATAAAGGAGTCCACGCCCTCCACCAAGTAATAACCTTTAAAACAAAGTGTGATAAGCCGGCAGAAGAATTAAAAAGAGCAGTGAATGCGCTCTGCTGCGACAAAATATCAGTTATACAAGCGCAGGAAATGCCTCCCCGATTTCATGCACGATTCACTGCTACTTCACGAACCTATAGGTATTACATTCTTAATAGAATGGAAAAACCCACCATCGGCCTTGAGTATATCTACCATTACAAAAAAAAACTGGATATCGAGAGAATGCGCAGTGGCGCAGTTCATTTCATAGGAGAAAAAGATTTTTTAGGATTTTCCTCTTGTATCAAAGAAACTGAAATTTCCATAAGAAAAGTCTTTTCTTTACATATAAACACAGGAGATGAATATTTAGAAAAACATGGCTGCTTTGAGATACCGGTCAGAGGAAGCTGGGTCAAGGATATTATTGTCATTGAACTGAAAGCCAGCGGCTTTTTACGTAGCATGGCTCGGATGATATGTGCAATGCTCATTCGAATTGGAACAGGGCGCTCGGAACCGGATGAGGTTCTCAGAATACTTGAGAAAAAAAATCCGTCGCTTCTTCCTGCAGCGGCTCCTGCACATGCTCTATATTTATCCAATGTAACATATGATTAGCAGGTAAAAGTTTTTCTCTTGGAGAACTAAACGCTTGAGCAGAAGAATATCATGATAAAACGATATGGAGGCTATAAAATGGAAGATTTTGAAAAAAAGCTTGAAGATGCCGGGGAACAACTTGGACTATTAATGGAAGGAGCAAGCACTGACATAAAAGCTAAGCTTTTCGCCATACTCCAGGAAATAAACAAATTTGTTGATGAATCTCAAAAAAATGGACAACAATTTGAAGTAACATCACTTTTTGCAGCTGCCATAATAGCCACACCTCAGCTCAGCGATGAAATGAAACTGGCAGCAAAAACTTATATTCAAGCTGACTATGAATATGTCCAAGCTTTAGCAGAAACGTTCTCAGATGCAGTATTTCAGATTCCGCCTTCCTCCGAGGGTTAATAACCAGCTCTCTTAACGGCTCTGATATCTTATAATCCGGATCCATTATAGCATCCGGATTTTTTTATTATCGGCTATTTAGACCTGTGATCCACTCTGTCAAAGGTTTCGATTTTTTTGATTTCTGCCAGAATTTTGCTAAAATCTGCATTGCGTAAATCTTGAGGAACAGATGCTTCTCTATAATTATAAAGCTGAGTTCTTCTGAACAAACTTTTAAGACAGCAAGGTATGGGTAGCTCATTTGGAAATAAGTATGATCCAGCCGACTGCTGAGAAACTAAAAAAGGTGTTGAATCTATCAGGTATCGTGATTCTCCAATCGCTTTGCTGTCTTCTATTATCTTAGCGCCATCACGAAGAGTCAGATCTCCCAGACAATATACCCCTCCCGACAATTCCACAGAGGCAAGTTCGACACTTTTTCCAGAAAAAAGAATAGCCCGGCACTTATAATTTCCAGTAATATCCGTTTGGATAGTTCTTGTGGACTGCGGATCGTCCATAATAGTGGCAATAAGTGCATCCTCAAGCAAATCATTTGGCTGCACCTTTGGATTTACAGCTCGAAGCTGGTCTAAAACCATAGCATAATAATTATTTCCCGTTATGGCTCCGGGCGGAAGATCCGGAGGGCTGCCGGGAATTGCCATAAACTTCAGTCTATTAAGTTCCGATACATCGAAAACAGGGTCTCCTTCAGGAGGGAGAGGCTTAGGCTGCAGACAGCCTGCATAGATAACTTCAGTGCCGTTGGTTATTTTATAAGGAGTAATAGAAGACTCTCCGTTAAGATAAACCTGATTATACGATTGCTGCAATTTATCCGGTTCACAGCCCATACATGCAATCAATGAAAAGATAAACAACATTAAAATTAAAAACCGGGAAAAAAACTCAGCAAATTTATTAAAAAAATTTTTTTCAGACAGATATTTATTCATAACCCCCTCCTCAGATCTATGGATGGTGTACCGGTATTTCTCGGTTTCCCCGCAAAGCTTCATACCAGTAAAAAAGTTCTTTATTCCAGTAATTTTCATTCCAGACATGACCTCCGGGCTTTCGATAGCTTTGTCGATAAGCTAGAAAAACATTGATAAAGTTACTATAAGTCCATTTACCGTCAGCAGGGATGTTCCTTTTTGCGTTTTTGAAAGCTTCAAGGCCATCCGAATAGCCATCATACTCGTTTGGAGTTTTATTAATATATGCAAGAAGCCGAGTTGGAAGATAGGAAGGCATGGACTGTATCAATTTTATTCTATTCGCTTCCTCCGCACCTGCACTTTCACATTTAATCCGGCCTGAAGCATAAATCACAAGGTTGTTTGGCGACTTTACAACGGAATTGGGATAAAAATTCAAATCACCGTATACGGCCAGAACACCACTGCCTCTTATATTGCCGGCAACTCGAAGGTTACCGGTTACTATAAGCAAGGAATTATTAAGAACAAGATCGGGCTGATCAGGTGTTCCATAATTAAGGCAATAATATTGCAGTTTTTTATTTTCACCTTCAGGCTTTCTGTTTTTCCAAGGTATGAGCCAGAAATTATTTCCGGTAATAATATTTTCGTTGCGCAGAGATCCGGCATGAAGCACCTCGATACTTTTAAATCCTTTGAAATGCTTTGCATAGGGTTTCGAATCAAGAAAGGGTGAAAAATCAGCAGCATCGTCTCCTTTATAAGACTTTTTTTCTGCACCTGATTGAGAATAAAGAAGTTTATATGAGGTATACTTTTTCCAGGGACCGCGGTTATTTGATGGTTTGGATGGCCCCGCAGCATTGTCAAGCTCAAGATGCTCTGCAAATTTTATAGCCGTGTTTAAATCATAGAGGTGATAAGAAGGAGACTCCCCAGCCTCATTCTTGGCCGAAGTAAAAGGATCACAGACAAAACGTTCAGGATTACGGAAATCAACATCTATGTAGCCCTGTGGAATATGCTTTTTTATATAATCAGCAGCACTGTTTCTTTCCTCATAGGGAACACCCACTCCCACCCAGGGTTTAAGCCGAAAACCTGAATCCAGGGAATAAACCGACGAAATAACTGATTTTAATGAAGCATTACTCTTTGAAGAATACTCTTCCTTCTCGTCGGGCACAAAGTCGCTTGTAAAATCAGGTATCTCATCAAAACGGATGTTTTTAGCGATAATTCCCTCATATTCCATTATTTGAGACGCAATAACATATTTGACCACTGTTCCGCGGTCTGTTGTAAGACGCCCGCCAGCGACCACAGAACCAGAAGTAAAGGGATATTCAGCCCGATAAGCATAGCCCATCATGTACTCAGGAGGAAAGATGTCATCCGGTAAAGCTGCCCTCAGTGAATCTTCACTGTTCGCTGTGCTTACGGACTTCCAATTTTGAAAGCCGGTTATGGGATTTTTGTCAATATCCTCTCCCTTTTTCATTTTCTGCATATTCAGATTAAGACGTTTAGAAATGTCTCTGGAAAGATAAAAGAGCCCTTCCTGATATGCCGTGCGTGCGGCAAGAACAGCTTTCTCATTTTCCGCTGCCATTCTTATTTCTCTCTGACTCTGAAATGTCATAGATGTTATGGAAACAAAAAAAACAAGAATCAAAGTAGTTATAAGAAGAGTCGTTATAAGCATTATTCCTCGGCGCGTATCTCTCATTTGGAAATCTTCTCCTTAGTTATAATAAGGCATCGCATAAAAATCGAGTTCAAATATTTCAGTCAAGTTTTTTATATTGCGATCTTCAATTACCTGGCGCGATGAATTTCCGCCTTTGCCATACATAAAGGAAGAGCGAATATATAAAAGAGGATACTTGGACATTTCGACTCTAAAATAAACGACATTTGAAGCAAGTTTCCTTATCCGGATGCTGCGCTTGTCAGAACCTAACGCAGAACTAATAAGAAACTCTTTCAAGGTTGCATAATCTACAGTGCCGGAAAGTCTTTTAGTCAGCACAATCGGATTGATTTTAACTCTTATCTCATAAAGAGAGTAGCGATCGCGAAAAGAAGGTTTTGCAGAAGAACCGCGAAGCCTAGTGGCAAAGTCCCCATATCTATCGTATAAATAGACAAACAAAACATCAAACTTTGCAAGCCCGCCAACAAAATCCTGTTCCTCAGCGGAGGGAGAGGGTGACGGAGAGGGTGACAAGCTCTCCTCTTCTGTTTCCGGCGACAGATTTATTCCCGGCATATACTGAATTGCCGGAGCAATCCAACCATAATCGGATCCCGGAATAATAAAAGCTCCTGTATTGTTATTAGGAAATGAGGGATTTAAAGGATAAGCGGAAATAGTATCCGCATTTGACTCCCGAATTTTTCGGCTGATAATCTCCTCAAGAGCATAAGCATTTTGTCTAACCGAGATATCACCATTAAAAACGGATTGATAGGTTCTCATCGAAAGATCAACAGCCTTATAAAGAAGCAAAAATAAAAGCCCCATAAAAGAGGTTACAATCACCGCTTCCAGCAGAGTTGTTCCAGAGAAAAAACGTTTTTTCACAGAATTAGTCCTCCCCTGAACCATTAGGGTCATAAAAAGTAGGTTCACTATCTGTAAGAACTTTCGAAAAATAATAATCGGAAGTTATGCCATAACCGCCTCCGCGCTTTTCGAGCCAACCTACCTGAACATAAAGATTATAAAGAAACATCGGTTTGTCATTTTCAAGTTTTTCGGCTTCATAAACATTGACATCCACAATAAAAGGAACGAGATTTTTTTTATTGCTATTTAGAATACCCACATATTCTGCGGGAAATTCCAAGTTTTGTATTCTTTTAATTACAAAGTCATATGCTTGTTCTCGAAAAGACAGAACAGACTGGGCAGAATGTAAATTCTCACGGGCATCGTTTATGAGATTGCCTTTTATAAAAGAAAATCCATTATAAATATTTACTTTTTCCGTTGTGGAAGTTGCCCCATAAGAATCATATGCAAGAAGAGGAATAAAGATACGCCGGTAATAATTAAACTCATCCTCAGATCCTGACTGAGGAGTGTAATTTTTTATTACTCCGTCCGAAGTCAATCTAACTATGCGTTTATCAAGCGTCCATATTATAAGGCTATAGTGGCGAACTCCGTCTTTTTTGAGACCTGGATTCCTGTTTAGGACAAGAAAGCCTTTATATGCCCAAAACCTAAGTTTATCAATCTCTGATTTTGCCAAAGCTTTTGCCTGAATTTTACGCTGTCCTGATTTGGCTTCAATACTGCTTGTACAGACCATGGTGGAAAAAACCACAATGCCTGTAAGCCACATTGAAAGGATTACTTCTATTAATGAAAAGCCTGCTTTGCCCTGTATCATTTTTTTAAATTAAACTTGAATTTCTATGATGTTGAGACAGCAAAAATACATTTAAAAAAAATTAATATAAATCTATCTACTACAAATATACTATTTTCAGGTTTTTTTTTCAACAGCATCCAACGATTCAAACAATCCGAAAAATTATTTTGGACTTCACTTCAGTGATCATGATCACAGATTTGGGCGGTATTAAAGCTTAAAATAAATCCAGGAGGATTTTTAAAAAATATTTTCATAATTAAAGATAAAATCCTTAAGCGAGCTTAAGAACCTATAACCTGTAAAACCTTTCTTTAATGATGAGAATTAGATTTGCCTCCGTAAGGCAGGATTATTACCGGCAACCGTCATAACTGGTAATGATTCTGTCTTATTGTTTGGGAGATAATTTATGAATTTTACACAGGAAATAGCAAACGCTCTCGATCCTAATTATCAACAAATCATTCTATTTCCAACAGAACAGTGTAATTTTCGCTGTACCTACTGCTACGAAAAATATGCCAACAAAACTATGTCACCACAAATGATTGTGGCAATAAAAAAATTCCTAACTCAAAGAGCGGCAGATTTAGAGAGGCTTGATATACAATGGTTTGGTGGCGAACCACTGTTGGCACTTCAAACCGTTCTTGATATTTCGTCTCACGCAAAGACACTTTTAAGCTTTAATCCTAAATTAAAAATAAATGGTGCAATGACTACCAACGCCTTTCTTCTAAATGAACGGACTTTTACAAAACTCATAGCTGCAGGCGTTACACAATACCAGATATCCCTTGATGGCCCTGAAGAGATACATAACTCCACACGCAAACTCTTAAACGGCAAAGGAACCTATGCAGTGATTATGAAAAACCTCAGAAATATCAAAAAAATCGATGAGCAATTCAAAATTTTATTAAGAATCCATTTTTCACCGAGCAATAGAATACATATGGATTCTTTTCTTGCTGAAATCACTGAGAAATTCGGAAAAGATGATAGGTTTTCTATAGTTTTAAAAGGAATCAAAGAACTCTCCGAAACCAAAAAAAATGAGTGCGTCCTCACCTGGAAGGAAGAAGAAGAACTTTTCCAGAATATTGCAATTAAGTATCCAGATCTTCCGTTTATCACCTGCAAAAACAAAAAGGAGCTGTGTTACGCAGCCAAACCCAATTCTTTTGCAGTAAGGGCCGATGGAACAATCAACAGATGTACGGTTATTCTGGATGACGAGCTCAACAATATCGGAAAGCTGAATAAAGAGGGTCAGCTTGATATTGACCAAAGAAAGGCATCTTTGTGGACAAGTTTCTTATTTTCAAATGAAACAGGGGGCTGTCCGCTAGAGTTTGTCAAACGAAAGAAAGGAGGGAACACATAATGGCACCGGGATTCAGTATTAGTATGGATGACATCAGTATCTCTTTAGATGGAAAGGTTATAATTGATAGCCCCGCTCTTAGAGAATACGTCGAAACTCAGAAAAAAAACCTTAAGGAAGCCGATTTAATGGACTTCCTGTGCCCTAACGTATAGGGGCATTTATGTGAAATGTAGTCTGCAAAGGAGGGATAATATGTATATTCAAGGATTTAAAATCAAGAACAGTGATGTTAGAATTTCTCTTGACGGAAAAGTCGTAATAGACAGCCCAGAACTTGTGCAGTTTGTAAAGGATCACAAATCCAATACATCCGAACTTGCAACTATGGATTTTCTGTGCAAAGAAGAAGACAAACACCATGACAGAGTTGATCCCACTTCTACTGGCAACAGTATAAAGATAGTGTAGTCAATTTAAGGGGCTAATTTATTTAGTCCCTTTTTTAATAACCTTATAAATATATATTTAATCCATCCGAATAAATACAAAATAAGGGGGGAGAAATGCTTCCAGGATTCAGAATTAAAAATGAAGATGTAAAAATCTCTTTGGACGGCAAAGTGGAAATTAACAGTCCCGAATTAAGAGACTTTATAAAAGAATACAAAGCCAACCATACAGGCGGAGTAGAGCTCATTGACTTTATGTGTGGAGAAAATCTTGAAACAACTCCAGCAGGAGAAAACTCTTAGAAATATCTTCACTTATTACAGAAAGAAGATCACACGCGGATCTTCTTTTTTATTTCCTTTTTACTTTATACTTAAGCTTTATGAGTTCCTCTGTTGTCTCTTCGATACGATGAAGTCCTGTATCTACCTCAAAGCCTTCCTCCTTGAGATTAACAAGCAAACGAGTACATTGAGGAAAAATTAAACCTGCGTCAGAGATAACTTCCGCATTGGAAAAAACTTCTTTTAATGTTCCTAAAGCGACAACTCTTCCCTCACTCATTACAATAATACGATCAGCAAGCTCAACTATTTCATCCATTGAATGCGAAACAATAATTATCGTAACACCATTTGAATTGAGCATTCTGAGAGTTGCAAAAAAAGAAGTTCTAGTCGATGCATCAAGTCCTGCCGTGGGCTCATCCAAAACCAGAACAGAAGGCTTCATAGCGAGTATCCCCGCAATCGCAATCCTGCGCATTTCACCGCCGCTAAGCGAAAAGGGCGAACGTGTTTTGATTCTGTCAAAATCAAATCCCATAACCGTTATGGCGTCTTTAACATTTTTATAAAGCTCTTCACGCGCAAATCCTATTTTGGAAGGACCAAAAGCAACGTCTTTAAAAACAGTTTCCTCAAAAAGCTGATATTCCGGGTATTGAAAAACAAGGCCTACTTTTGAACAAAGACTCCTTACTGTTGTTGATTTATCGGAAGTTACACTGCCATCAACGGTAACTTTACCGCTTGTAGGCTTAAGGAGAGCATTAAAATGTTGTATTAATGTGGACTTGCCACATCCGGTAGGTCCGATAATACCAATTATTTCCCCTTCTTTTACCGCCAGGCTGATATCTTTAAGAGCTGTTACTTCATAGGGGGTTTTAGGCATATAAGTATAAGAGACATTTTCGACTGTTATTATATCTTTCATTTTTTCTGTTTTTTGAAAAGATTTACAATTTCAGATGTCATAGCATCTACAGTGAAAGTATTAGAGGAAACATTTAAACCATGCGAACGCAAATTTTTAGCAAGCCTACCCATAACAGGCTGAGAAAGTGAAAGTCTTTTTACAAGCTTTTCATCTGAAAATAAACCATAAGGAGAACCCTCATACATAAGACTGCCTTTTTGCATCACAAGCACACGATCGGCATAAAAAGCTTCATTTAGATTTTGAGTAACCATAATCACTGCTATTTTTTCATTTTTATTCAATCTCAAGACAGTCTTAATCACTTCCTGCTGACCTTGTGGATCCAGCATGGAAGTAGCTTCGTCAAGCACCAAATATTTAGGGCGCATTGTTATAACGGAAGCTATGGCAATCTTTTGCTTTTGTCCTCCGGATAAACGATGAGGAGCGAATTTGCGGAATTTTTCCATACAGGTGTAAACAAGAGCCTCAGCCATACGCTCAATTATTTCTTTTCTGGGGACACCGATGTTTTCTGGTCCGAAAGCAAGTTCATCCTCAACAGTTGTTGCAACAAGCTGACTATCAGGATTTTGGAAAACCATTCCGACATTTGTCCTTATATCATAAAGAAAACTGTCATCGGTTGTCGGCATAGCGTCAACAGAGACAGTTCCTTCATGAGGCAAAATCAGGGCATTAAACATGCGGGAAAGAGTGCTCTTTCCACTGCCGTTATGCCCCAATATAACAATAAATTCACCGGGATTGATTTTTAAGGAGACATTATCAAGAGCTTTAACTTCATCGCCCAATCCCCTGTTATACCAATANGAAACATTTTCAACTGAAATCATTCCGGTTATAGTCCGTTAAGCCTTCGCTTAATATTAGACAAGCTCCAGCAAGACCATATGTGCATTATCACCTTTTCTGAAACGATATTTTGTTATACGTGTAAATCCGCCGTTCCTTTCGGCATATTGCGCTTTTGCAAGATCAAAAAGCTGACAGGAAACGTCATTGCATCCAATTTGCGAAAAAACAAATCTCTTTGCAGCAAGATCTCCTTTTTTGGCTATATTTACCAAACGATCAGCAAACTTTTTCACTTCAAGTGCACGCGTATGAGTCGTTTCAATTCTTCTGTGAGTAAACAGACTCAAAGCAAGATTTCGCATCATACTTGTTCTATGGGCAGTATCTCTGCCGAGCTTACGTGTATAGGCTCTGTGTTTCATAACTTTATTTCCTCCGCAAAAAATAACGGTTTAAGGTTACTCTTCTCTATTCAATGAAGGTATAAGCGACAGCTCATACTGTTCAAGCTTCTCACGAATCTCTACAAGAGATTTCTGACCGAAGTTTTTAAGCTTCATCACATCATCTTCAGACAAAGCAACCAAATCACCAAGAACTTTAACTGCAGCACGTTTAAGACAATTCAGGGAGCGCACTGAGAGTCCAAGATCTTCGATAGGAATATTGTAAACTTCCGACGTATCCGAAGTTCCAACGGCAGCAGGAACTGCTGTCGGGGGTTTAAGATTTGCAAAAAAGCCCATATATTCCTTAAGTATTTCGGAAGCTTTCCCCAAAGCTTCATGAGGCATTATG
>MTLE01005757.1_pt1 | contig 18988 bp, 18 predicted proteins | sample 1982461 | NCBI WGS metagenome assembly MTLE01 (sample SAMN05712605, study PRJNA340218) | biofilm metagenome | isolation source: sample SPL anode biofilm adapted to -200 mV | place: USA | collected 2012-02-03
CATACGCCTTTTCTGAATACAAGTATCCCGGAGCCCCAGAATTTGACATCCGGGTAATTGATGAAAATCCGTTTGAAGTCGTCAGCAGGTCTGATCCGTCAAAGAGAGTTTGTGTCACTCCCATCCGGGTTCTCCATTATAAATTGCCTATTCTGGGCTATCGTATAAACAACATAGCATATATTACAGACGCAAACAGGGTTGATGAGTCCGAACTTGTAAAGCTCAAGGGTCTAGATGTTCTTGTTGTAAACACTGTAAGAAAGCAGAGACATATTTCGCATTTTTCACTAAATGAGGCTATCACATTTGCTCAACTTGTCGGTGCCAGAAGGAGTTTCCTTACCCACCTTTCCCACCAAATGCCGGTTTACAGTGAGTTGGAAAAGGAGCTTCCCGAAGGGATCAACCAGGCTTATGACGGTCTTACTTTAAACGTATCATAAGTCAAATACAAACATAGGTGGAGACAAAGATCAAATCAGAGATTAAGGTAGTCGGAATAAGAGGTGCTTCGGGATTTCTTGGGAGGGCAATCTCCCAGGCTCTGATTGAGAATGGCTTCAGGGTGGTTGAACTCAAACGCGGTTTTACAGCCATTGAGCTAAAAGTGTGCGATGTTGTAATAAACCTCGCAGGGAAGAGTATCAATTGCCGGTGGAGCGCCCGTAATCGCAAGGAAATTTACGAAAGTCGTATCCTGACAACCAGAAAGATTGCCTCTGCATTTCTTGAATGTGGCGCAGATGCCCCTTCCCTATTGATATCAGTATCAGCTACAGGAATATATCCCGGCTCAAATGGTTCACAACCTGATTTACAATTATTTGATGAAGAGTCAACATTTGAAAGTGATACATTTCTGGCTAAAGTCTGCAAAGATTGGGAAAGGGAAGCATTAAAGGCATCGTTTGTCTCGAGAGTTGCCGTTATACGACTCGGCGTGGTCATTGACAAATCCGGCGGAGCTTTTCCCAAACTTGCACTACCTTTCCGTATGAAGGTTGCTGCCAGGATAGCTTTAGGCAATCAGCCATTCTCCTGGATATCGTTAAAGGATGTAATAGGTTCGATTCTATATATCATCGGGAATAAGACAATGGATGGCGTCTATAACCTGACCTCCCCGGAAATAACAACAAACAGGGAGATTACAAGAATTCTGGCAAAAAAGCACAAGACACTCATACCGGTCATTATTCCCGCCTTCCTTCTCCGCATGATATTCGGCAAATCTCATATTCTTCTTACAGAGGGGGCAAAAGTCTATCCGAAAAGGTTGCTCGAAAGCGGTTATAAATTCATTGAGCCTGATTTTAACAGCCTCGTTTAAAAATCAGCATTTTGTCAGCGTTTTATCAGCATTCTGTCAGCAAACTTGAAAATAAAAAACATCAATCGATAATCATCTCATTATAAAATCGTTAATTGATCCTGAAAAGATTCTCGGCTCTCGCCTTTATGTCCCAGGTTTTGCCATTATCAGTTGATCGTATATTTTCCCATTTAAAAGTATCCTCCTTGATATCAAAGAATATCCATTTCATCTGGAAACCCACAGGAGTAAGACAGGTGATGACAATCTCATCTTCTTCTTTTTGGGCAACGAGTTGTACAGCCTCTCCGGTACACCCGTAAAACACATCCCAATTCTTATTTTGCGGATTATAAATGCGAATGGTGGTGCCATACTCGCGTTCCAATTCGCCGGAAACAGGATTTATCTTTGATGTGACAAAAGTATCTTGAATAGCCCGGCCTTCCAGAATCCGGGAAAATGTCCACCGGCCTTCATTTATAGATTCGAATTTACTTCCGATATTGTCATGCCATATAAAGCTCCATTCTCCGATTAGAAATCCAAAATAGTCATACTCTTCCGGAATAATATCGTGCCGGCGTTCTGAAACAAGAGTGTCAATAAATTTATTCATATATCATGTATTAAGCCATTTCTTAAATCCGGCGACATTATTAATACTTACTATAACTTCAGATTCATCTTCTACAGGAGGTTTTAAACAGACCTTAATCCTGTTTCGCGACCAGCTTGTCAAACTAACGATTGCATTTCCGGATATTATATACTTTCTGTTAATCCTGAAAAACTGAGCAGGATCCAACATCTCTTCCAACGCCCCTAATGAGATGTCAATCGGATAAGAGTAACCATTATATCTCTTTAAGAATCCCCCCTTTTCTGAAACATAAAAGTATGCGATATCTTCAGTTTCTATGCTGCTGTATTTATCTGCAATCCTCACCAAAAATCTCCTTCTGTAAGTAAGTTTATTGCCCTGGATGGCAGCTAAGAGATTTTCAAAGTCTATTGAATATGCTGCCTTTAGTGACTTGAGTTTTTTTAAGCTATCCGCTAAATCTGTCTTTCGTATCGGTTTCAAGAGATAGGCGATACTGTTCAGGTCAAAAGCCTTTATTGCATATTGATCATAAGCAGTAGTGACAATTATGGGAGTGTTTACTGATACCTGATCAAAAATACTGAAGCTCAGGCCATCCGACAATTGAATATCCAGGAAAATCAGATCTGCCTTATTTTTCTCTAACCAATCGACACTCTCTTTGACTGAGCATAATTTTGCCTTAACTTCAAATCCCCCGTCTACTTCACCTATAAGGCCTTCCAGATAATCAGCAGCCAATATTTCATCTTCAATTATTAATACACTGTTCATATAGTATTATTTTTAGAATCCAGCACCGGAAGCGCCACTATAAAATAATTATCCTCAATCAAAATTTGCGGCGTTAACTCGCTGACCAACATATATCTTTGAGACAAATTCTTCAACCCGACTCCTGTTGATTTAATTAACGAGACTTTGGGATTGATGGCATTACTGACGAATAATTTCATATCCCTACTATAAACTTTAATATGCAAAGGGCTATCTGAATTGACGATGTTATGTTTTATCGCATTTTCAACCAATGCCTGTAATGACATTGGAGGTATCGAGAGTTCCATAATTGAGGGATTTACATCAATATGATATGAAAGAGAGTTACCATAACGAATTTGTTGTAAATGAATATATAATTGGATGAAAGCGATTTCCCTGCTTATAGATATTAATGGCAGTTCTATTGTCTCTAAAACGTATCTGTATATCTGAGAGAATTCATTTATGAAAAGGTGGGCTTTTTCGGTGTCTGTGTTTATCAATCCGGATAATACATTCAGACTGTTAAACATGAAATGGGGATTAATCTGTCCCTTTAATATCTCGAAATTTGTCTTCAATAATTCATGTTTTAGTTTTTCTGTCTCCCGGACTGCCTGACGGCTCTCTTCAAAAAACATCCAGGCTTCAAGTATAATCACCAGTATAATGTTTGCTACAGAATAGGTCAACGCATTACTTACAAAATAGTTGAAATCAATCGTATACTCTCTTAAACTGAGTTTCACGATATATGTTACCAGCACAGAAACTAATGTAGAGACAACTATTGTGATGGACAACTGTATTACAATTCTTTTAAAGATTAATTTGCTCCAGGGAGCAACTTTATTCAGGTATTTTATCAGAAATATATAGGGATATGCCACCAGAATACTGGCAAAAATCCCAAGCATCACCCTTACAATCAGCAGAGAGAAAAAATCAATCAGACTATTTAATACATGGATACCATAAAAATGGTTATAAAGGATTAGTATACACTGAATCAAGACCGTCAGAGTCAAGAGTAGCTTGAATAATCTTCTGAAGAAGGTCAAACTGATTATTCTTATAAACGATCTAGATTTCATCTATATAAAGTTAGTTATAAAAACATTTATCAGTGTCAAAATTATGGAACACATATCAACCTGCATAATATTTATATGAGGATGCGTACAAAATGAGCATGAAGGTGTATAAAAAGTATCTGAACATAATTTTTTAAATCTCATTCATGAAGCCGTGCAACTTATTTACTGTTTCATTATACATATTCACGAACAATTATTTTTTCTATAATCCATTAAGTACTAATATTGCTAAATATTTGACATCCATGCATAAATAAAACTGTTTAAACTTTATTTTAAAGAAATGAAACACATATTTTTTCTTATCGTTTTTTTTTCAATATTCACTAATATTAAAAGATTATCCGGGCAAGAGCCCTCTTCCGGAGAGAATCTAATAATATTGATGAACGAAAGGTATTCCGGCAAATTCTACAAAACTCTTTGTTTTTCTCAAGAAGTCCTGAGATACAATGCAGACTCCCTGATCTCAACTGAAATCATGCATGAAGCTTATCAATCTCCGGGTAATCTGATATTAAAATTTAAAGATTGGAACAGCGGAGAGGGATTGATTTTCACAAAAGACAGCCTCTACACTATACAATCAGGTAAGGTGAATAATGTTCAATACCGTCTTCATGACCTTCTCATTCTCGGTCTTGATGTTTACAATGTCGAAAAGGAGATCACCGTGGAAAAATTAAAGAAGTTAAATTATAATCTTTCTCTGATCTCTTCTGATATATGTATGGGCAGGAAGGCATGGTGCGTCGGGGATAAGGCATCCAACTGCTTTTGGGTAGACAAGAGCAACTTATTGTTTCTTAAAATGCAAGTTCGCGATAAAGAGAGGAGCCGCTCTGTTGAGTTTACGGAATACAAAATAATCGAAGGAGCCCCTATTGCCACGGTTATCAATTTCTATGACAGCAACAACAAATTGACGATGCAAGAGAGGTACTTCAATGTAAGACCATTTGCAGAGGTAAATCCCAGCATTTTTATCCCCGAAAATTTTCTTAAATCAAAATGGTAATCAGATATATAATAAATGAAAAAAGAGATTATTTACAATAGAAAATCAGACGGGATTCTATACTCTCCTTTCGATTTTTCGATTGATGACATGAAAAAACTGATATTAATCAATTTTGAAAAAGACCCTGATGAACTATACAATACATTTGAACTTCAGGAGAGTACGGACAGAAACGGACTTCCAAGATTGCTAGTCATTGCATATGGGAATGGTTTCACAGATATCTATCATCAACCGCTCTTCCCATTTGCTTCGCAGAAGAGTGTGCTGAACAATCCGACATTTTTTGAAAGACCGATGGAGGGTGCAAAATTTGAAATAAAGGATAATACCCTCGAGATATATTTCAATTTTCAAGATAAAAACGGAAGAGAAATCAATGTAAGCTTGGTAGAAACAAGACTTAACTGTAAAAAGCCCTTTTTCTTACTTGCCCCTATCGGTGCCAATTCTAAAAATCCGGACTCCCTCCCGATATACTCTTTATACAATATGTCATTCACAAAGCAAAAATATACCGATATAAGGATTGAGATAAATACTAAAATCCACAGACCGGATACCTTTATTTTACCTTTTGAATGGTGTAAAAGTTACTTTACAAGGTATTCTGCGGATGTATTCAATGTCGATTGGAATAAAAATCACATGGGTGAATTATCAAAAATCACCTTCGGCAATAAGGGAATAATTTCTGCCAATGGTGTTACATACGAGCTCATTAACAACGACGGTCATCCAGAAATTAAAGTCATGTCAGCCGCCAATAGTGAGCATAAGGTTAAAATCGAGTTCATGCCCGCAATTCCCGACATTGTATGTTTATCTGATGGGACAAACATTGATGGCGAATTCTCTATCACAACAGACAACTCTCCCGGGATAATACAGGGTGTATATAATGTTAAAAAAACCGGTATCGAAACAGACATTGAGATTAATCCTTCAAAAGGCTGGTATCCGAACCAAAAAAGATTAATAATGAAAATTCTTTTTTTTGTTGTCTCAATTTTCAAAAAATGGCCGAAAAGCTATATATGGAAAGCAAAGATATGGAGTCAGCCTTCAGACCAGGTAATTATGAACTCATATTGGAAAAGAGTATAATGTATATCATTTAAATATATTAATATGAAAAGGTTTCTATTTTTTACAGCAATTTTCTCTTGTATATTCTCTTCGCTCTTTTCCCAGGAGTGTGTCAGGATATATGGACAAGTAACCGATTTCAAAGGGATTCCAATTGAAAGTGTATCCATAAGACTTAAAAATAAAGCATTTAAGAATTTATATGAGACACTGTCCGACAATGAGGGAAAATTTTCAATGGTTGTTGAGAAAGGCAACTACTATTGTCTGTATGCCATAAAATTGAGTGATTACAAAAAAACGAAGCTTGAATACTGGGCATGGAATGTTCCGGCATATAAAGATCTTGAGATAAATCCACAATACAACAATATGGAGATATACGGGATTAATGCATTCGAGATGCAAGTTACACCACAGGAGAGTTACAGAATATACTTCCGCCCCATGAGTCTGTTTAAGGGTGGCAATAGCCCGATAAATGAGGGTGATACAGTTAATATGGCACCTGAGACAATATCCACTGATGAATTGAGTGTAAAAGTCAATGGTATAAAGGCAAAAATAGTCACAATAAACAAAGTTACAGAATACGCCCGCGGCATATATCTATTTGGCTATGAAATACAAATAATCAAACCGTCACAAACTCCTTCAGCTCTTAAAGAAAGCGAGAGAATTCCCGGTTTTGATAAAATTACCATTTTGCTCAATTCAAAAGAGACAGGTGAGGTTGGAAAAGGAGAGGCATTTGTGCGTTTGACTGAATAAAATCTTTTATTTACTATACATCAGAAAAAATGTAAATAAACATCAAAAACATTTGTTATTAAGGGGTTGAAAGTGTATTTTTGAACCATCATTGAAATACACTCAAAACTCATAATGAAAAAATTTGCAGCAAATCTTTTGTTGGTTATCTCCTTATTATTAATCTCTTGCAGTAAGGACCCCGGTAATCCTGACTCTCCCCAAAACCATAATATAAGTATTTCTGAAACAAACATCTCGGTTTCTGCCTCAGGTTCAGAGACTAAAACTTTTACTGTTACATCTGATGCTGCATGGAGCCTATCTTTATCCGACACTAAATCAGCCCCTTCATGGTGTCATGCCTCTCCGATGAATGGCAAAGCGGGAACAACGACTGTGACCGTTACAATTTCCGAACAGAACATTTCGTATGATGATAGGAATGCCTTTATAAAAGTTACATCTGGAGAAAGTTGCAACCTTCTGACAGTGACTCAGAAGAAGAAGAATGCTATAATTCTGACAAAGGAGAAGTTTGAGATTGATGGTTCTGGAGGTGAAATTCAGATTGAACTGCAGACTAATGTAGATTACAGCGTTATCATACCACACGAATACTCTTCGTGGATCTCGAGAGTGACTTCCAAAACAAAGGGATTATCCTCAAAAAAAGAGGTGTTTCAAGTAAAGGGGGGAGACACCGAAGGCTCAAGAAATGGCATTATTGTCTTTGTAGGAAATGAGTTAAAAGATACTGTATATGTTTACCAGACGCAAAAAAACACTCTGGTTCTAACTCAAAGTGAATATGAATGCTCTTGTGATGCTTCTATTTTAGATGTGGAGCTAGAAGCCAACATTGAGTACTCTATAACTATTCCATCAGAAGCTAGATGGATTAAAAAAGTTGATTCAAAAGCGTCTCGGGTTGATAAAATCTCATTCAGTATAGATAAAAATATTGATTATGATTTCCGCAGTGCCGACATTATAATAAAAGACAAGAACTCCTCTCTTTCTGACACTCTCACTGTCAGGCAATCTCAAAAAAACGCTTTTATACTGGGTTCAAACCATATAGAGATGCTCTCCTGCTGTGGTGAAAACTTCTCGGTAAGGATAAAGACCAATACAAGTTTCACCTGTGAAATTCCCTCATCGGCTTCACAATGGTTATCTGTTGTAGAGACAAAAGGACTTAGAGACACTTCCGTCAATTTTAAACTTTCTCTTAATCCTGATTTTGACCGAGAGGCGATAGTTATATTTAAGGGAAGCGGCGAAACGAGAGACACTCTATATATTTCTCAAGAAGGAACCAAAAAGTTGCTTATGGATTTCTATGATGCTACTGGTGGAGATAACTGGAAGAATAGGAGTAATTGGGGCAGCTCCTTACCGATTAATGAGTGGTATGGTGTGGATGTCAGCGGTGACAATAAAATTTACCTGAACCTCTATAACAACAACCTATCCGGTTATATACCGGAATCATTCGGAAGATTATTTAACCTCTCATCTCTGAATCTGTTCAACAACAATATTAGTGGTGATATAGGCACTCTAATAGACAATATCTCAAAAAGCCCTGGCATAACACACATAAATCTGCGTTCAAACAAGTTAAGCGGAGAGATATCCCCAAAAATAGGAGACTTCAAAGAGCTGACAATGATAGATTTAAGCAGGAACACACTAACAGGAGAGATTCCTGCAGAAATATGCGGCTTAACCAAGCTTACAACGTTATCACTATACAACAATTGCATTACAGGCAAGATTCCGGATAATATAGGATTATTGCCATTATCAAATCTTAATCTGACATACAATTTGTTGACCGGCCCTCTACCGCTGTCACTTCTTAAGATGTCCAATTGGCCATTATTAATGGACTATGTAATAAATCAAACCAATTACACTATTTATCCTCCTACAGAATATGCAAGGATTCAAAATCACCAGAATAAAGATTTCAACCTTCAGCCTTTTAAGGCATACGATGTTGTTCTAGCTTATAAATATACAATCCTTTACAGTTATGATTATGATTGCGTCTGGTCAAACACATATACTCCTCTTGTAGTGGACCTAGTGAACAAATACAGGGGCAAAGGTCTGGGAGCTATTTCTTATCATGCTTGTATACTTACCGAATATGGCAAACTCGATAAGATTAAGGAATATGTTAAACAGAAAAAAATGGACAATTTTGTCAATTTACTTAACTGTGGCGAGTATATTGACAATTATGGCTCAACAAAATGGGATGACAGCTACTTTTCTGGAAGCCTGGGAACTCCTTCTGTCATGGTTGTCGATAAAAATGGGACTCTTGTTCGTGGCTATACTGAAGATCGGAATAAACTACCTGAATTTATTGCATCTTTACTCGGGGCACCTGACAATATGTACGAATCAACCGATTATTCAAAAGACGGCGGAGTTGTGACTCTTCAAAGGGCAACTGTTGGGACAGGGATAAATATAGTCATACTGGGAGACGGTTTTGTTGACAAGGATATGAATGCCGGAGGGAAATATGAGACCTGGGCAAAAGATGCCATGGAGGCATTTTTTAATGTAGAACCCGTAAAAAGTTTCCGTAACAGATTTAATGTATATTGCGTGAAAGCTGTTTCGAAGAATGAGGGTATAGGTAGCTTTAGAGAGAGCGTATTCTCGACACAATACGGAGACGGTGCTCTAGTTGGAGGGGATAATGTAAAATGCAAACAATATGCATTGAAGGTACCGTCTTTAAGTGATTTATCAAATACAACAATTATTACTATACTAAATGACCCAAAATATGCCGGAACCTGTTATATGTATTCTGATAACTCTTCTATATCCTATTGCCCCTATGTAGGATATGACAAGGAGCAGTTTGCACAGATAATTCACCATGAAGCCGTCGGACATGGTTTTGGCAAGCTTGCAGACGAGTATTCCTATAATGGTAGAATCAAGGCAAGTCTGGTAAAGAGTTACAGGGATGATTACTATACAAGGCAGTGGTGGAGTAATATTGATTTTACTTCAGATGCACAGAAGGTGAAATGGAACTCCTTTCTAAATGATATTCTGTATTCAACAACTGTAGGAATTTTTGAAGGTGGCGCAACTTATCTGCTTGGTGTATACAGACCATCAGAAAACAGCATAATGCGTTATAATGTGGGAGATTTCAATGCTCCATCCAGACTTGAGATATATAGAAGGATCTTCGAATTTTCCGGAGGTGAATATTTATATAACAACTTCATCCAATATGATGCCATAAACAGAATCACAACAAAAGCACCTTTTGTACCACCTGTGCACTTTGTCCCCCTGGCTCCTCCGGTGGTTATGGATTAGTCGGATGCAAAGGAATCCTTATTAGGAATGTCGTACCCACTTCCGGAACAGAGTTAAGTTCTATCTTCCCGCCGAGTAAATCGACAAGGCCCTTAACAATTGAAAGTCCCAGACCGGTTCCTCCGTATAAACGGGTTGGGTGAGGACTTATCTGGACAAATCTCTCAAAGACGATATCCTGTTTATCTGGGGGTATCCCCGGTCCTGTATCTTCTATATAGAATGTCAGCAAGTCCGGACTCTCATTCCTGCAACCAAATCTTATATAACCCTCGTCTGTAAATTTCAGAGAGTTGCCAATAAGGTTAATAAGTATCTGTCTGAGTTTTACCACGTCTGTGATAAAGGTATGCTGACATTTCTCGCACTCAAGCTTATAATCAAGAGTTATGTGCTCCTTGCCCAACCTCTTCTGTTGAGATGTGAACATTTCATACAAATCCTGGAATAAAGCCTCCGGATTGCACTCTTCATACTTAACAGGCAGTTGCCCTGATTCAATTTTTGCAATATCCAGTACATCATCTATGATTATAACAAGGTCCCTGCATCTCTGATTGATAATAGCGGTAAAATTTTCCAGCTTCTCCTTATCCTCAAGATATTCAGGCAATAAATCACAGAAACCCATAATGGCATTCATCGGGGTTCGTATCTCGTGGCTCATGTTTTGAAGAAAAGCAGTTTTGAGACGATCATTCTCCTCAGCCTTTTGTTTTAGTCTGATTAACTCACGATTTTGTTCTTCCAACTCTATATTTCTCTGCTTAATAATATTATCTGCAGCTTTTTTTCGTTCCACATAACCTTTTAGCAAGAAAAATAGAAGGAGTGATGTAATTATGACATAGACAAAACCCTTGATAACATTGAAGAAAATAAGGTGCTCCTCTGTCTGGGCTAACGCACCGAAAAATGTATCTGAGGAATAAATCCAGGAGATACCAATCAGAAGATATATAGCAGGAATCTTGTACTCAATCCTTATAGGTTTCATATTCATCCTTTATTTATTGAGTCTAAGATAGATAAAAAATGATAAATTCACAATACCCTGTTTATCTTGTAGTCTATCCCGGCCTTACGGGCCTGGGAGTGTTGAAACTTCCTCATAATCCGGAACATCTTGCCATCTTTCCTCAGTCTTGCCCCTGTCTGGTGAAACCAGAACGGCACATCTGAATCAACGCATTGTTGTCTGATATCAAGAATCCATTCATAATCGCAAATTCTGGCATCACTCCCGGACTCTCCTCCTGCAGAAACCTCCTCAATTTTGTCAGAATCCAGGTATTTCCTGAGATCAATTGCCTCTAGCAAAGGTGCACAGACAATCAACTTGTGCCTTATCGGAAGATTTATATAAATCGGCAGTCGATAGTCAGCCATCGCCTGATTCTCGACAGTACATGCAATNGCAACATTTTCATACCCCTCGCCCCAGTCTTCCGGCAGTGACACATAGAAGCGGTCAACCCTTTTTGTAATCATGAAGAACCTTAGGTCTGACCTCTCTTTTATCATAGCCCAGGCCTCCTTGCGCCACTCATCGGCACCCTCTACAAAAAAGTCAGAGGTAAAGCAAGTGTATACAATCTCACCTGATGGTATCTTATAACTCTTGTCCCTTTTGCGCTTAACCGGAAGGTTGAAATTAGCCGTTTTTGTTACGACACTACTCTCTATACCATGCCTTTCATCTTGTCTGTAGACATAACAATACTTGCAACCGGGGCTTATCTTCTGGCAACCATGCCATAAATTCCAGGGTACGGACATCTGTTTTTTTGTTTAAATGTAATACATTTTATGAATTTGAATAAAAGGCTCTTTAAAAACCACAATATATTGGATAAAACCCAATTGAGATATTATCTTTGTTAATATGAACAGTGAATATATATCAGGCAGATGCTACGAGAAAACTGACTTTCGGATTGAAGGTTTACCATCAGCCGAATATGAGGCATGTCGTTTTATAAGTTGTGATTTTTCAGAATGTGATTTTTCTAACTTTTCCTTTACTGATTGTGAGTTCGTTGACTGCAACCTGACCCTTGTAAAACTGATCTCTACCGGATTCAGGGATGTGAAGTTCACCGGATGTAAAATGATTGGTCTACATTTTGATCAGTGCAATGATTTCGGACTCTCTTTTTCATTTGAAAAATGCATTCTCGATCAGTCTGTCTTCTTCAGAAAAAAGTTAAAGAAGAGCAGCTTTAAAAGCTGCCACCTCAAAGAGGTAGACTTCACTGAGTGTGATCTTTCCGGAAGCCTCTTTGAAAACTGCAACTTATCAGGCTCTATATTTGACAACACAAATCTCGAAATGGCCGACTTCAGGTCTGCCTATAACTTCTCTATTAATCCTGAGCAAAACAAAATAAAAAAGGCAAGATTTTCGCGTCAAAGCATAGAGGGCCTTTTAAACAAATACAGTATAATTATTGATAATTGACATTAAAGCTTAAAAGCAATACATCTCAAAAATGAAAAATAAATATATCACAACAAATTTTATCATCAGATTTATTCTTGTAATTATAATGTCCATTATAATGATATTAAGTGGAGATTTCTCGGTAATGACTGTTCTCCTACTTATTATGTCATGCTTGATATTCCTTTATCTTTTCAACATGTACAGAACTCTTGCCACTCCTAATCAATGGTTTTTTAAAAATAGATTTTTAATTGAGGGTATGTTTTTAGGTATATTTTGTTCATTTATTCCTTTTTTCACCAATGATATTCCGGTTATCCCACAATATATAATTATATCAATGTCAATAGGATTAACTTTAGGATTATTACTATGCGGTTTTTTATATAAAATGGATTACAAAAAGAAAATTAAACGGATAACGGTTGATGACTCAATACTTAAAGAGGAAATACTCACAGATTGGGGTGTTTTTCTTGATCCGGAAGGGGATATTGAAGGAAGAGTAATTCTTACAAAAGATAAATTCTATTTTGCTCCTATTTTCATTGCAACCCCGATTAGAGAGTATATTCTGGATCATTCCGCAAAGGTTGTTTTATTACACAAGTATGGCCTCCCAGTTGGATTTTCCATCAACAATGATAGCTATAAGATAAACTACACAAGACTCTGGATAAAAGAAATAAGCAAGATAACACATAGAAACTTTTTATAAGAGGTACAATGGAATTCTCAGAACTGGTCAAAATAAGGCAAAGCGACAGGAAATATTCAGACAAACCTGTTGAAAAGGAGAAAATAATGCAATGTCTGGAGACAACCAGGTTATCTCCATCTGCAAATAACTCTCAACCATGGAGATTTGTTGTGGTTGATGAACTCAATCTTAAGGAGATGGTTGCATCAGGCGCATCCGGTCTGGGAATGAACCGGTTTACACACCAAGCCCCGGTAATTGTGGCAGTAGTCATTGAAAAGATGAATGGGATGGCCCGTATTGGAAGTGCATTAAAGAAGAAGGATTATTCATTAATCGATATTGGCATAGCTGTGAACCAGTTTTGCCTTCAGGCTGCAGAACTCGGCCTTGGCACATGCATTATAGGATGGTTTGACGAAAAAAAGGTCAAGAAATTACTACGCGTCGAGAGAAGGAAACGCATACCGCTTTTGATTACGGTAGGTTACTCTGAGGCAAAGAGACGGGAGAAGAGCAGAAAGAGTATGGAAGAGATAAGCAGTTGGAATAAATATTAGTATGAAAATAGAACATATCGCAATATGGACTGAGAACCTTGAGCTTCTCAAAGATTTCTATATTAAGCATTTCGGATGTCGTGTCTCTGACAGATACGAAAATCCGTCAAAACAGTTTGCATCTTACTTTCTGTCATTTGAAGAAGGAGCAAGAATAGAGATTATGACACACACAGGAATAAAGTGTAGTCATGAACATCTTGTGGCAGGATTAGCCCATTTTGCAATTTTAGTTGAATCAAGAGCTACTGTCGACAGTTTCACCGCTAAAGTACAACTTGCCGGTGTCACTATTGCCGGACAACCCAGAGTTACCGGGGACGGATACTATGAAAGCGTGATCCTGGATCCGGATGGTAATCGGATAGAGATAGTTGCAAAATGATCAATAAGGGCTTATAAGTCCTCAACCTAGGTCGGGTTGCATTGCAATATTAAAACTAGTCGTTCCATTAAATACGACCTCTTGAGTAGCATATCCTAAATATGATATTTCAAGAGTAGCTCCATATGGGACATCTAGTTCTGCTTTACCATCCATATCTGTCACAACTCCGGTTGTAGTTCCCTTAATCATTATTATAACTCCTGGCATTGGATTACCATTTTCATCAACCACGTGAAATGTCACCCTTTGACTATTCTGGAAAGATTCATAATTTAAATTTACATCTTTAGCATTAGTCGATACAGGATTTGACAAAAATGCCATCAATCCGAGACAAAAAACAAAAAATACTTTTTTCATTTAATTACGTGTCTATTTTTTTGTTAAACTTCAATATTTAATTCACTGTATATCAAAGATAATATTTTATATTCAACTCATAATATATTTCGGAGTCAAATACATTAAACATTACATAAATGGAAATTACTCATATGTACTGGCACAAATTTTGAGATGTTATGGCGCAAAACCGAACGTTCGGTATTATTTAGAAAAAATGAAAGACACTAAGGAGTTTATTATAAAGACAGCTTATTATATGTTTCTGAGAAACAACTATGAAGCTGTCACCATGAGTAAGATCAGCAGTGCCACAAAACTGACAAAAGGGGCAATATATCACCACTTCACAAGTAAGGAGGAGCTCTTCAAGGCTGTAGTAGATAAATATATTCTGGAAAATAAAGTGCCTCGGCCGAGTAAACATGATACTCTTAAGGAATTCATAGAACTGTCAATACAACAGATGAAAGATAAAGTATCAGAGGACTCCAATGAGGTTAAAGATTTGAAAAATACAGAATTTATACACTATCTCTCGTTTATAGTAGATACGATACAGTATTATCCCGGTTTCAAGAATATAGGTCAGAAGTTTTTTAAAGAAGGAATGAAATTTTGGAAAGTATTATTGGAAGATGCCATGAAAAAAGGTGAAATCCGAAAGGATTTAGATACAGAAGCAATAGCCATGAGTTTTTTATCAATACACTTTGGAATAGGATCTAATATGATCCTAACAAACTCTATCGAATACGCATTTGATATGTACAAACGCCAGATGGAGGAGCAGTACAAGCTTCTTTTAATATAGTCAGTCAAAATAATATTTTTTTTAATTAAAAACATACCGTCCGGTCGGTTTTTCTCCGGTTTTGTAAAGTTTCTAAATATTTAATCACAATTTCATGAAAGTAAGAGTTTTCGTACCCGTAGTGCTGTTTTTTTGTTTTTTTTCCCAAAGTGTACGAGGGGAGTCTGATTTGGGAAATCTCGTCAATTATGCTCTGGAACATAGCCGGAATATAAAGAAATCCGCTATGCAGATAGAAGAGGCAGGGTTCAAGCAGAGAGAGATTATGGCTCAGGGATTACCTCAGATTGATGGTTCTGCCAGCTATAGCAAGATGATGTTAAATATTGACATACCGGAATCGTTATATGGAATGATTCCTGAAACATATAAACCGGTTCTGGATCAAATAGCAAATATTGACAAGATGTTTATGGGGAGTGTGGGCGTTCAGGTTACACAGCTCATTTACAGTCAATCATATATTGTGGGATTACAGACAGCAAAAAAATCGAAAGAGTTATACTCAATACTGAAACTGAAAAATGAGGAGGAGTTGATTGAGGAGGTTGCCAGCGGCTATTATATGACAGTCTCATTAATGTTACAATTGGAGACTGTTAAAAACTCTCTCAGAAATCTGGGGAAGATTCATGAGATTGCAGAGCTGACCTATAAGAATGATCTCATAAAGGAGACCGATGTGAACAGACTGAAAGTGACTATAACAAATCTTAAAGTTACGAAAGAGACCATCGAAAACGCCATCAACACTCAGATTAACTATCTTAAGGCTTTGTCAGGAATGCCGGGAGATTCATCTATCACAATAAATGCCAGGCCATTCATTGAAGGATTTGACAGCACTCCTGTTTCAGTCGACTTTCAGATTGAGAATATCCCTTCATACATGGCACTTTTGAAACAGGCAGATATTTACAAACAACAGACCCGCCTTTCAAAGGCTACTTACTACCCTACTCTGGCTGCATTTGGTCAATTAAAATATTCATCATATAACACAGAGTACAACTTGAATAAATGGAAAAGCATGCCAACCATAGGGTTGAGTCTTAGTATCCCGATTTTCAAATCTGGAGCAACAAATGCCAAGATCAAGCAAGCTGTACTGAAAGAGCGGCAGCTCAATGAGGATATATCTCAGACAATAGATTTTCTTGCCGTTGACTTTCAGAACTCCTCTTCTGAATACAAAAATGCGATGAATCTTTTAAAAGTGCAGAAAGAGAACAAGGAGCTTGCCAAAAAGGTCTATAGCCAGACTATATTGCAATACCGTGAAGGTATGGCCTCCCTTGCTGATGTATTGAACATCAATTCTGAATACCTACAGGCAAACAACTCATATAACCAACAAATAATAAAATGTAAGACTTCAGAAATTAAAATTCTTAAATCGACAGGTAATCTAAAGCAATTAGCAAACACAAAATAATTTCAAACATAAAAACATGAAAATTAACAAAACATACGTAATAGCTGCCGTTTTTGTCCTGGGAGCAGCTTTACTGATCGGTGGTAAATTAGCTGCAAACAAAGACAAGTTCAAGAGTGAGGTAGAGATATCCCAGAGAAGGGTTGATAAGATTCCGGTATCAGTTGACACCATACAAATCGGTTCGCTTTCTGATAATGTGAAGACAACAGGAACACTTGAGGCTTCAGCGGTATTGAACCTTGTATCAGAAACCCCAGGCAAGATTATAAAGATATACAGGAAAAAGGGAGACTATGTATCAGCCGGCACTCCTATTGCCAAGGTTGATGACGAGGTTATCTCGGCTAATGTTCTTACAGCAGAGGCCAACTATGCTCAGATGCAACAGGATATAGAGCGTCTATCCCGCCTTGCTGCAGAAAATGCAATTGCAAAGAGAGATCTGGAACAGGCTCAGATTGGCTTAAAAAAAGCAAAGGCAGACCTGATTACTGCAAAGAAGGCTCTGAATAACACCACTATCAAATCTCCCATTTCAGGATACATCAATAATGATTATATAACAATCGGACAACTGTTAGGCGGAGGGTCTCCGGTATGTGAAATTGTGGACAACACTCCATTGAAGCTGAATGTAAAAATCTCAGAATATGAGGTTGCAAAAGTGAAGAAGGGTCAGGAGGTAATAGTCAGGCTTAAGACTTTTCCGGACAAGAAGTTTACAGGCAGGATAGTCTCAATCGCCGAGAAGTCGGACATGGCCATGAAGTTCAATGTCGAGATAGTTTTGGTCAATACATCAAACGAGAGATTGAGGAGCGGACTTTATGCAGAAGTTGAGCTTCCTGTGAAAAATGAGCCTAAAATCATTATCAGCAAGGAGTGTATTGTGGGTAGCATGGAAAATCCGGTTGTATATGTTGCAGATGCAGGAAAAGCTGTGAAGAGGACAATTATTATCGGACAGAGTGATGATCAACATGTAGAGGTTCTAAACGGGTTATCTGTAAATGAACAGATTATAACCAGCGGACAGATGAATTTGAGAGATGGTGACAATGTAAATATTATCAAGTAATGAAAATATCAGAAATATCAATAAAACGCTCCACAATTCCTGTAGTGATTTTTACTATACTGGCTCTTGCAGGAATATTCTGTTATACATTACTGAACAAGGAACTTACGCCAAGCATGGAGGTACCTGTGAATGTAGTTATGACAATTTATCCCGGTGCAGCTCCATCTGAGGTTGAAAGTTCCGTTACCAAAAAGGTTGAAGATGCAGTCTCGGCTGTTGCTGGTATTGACAAGATAACATCTTTCTCTCTTGAGGGTATATCTGCTGTCATGGTAACATACAAAGATGGTGTGGACTCAGACCTCTCACTTCAGGAGTGCGAGAGGAAGGTTAATGCCATTATTAACAACCTGCCTGAGAATATTAAGGATCCTCAGTTCATGAAGGTAGACCTTAATATGTTCCCAATAATGAGTCTGGCAGTCAATTCAGATATTCCGGAGAAAGAGTTTTACGACATCGTCGACAAGGAACTTGCGCCACAACTCTCTCAAATTAAGGGTGTCGCAAGTGTGGAGATTCTCGGAGGAAACAAGCGCGAAATTGAGGTTAAGGCAGATGCACAGAAATTGAAACAGTATGGCCTCTCTCTACTTCAGGTCCAGCAGGCTATTGGAGCATCGAATGTAGACTTCCCTACCGGTAAGATCAAGAATGATGATACAAAATACATTGTAAGGTTAGCCGGTAAGTACAGCAACCTGGAGCAGATAAGAGAGCAGATTGTTGGAGCATCAAAAGATGGTTCTGTAATACGTGTCTGTGACGTTGCCACAGTTGTTGATGGTAGCAGGAAAGCTAACAAGTTTGCAAGATTTAACGGGCAACCTGTAATTGGTCTTACAATCCAGAAACAGACAGATGGTAATGCTGTAGAGATAAGCAAGGAGGTACAAGATAAAATTGCAGAGTTCGAGGCAGAGTATGCATCTAACAATCTGAAATTTACAATCACAAGTGACTCTTCTGAATTTACACAGAGTGCTATTGACAGCGTGATGATGGACCTCCTTCTTGCCATTATACTGGTATCGGTAACTATGCTGTTGTTCCTGCATTCATTCAGGAATTTAATGTTCGTCTTCATCTCAATTCCACTCTCGATTATATCAACTTTTGCATTTTTCTATCTATTCGGCTTCTCCCTGAACCTGCTTACACTGCTTGCAATGTCAATTGTGGTTGGAGTAATTGTCGATGATGCTATTGTCG
>MTLE01000030.1_pt1 | contig 18912 bp, 22 predicted proteins | sample 1982461 | NCBI WGS metagenome assembly MTLE01 (sample SAMN05712605, study PRJNA340218) | biofilm metagenome | isolation source: sample SPL anode biofilm adapted to -200 mV | place: USA | collected 2012-02-03
ATTGACACTGACAGACATATCAGGAGTTGGCAAGCAAATAAAGGATGACACAAGGCATGAAGACCAAAACAGCGACTGCAATCCACATTGTGGCAGCACTGGCAAGTGGGCTGACTTCTGCTATCAACCTCAACGAATGGGTGAGAGTGGGGCTTCTTCGACGCACAAGCGGCTATCCTTTCGGAGGAGAGGGGCCTGTTCCTTACTACTACAAAACGGCTGAATTGTATTCGTTAGTCAATGGTCTTTTTGGAGTTATATTCCTTAGCTTAACAGTGCTGGTACTGTGGGCGATATTTAATAAACGGGAAAAGATTGGACGACTTGCCTCATGGTGCATTCTGGCCACAATTATCACAATGTTTATTAATGGTGAAATAGCCCCATAAAAGGAAGAGCGCCAACCAACCGGTTGCACACCGCCCCGCCCGGAAAACCGACCGGGCGAAGCGGGTGAACCGGGCTCCCCGTTGCACTAATTGTATTCTCAAGGAGCAAGTCGATGATGAAAATTATTACATTCGTTTTGTCAATTTTGTTTGCATGTTCAGCACTATCTTATGCCTCTGAAATAATTCTCCCTCGCACCGGACAGACCAGTAGTTACGCTGCGGGTGATGATGGTGCTATCAAAGCCGGACAGCCTATGCCGTCTCCCCGCTTTACTGACAACAATGGCAATGGTTCTGTTACGGATAACCTGACTGGGCTGATCTGGCTCAAAAACGCCAATTGTACTGAAACGGTCGGCGGAGTGGGGAAGAGCAGCGGAGCACTTGCCTGGGCTAATGCCTTGGTTTGGAGCAACAGCCTAGCTTCTGGGAAATGCGGGCTTACCGACGGTTCCACCTCCGGGCAGTGGCGACTACCAACCAGGAAGGAACTGCGGTCCTTGATTGATGCCTCTAAATATGGCCCAGCATTGCCGACCGGCCATCCTTTCAGTGCGATTCTCGGGGCATACTGGACATCAACTACCAATCCAGGGGACACAGCCAGCGCAGGGCTCGTCGATGTCAGCGGGGATGGTGACATCCTGAGTATGGGCAAGACATCCACCTATTATGTCTTGCCTGTACGCGGCGGACAATGAAACTTGAGATGCAATTCAATGTTGCGATTATTAAGGAGCTGATATGACCTGCAGACCTAACACCCAAAAGATCATATTGATTTCGATATTTGTTCTTACCCTCAAGTTTTCGGTCGCTGCCGATTATTGTCATGCCCTGCAAGCGCAGGTGCCTGAAACCGGTCAGAAGATAAGCTATGCAGCTGGAGACGACGGGGCGCTCACCCCTGGAGTGCTATTGCCGTCGCCCCGCTTCACAATCAACGGCAACGGTACGGTTACGGACAACCTGACCGGACTGGTCTGGCTACGTAATGCCTATTGCACCGATACCGTCGGCGGAGTGGATAAGAGCAATAATACTCTTACATGGGCCAATGCCCTCGTATGGACGAACAATCTGGCTTCCGGGAAATGCAGCTTGACTGACGGTTCCACCGTCGGTGATTGGCGGCTTCCTACATGGTTGGAACTGGAGAGTCTGGTTGATGCATCAAAATACAATTCGGCATTGCCGACTAACCATCCATTCAATATCGGAATTGGTTACTACTGGACCTCCACTACCCACGCACACTATAGTGACACCGCTTGGTATGTCAGTACAGGCGATGGCTACGTGTACGCTAATTACAAGACTAGTAAAGAGTATGTCTGGCCTGTTCGTGGCGGACAGTTCGGAAATTCTGTTGCTTCGATCTCACCAGTGGCGACTGACTTTGGCACTGTAACCGTTGGCAGCAGCAGCAGTCAGACCGTGACCATTGCCAATACGGCTGCCAGTGGTTCGAGCAAGCTACAGATCAATTCCATTGCTCTACGCGGCGCCGACCCTGACCAGTTCAGAATCAACACCGGCAATGGCAGTGATGGCAGTTGCGGTAGCCTAACACCTGTTATTCCTGCCGGTTCCTCCTGTACCGTTATGGCAAGCTACAATCCTGCCACAGTCGGAGGAAAGAGCGCTGTCCTGCGGATTTCCGGCAGCGATGTTACCGCACCCAACAAGGATATTGCCCTGACCGGCAACGGAGCAGGCTACACAGTTACCGGCAGCATCAGCGGTGGAAACGGCACCATCAGTTCCGCCAACACGGTGATTGTTGGCAACAGTGCAGCCACCTTTACTTTGGCCCCGAATGCAAACTATCAACCGTCAACCACCGTCTCCGGCACATGTCCATCTGGCTCCTGGAGCGGCAATACTTACACCACTGGATCGATCTCCGCAGATTGCATGGTCGGTTTTTCGTTTGTCAAAATCACCTACCCTCTCACCCTTAGCGTGTCTGGCGCAGGAACTGTGCATACAACCACAAATCCAGCGACAACTGACATGAGCTGTACCAGCAACTGCAGTCAGTCTTATGATATTGGTTCAGTGGTCACTCTGTCGCCATCAGCGGGTGTTGGTTATACATTCATAAGCTGGGGAGACAATTGCGGCGGCAGCGACGTCTGCCAGGTAACCATGGACCAGGCCCGGAGAGTCACCGCCACCTTCGCCGACATCACCCCCCCGGACACCAACATTACCTCCAGTCCGGCGACCTCAACCACCTCGACTTCCTTCTCTTTCACCTTCTCAGCTACCGAGATTGGTTCGACATTTGAGTGCAAGCTCAGCAACGGTAGTTGGGGAACTTGCACATCACCCTATGGCAATAGCATTGTCTTCGCCCAGTGCACTACCTGCCGGACTGATAGCCAGCTAAGCTTCGCCGTTCGAGCGAAGGATCTTGCCGGCAACGATGACCCGACCCCGGCCACCTGGAACTGGACCATCAATTTCCCAATCGGCATTCCCATTGACAACGTGCAAGACGGTGGATTGGTGCAACTTCCGGCAATTGACTTCGTGAACGACTTGACCTTTTCCAAGGAAATCACTTTTTCCCTTAAAGGAGGATATGCTTCCGACTATCAATCGCAGATTGGGATGACAATTATCCATGGGGCCATCACAATCACCGCCGGCACTGTAAACATGGAAAATATCGTCATCGCACCGTAGGACTAAGGACACCTATGGGGGACATGCCTGATAGAGAAAAAATGTAGGGGGATTATTTATGCGCATCTTGATTATGTTTTTCATTGCCATTTGTTTGCTGACAACCGGCTGCCAAAAGAGCTTTTCAGAGACCTTCATGCCTGTCGGCAAACTCAAAGCCACTATCCCGACTGACAGATTCCGCTATGTGTCAAATGACTATGATTACCTGCTTGTTCTGTTAAAGGAGAAGAAATTCCCGGAGCTTACACGAGAGTTATCTGTTCACCAAGAGGCACCAAAGCAGGATATTGCTCGCGAAACAGATGCTGAAAGCGCACTGAAAGTTTTCTTCCGTACCGATCCCGCACTTGAACCCCTTTTTACTGAATGGGTTTCTCAATCATCTGATACGTACCCTGCATATCTGGCCCGAGGAGTTTATTATTACGCCCGTGCTGCAGAGGCTCGGGGTACGGCAACGGCAACTCAAACATCGGACGCTCAGTTTTCCGGCATGGAGCGCTTCCTTGAGTTGTCCCGGAAGGATTTCGACCATGCATTGGCTATTAGAGAAGATATCCTAATGCCATACTGCTATCTGCTCAGGATGGACCGAACTCTCCCTGATGGCGAGGCGCAGGCCAAGCTGACAATTGAAAAGGTGATCCGCCTCTTTCCGTATAGCCTTAATGCTCGCTTGGCATTTTTGACAACCCTGATGCCGCGGTGGGGTGGATCACTGGATCAAATGGAGTCATTTGTCAAAGCCAGCCGAGCCTTTTACAAAGGAAATCCAAGACTGGTTTTGCTCGAAGGCCGAATCGACCTGGAACGCGGTGACGAGCGGATGATCTTCAATAATGACTACGAAGGAGCATTGAAATTCTATGACAAAGCCCGTCAGTACGGCGATCACCCGTTCCTGCTCCAGCAGCGTGGATATGCTTTGATGTGGCTGGAGCGACTCGATAAAGCATATGCTGACTCCAAGTTGGCTCTCGAAATGGATCCTTACGCCAGGGAAGCACTGGAGAACAAGGAGTTCTGTGTATTCAACAAGCCAACAATCTCACCACGAGGGCTGGCAGAAGCGCTTGAAGATACCGAGCGGCTTCTCTCTTTTGACCCCAACAGCGAAGTGTATCTTATGCGTCGTGCCGGGATAAGGTACAAGGAAGGTAAATACGCAGAGGCGATTGTCGATTATGATCGGGTACTTCAAACGAATCCGGCGAACAGCGATGCTTTACGCCTGAAAAACAGGGGTATTCGGCACATCCAGGAAGGGAAATGAGATATGTTGGAGGTAAAACGTGGACAGGCTGGTTTTTAATGTAGTTGCAACTAGCTTTCTGTGGTCGGACCAAGCCAACCTGTTATGAACGCGAATTAAATGATCGTATCAATCCCAATTTTCGGCCTTAGTAGGTACGTTTTTGCAGACATTAAGGGGGCAATAGCAAGGGCAAACGACGGCTAAATTTTTAGTGAGCTGCCTCTGCGTGCAGTTTGAGGCCAAGGGCCGAAACGATTTTGAGAATCGTATCAAAACCAGGAACTCTTTTCCCACGAAGAGTTCAGGTGGACACTATATTCAATTCCGTAGAGATGAGTATAGTGGCCACCGGATATGACCTTTAAATGGCGAAGGGAAAAGAAGCAAAAACAACCAGAAAAATCCAAGTACGGAGAGGACAAATCATGGATATTTCGCTAATCAATGTATCCAGAATACCATTTCTTTTTCTATTTCTTTGCATCACCTCAACGGCAATGGCAGTTGAAAAACAAAAGGATGGTGGTGTGATTGCACTGGTCAATGGCCAACCTATCTCAAACAGAGATTTCGATATAAATATGGAGGTAGCCAAACACAATTTTGCCGGCATCGGCTGGCTGGAGAGTGACAAAGAGCAATTGCAGAAACTGCAGAATCTTGTCCTTGACCAGTTGATTGATATCGAGCTGCTTTATCAGGACAGCCAAAAGGAGAAAATCAATGTAGATGAGAATGCCATCAAAGAGAAAATGTCTGTTTTTAGGAAACAGTATCCCTCAGATACTGAATTTCAGGATTTCTTGAACACAAACACACTGACCGAGGAAGTCATGCAGACCCGAATGCGCCGGGAAGTGGCCATAGAGGGGCTGCAGAAAAAACTGTATGACAAGTTCAACGCCGAGATAATGGTGACTGATGAGGAACTGCACCTGTTTTATGATGCCAACAAGGATTCCATGAAACAGCCTGAAAAAGTAAGGGCAAGCCACATCCTGGTTGCGGTGAAATTGACGGCGGATGATACAGCAAAAAAAGCGGCAATGGATAAAATCAAAGACATTCAGCAAAAATTGAAGGATGGTGGTGACTTTGCCCAACTGGCCCATCAGAGTTCCGATTGTCCAAGCAAAGCCAATGGCGGTGACCTGGACTTCTTTGTCAGAGAGCAGATGGTCAAATCCTTTGCTGATGCGGCTTTTAGTACTCCAGTCGGCCAGACAAGCGATATCGTTACCACTAAGTTTGGTTATCACCTGATTAAAGTTACTGATAAACAGCCGGAAAAGCTGATCTTCGATGATGTGAAGGAGAGTATCAGCACCTATCTGAGCCAGCAGAAAATCGACGGTCAGTTTGAAATTTATAAAAAAGGGTTACGTGATCAGGCGGATATTAGAAAGATGCTGCCTAGGCAAAACTAATACGCGTCAGGCATTCAAGATGCCAACATTGTCCCTGGACACTGTTCAGGCGGCCATAGGCTTTACCCGGCTGGCCATGGTCTTTGCAGTGATCTTCAAGTCATAACTCGTCTGAAGGTTTATCCAGTATATTACTGCACTCAACGGCTACTGGAAAGGGCCGCCAGGATCTCGTTCAGGTGGTCTATGTGAAACTGGACGTGGAAATCGCCCAGCCCGGAGATCATGCCGTCAAGGGTGGGGTACTCGCCCAGCGGGGAATCCTTCAGCTTCGGAATATGCGCCTTTCTTGCCAGCTGCCCATCGGTCAGCTCTTCCGCGAAGTTGGCCACACGTTGATAATTCTTCTCGCACTCCGCGACCAGCTCTCTGAAGCTCATGCGCTCTCGAGTTTCGCTGAAGAACGGATTTTCGGTATCGAAATCGATCACCGGGGTATCATTGTCGATGAAAGCCGTCAGGATCGGCAGGTGTCCCACGTGTTCGGGGCCGCACAGGTGGGAAAGAATCTGCTTGGGCGACCACCTGCCCTTAGGTGCTCGCGAGGCCAGCTTTTCGTCCACTCCTTGGCATACCAGTTTCAGGTCTGCTACTTTCTGCCGGATTTCTTGAGCCAACTCAGTGCCACGTAAGGTCGCCATGGTGCCCTCCTCTTTGTGCCGTTCGACTCCTTTTTATTATTTTACCGCAGTTTATTCCTTATGCTAAAAAATGCCTGGCTAAAAGCAACTCCCCCCCTTGGTTGATAATAATTGCGGGCCATGGCGCATTGCCACAAATCCGGCAGCAAAGTTGCAGTAGTCTCATGCACACCAGGGAGGAATAATGGAACCACTTGATAAAGACATGGCCAAGAAGTTGTTCGAACAGTATCGCAGGAACCGCGACAACATCAGGAACAGCCCGGAAATGGCGTCAATCTGCCTGATCTGCGGCTCCGTCCATATCGTCCCATCGAGCGAAGATAACCATCAGCTGGTCTGCCGCAACTGCGGCTTTGCCTTTTTCCGTTACGAATGCACCGCTTGCGGCAATACCATCGATGGGCGCGACCCGTTGAACCCAGGTTGCCGGTCGTGCGGCTTAAGGGTCTGCACCTGCGGGGTTTGCGGCTGTCCAGATGCCGAAAACCATGATACAAAGGAGATGTCAGCATGATTCGGGCGAAGGTCGGCAGTACCGTGACTATCAGTTACGTGGGCACCCTGGACAACGGCAGGATTTTTCACAGCAGCGACGAGCACGGCCCCTTGTGCCTGACAATCGGCAACAGTCAGGTCTTTCCGGCCCTTGAGCAGGCCATCATCGGCATGGGTGCAGGCGAAGCAAAAAATGTCGTGCTCCCCGCCGCAGAGGCATACGGACCGCGGCGGCAGGAAAACATCATCCAGGTTGCCCGGCATGTCTTCCCTGCTGACAAAGAGATCGCAGTTGGTCAAAAATTAAGCATTGAATTCGCAGGCGGGGCATCCAGGGTGATGATGGTGGTAGCCGCAGGTGAAACCGATGTGACCTTGGACGGCAACCACCCCCTGGCCGGTTCCGAGCTTACCTTTGCCCTCAAGGTGGACCGGGTGGAATAACCGCAAATCGAAAGGAAACCAGCCATGGCAATGACCGTTGAAATCAAAGGCAACAAGCTCTGCATCGAGATCGACCTGGAGAAGCCCACACCATCCGCATCCGGCAAGACCCTGATGGTTGCCAGCACACGGGGCAATGCCGTTACCGCCGCCATGGTGGACGGCAAACCTGTCACCATCGGCCTGAATGCCTACATTAAGCCCTGATCCGACAGAGCATTAAGGGGGTTGCAACCGTGAACAGTCCCATACTGGATCACCCTACCCTATCCAGCCAATATTTCTACCCCTGGCCGAACCATTTCGAGCACCCGTTTTTCGTAGAGGGGAACGGGTTCCGGCTGGGATGCAAATACAACAAAACCAACGGGCAATGGCCGACCATCATCCATTTTCATGGCAACGGCGAAAGCGTGGCCGATTACCTGGGAGAGTTCGAGCAGAGGGTGGCCGAGCTGGGCGCCAACCTGCTGTTGGCCGAATATCGCGGCTATGGCATGTCCAGCGGTGAACCGGCCCTGACAGCCATGCTGGATGATGTGCGGCTGATCGTGGAAGCCAGCGGCCTGGCCCCGGAGAAGATCATCTTCTTCGGCCGTTCCCTCGGATCTCTGTATGCCGTACATGGCGCCGCCCTCTATCCGGAAGCGGCGGGGCTGATCGTCGAAAGCGGCGTGGCCGATCCCATGGAACGGATACTGGTGCGCACCGAGCCGCGCCAGGTTGGTGCGACCATGGCGCAGTTGCGGGAAGAGGTTGATGCATGCTTCAACCAGCAAAAAAAGATAGCCTCGTTCAAAGGCGGCGTCTTGATCATGCATACCCGCAACGATGACCTGGTCTCGGTCAGCCACGCCCAACGGCTCCATGAATGGGCCACTGGGCACAAGGAACTGCTGATCTTCGAGCGGGGAGATCACAACAACATCCTGGCGGTCAATGAGAAGGCGTACTTCGCGGCAATGGGGAAGTTCCTGCGCGGACTCACTGCCGCAGAATAACCGGTGGCAGCTTATACTTCCAATCGAGGCAAGCATGGCAAAGGGATATCAGGCAAACAAGGAACGACAGGAAGAGTTGGCCACCTTCGGCAAGGCCATCGGCAAACGGGCCGGTTTCAAATGCGAGTGGTGTGAAAGCAGGGAGGACCTGCGCGTCTGGGATTACCGGCCCGATGATGGGCCCGGCATGGATAGCCTGGCCCTGCTGTGCGGGCGCTGCCGGGAACTGGGCGCCGGGCGGAAGGCCGACCTGAACGAACTGAGGTCGATTCGCAACGCCCTCTGGAGCGATGTCCCGGCTGTTGCCGAGGGAGCCGCAAAGGTGATGGCCCAATGCAGGGAAGCATGGGCCAGGGAAGCAATCGAAGAGAGCCTGATTGACGACAAGGTCAAGGCCGCGCTTCTCAAATGACGGGCAATGGTCCGTCCTGTTCCCCGTGACCGCACTTCACAGGAAACAGGCCGGCTCCTTACGTTGACTGCAGTTGTTGATCAGCATCTCGCGCCTGGCGTTGACTATCGGGTGTCGCAGCGCCCTGGCGTTCTCCGGGCAGTACTTGACGCAGGCGCAGCACATGACGCAGTTCTGCGCATCCGTTACGACCTCCTTCTGGACCCTGATGACAAAGGTCGGGCAAACCGTGGCGCAGGTTCCGCAAAGCGTGCACCGTTCGCGGTCGGTCTCGGGGGCGACACCGCCGAGGGGCAACCTTTCCCGGTAGGGCACGTTGCCTGGAATCTGCGGGGTTGCCATGGCAACGGCCCCCTGCAACTTCTCCCCAATGCGTGCCCCGAACTCCTTGGCCTTTTGCAGGTCGGCCTCGTCGGGCCGGTTGGCGGCAATGGGCTGTTCGGCCGTCGAATAGGAATGTTCCCCGATAAAGGCTCCGGCGGCGATCACGGCAAAGCCCTTGGAATGGGCGACATCCCGTAACTCCACAAGTGCGTCCTCGTATTCGCGATTGCCATAAAGGGCAACCAAAACAGCCGGAATACCGGCGGCCGACACCCCCTCAATCCGCTTCAGGAAGACTTCGGGAACCCGGCCGGCATAGACCGGGATGCCGATAATGGCAAGGCCATCCTCCAACCGCAAGTCAACCATCCCATCCATCCGGGTCAAGTCGTAATGCTCGACGTCATGGCTGTTGAGACCCGCCGCGATCTGTTCGACGATTTTCCTGGTGGTTTTTGTCGGAGAAAAATAAATCAGGTGTGTCTTGGCGGCCATGGCTCCTCCTGTTTCTCTTTGATCGCTACGAGCAACGTCATACTCAGATTCATTCAGCCGGGCAAATTACCACGGCTGCGTAAAGATACCTTACCGTCGGTTACTTTGGCAAAGATTTCCTCACGGCATAATTCTGCCCCACCAGCCTTTGAGCTCGCCATGCAAGGCCATCAATATGCAGTGCGCAACCTCATTATGTCACGTAACGGTGGGGCCCCAAACTGACGGCTATATTCACGATTGAACTGCGAAGGGCTCTCGTATCCGACCTGAAACGCCGCGTTGGCGGCATCCATGCGTTCTGCCAGCATGAGGCGCCTGGCTTCCTGCAAGCGGAGTTGTTTCTGAAACTGCAACGGACTTAAAGCGGTCATCGACCGGAAGTGGTGATGAAACGTAGAAGTACTCATGCTTGATTTGGCAGCAAGGTCATCGATACTCAACGGCTCTGTGAAATTGCTCTTCAACCAATCGATTGCCCGCGCTATCTGATTGCTCTGACTCCCCGCCGATGCAATCTGGCGTAAACGCTCACCCTGATCCCCCACAAGCAAGCGGTAGATGATTTCGCGCTGGATGATCGGTGCAAGAATCGGTATGTCCTGTTGATCGGCAAGCAGATCGACCAATCGTTGCATGGCGGTGAGCAGCGGCAGCGTCACCTCCCCGGTTGCCATGCCACGGCTTGATTTTTGTGTGCGCGGTTTGGGGAGATTGCTGTCCACCATCATCTGGGTAATCTCGCGCAGATCAAATTTCAACCTGAGCCCCAGGTAAGGCCTTTCCGGACTAGCTTCGATTATCTGGACAACCGTGGGCAGATTTACCGACGTGATCAGATAATGGTGCGCATCATACACAAAGGTGTCATCTCCGAGTATGACCCGTTTGGCTCCTTGGGAAACAAGACAAACGCTCGGTTCGTACATACCGGTGATCGGTTCGGTTGGTTCCTCCCGCCGAAACAGCGACAAGCCCGGAACGGCAGTTGTGTGTAGCTCCCCTTTTTCGGTCAATCGGGCAATACTGTCGCCTAAGCTTGAGATCGCATCATCCAGCCTGCTATCCTTGACTTCCTGAATAACTGTCTCGTTTCTCATATATTCCTCCTGAGTAAATACTACCCGACCCCATTTTGCGTGGCAACAGTTATCCGGCAAATAGTACTATCAGGCAAGAAATCAGCAGGATTGGTCTATCTGCCTTTGTTTTCTGCGGTGGGATCGAGACTGCCATTCGTGAAAATTGGGAGAGGGTCTGCGAAGAAGCGGAACTGAGCCCGGTTGATAAAAACTATCTGTGGGGGCGGCAGTTTCTTAATCCGTTTTCCATAGAGCGGTGATCACAAGGCAATTGTCCACGAAACGCACGAAAGGCACGAAAATATGGACAACGGGTTATAAGAGGTATTCCTGAGATGAAATGGGGTGCCGCACAGGCAAAGCCGCCCAAGGAGTGGCTGGAAGCAAACCCCAATGCGACTTGGCAGCTCATAAACCGGAAAAATTATCTGGAGTTGATTACCTGACCATAGGAATTCCGGTGACAGTTTAGCGGGCGAACTTGTCGAAGCCGGGGAGACTGGAGTGGTCCTCGCCTCTGCAAGGACCGTGAAGCCCCGTCAATTTCTCACCCTCCGCAGCATTTCTTGTACTTCTTTCCGCTTCCGCACGGACAGGGATCGTTCCTGCCGGTCTTCTCCGCACGTAGTGGCGACTGGGGCACAAGCCGCAGGTGACGCCGCTTGTCGGCATGTTCCAGCAGTGTCGCCACCGCATCCGGCAGTTGTTCGAACATCGACATGTAAATGCGTCCTGCTTCCTCATCAGCGTCTTCATAGCCATCCGCTTCGACAGCCTCATCGAGAGCCTCCGGCAATCCCACCGTGGAGACGACTGCGGCGGCCCAGGCAACACCCTCCTGCCGCTCCAGCATCCTTTCGTACTGGCCGTCACGCAGCCCCCAAATACCCGGCCGCATGCCGAGTGCCAGAAACAGGCCGTACGCCCAGTCCTGCACCCGCGGCATCTCCTCAAGGGCCAACTTGTCGTAGTTGAACGGAAAGCCGAGTCTTCCCGCCTCCCGCTCATCGATAAAACGGTCACAGGCATTGAACAGGGTCTCAAGCAATTGCTCCGACTGCTTCTCGTTGGTGAAGGTCAGCATCTCTTCGCCGAAGACAAACGGCAACCATTCGCTCGGCTTGACCATTTCGGGAGTTATGGCGAGGCCGAAGAGGAAACCGTGCAGGCTCTCCAGGTTAAGAGCCTCATCGGGGACCGTCGCCAGTGCCAGGAGCCGGGCCAGATTCTTCTTCTCCGTTGCCGGGAAGAGCGTGGTCAGGCGGGGACGATATCCCCTGCCGAGCGGGACGCCCGACTCCCGCGCCAGCCATTCGGCCGCGCCGGGAGTCAAACGCCAGCTCAGCATGTATGCCTCCGCGCAGGAAATTGCCTCGGACTCCTCACCGGGGCTGATGAACCCCTCCCTGGTTTTTGGCAGCTTTTTCCTGGCCAGCAGGTAGTGGGGCACATGGGCATTCTTCACCAGAGCCACAGCCAGCAGCTCCCGGCTCCGTGCCGTATCCCCTTCGCTACGGAACATCAGGAGTGCCCGTGCATAGGCCCAGTCAGCCAGATATTCCTCTTCGTACTCTTTTAGCAACGCTTCCGCTTCTTCGTTGCGGTTCGTCTCGACCAGAAGGGCCAGGAGCCGGTAGCGTGCTCCCTGATTGTCGTTAGGATTGAGGCGGAGCATTTCGCGCCAGATCTCGATCGCCTCCTGCTCACCATCAGTGAAGCGAAGGCTGGACGCCAGACTGTCCATCGCCCGCATGAATGGCCGCGTGTTGATGAGCCCCCAGAAGTGCCCAGCATCCTCCCGGAATGTCTTCTTTCCCAGGGTGCGCCGCCCTGTCTCCACCGCCTTGCGATAAAGGTCAATCGCCTCTTCGTCTGTCTTCGCTTCCAGGTCGGCAAGCAGGAGATATGCATCGACGCAATCGACGGAAATTTCCAGCGCCCGTCGCGCCAGTTCAATCGCCCGTTTCCTGGATGGCGCCTCCCAGGCCCGGTACACGAGTTCATCGGCCTCGTCGAGAAGCTGCTTCTTGCTCCTTGGACGAAACAGCGCTTGCATCTCCTTATTGAAGGCAATTGTTTTTGCTCGTTTCGACTGCGGAGTATCAGTCATTTCTTTTCCCCATTACGGATGTATTCAAAAACACAGGTCGTGAGGCCGCCTTTGTTGCTCTGTACATGAACTTACCGATTCTTCCCGATCAAACGCACAAAATCTTCATAGGCCGCGAAACCGGTCAGACGCCTGCCTCCACACAGGTGAGTCGGCACTGCGGTAATGCCCAGTTCCGTGGCCCGCTGCCAGTCGGCATCCACTGCCGTGGCATAACTCCTCTCCACCAGCACCGTCCGCGCCTCATCCGCTGGCAGGCCAATGGCTGCGGCGATCCGCACCAATTCGTCAGCCAGTGCTATGTTGACCCCATCCACGAAAAAGGCCCGGTAGACTGCCTGGTGGAACTCATTGCCGTGCCCTTGCGCCTCCGCCCATTTCCCCAACTCCTGGGCAAGCCGGCTGTTGTAGGTGCGGCTTCGTTCCGTAAGTGGCAACCCCTCTGTCGCGGCAACCTGCAGCAGCCGGGCCTGCATGTCGCGGATCATGGTCTCCCGTCCGGCAAAGAGCTCGGCAAGCTCCCTTCCTTCCGTGGGGGTTTCGGGGTGGAGCGGGAAGGCGCTCCAGCGAAGCTGAACTCCGTATTCCCGTTGCAGGCGTTCGGTACGCACGGTACCAAGGTAGCACCAGGGTCAGATGTAATCGAAAAAGACCTCTACCATGGGTGTGCTGCTGTTCATGGTGTTCTCCTCCCGTCAGTTTCTTAGGGCAGCTTCAATAGAAGTTTTCGCCACTCCTTGAGGGCGGTACATACATTAATTCAAAAGGCGGCCAATCGGCCACCTTTGCTGTTTACCACCAAGCGACAACGTTTTTTCCAACAACTTCCTCGCAAGACCCCTTATGCTTCCAATAACAGCCTTTAAAAACGTCTAGTTGGCTATTGTCTGTATTAAATCCTGTATCTGCTTTTCAAGTTCCGGTATGTATCGCTGCACCGTGTGCCAGACTACTTCCAAGTCAACGCTGAAATACCCATAACATATCCTGTTTCTCATCAAATATACTTCTTCCCATGGAACCTCGGAATGAAGTGCGACGAATTCAGGAGATGATCGTTCGATATTCCTGGCAGCCTCGCCAATGATCTCGATATTACGAAGCACCGCATCCTGTACCTGCTCATTCTCCAAAAAATCCAATTCCGTCATACCGAGTGTATAGCGATGGATTCGCTGGATTGCGGCAATAATATGTTCCAGATAATCCGGAATCCTCAATTGATAGTTGCTCATACAGGTAATGCCTCAAGCAAAACCTGATCGCGAAATGACTTCGGCAATGCATTCGGCGTCAGCACGTCCACCGTCACCCCGGTCAGTTTCTGCAACCTGCTTTGTATGCGGGCAATGTCCATAAGGGTTGTATCAGGCAGCGGCTCGACTAGAAGATCAAGATCACTCGATTCACTATCATTGCCGTGCAAAGCCGACCCGAACACCCGTGGATTGCGGGTATGATACAGTTCGGTAATTTGCAGTATCTCTTTACGATAACGCTTAAGTGCTTCTGACGGCTTCATCTTTGCCTCCTTGAAACCATCCGCCGTAATTACGGCGGATACTCAATGCAATAAAAACTGTATATAACTGTCTTGTCAAGTGCAACCTCTAGTAACGACGAAAAAAGCCTGCCTGGAAAGACCATGTATTTCTGCTGTTGCCAGCGCGACCATCTTTTTCTTCACCCGAACTGGAATAATACTCCTGTTCCGTCTTTGTCAGTGGTAACCCTTCCAGCCTCCTCTTGAGCAACTCCTTCAGCTTCAGCGAAAACATCTGCCACATGGCAAAGGCAAGGGGATACTCCTCGTACTTTTCCTTGCACTGTCTGCTCTTATCATCCCATCGGGCAATTCATCTCTTCTAAATGCTAAGCACAACCTTCTTGCTGTTTTTTCCAGACATTCTGCATAACTGTGTCATTCCAAATACTAACATCCCGATCAATCCCGCTGCGCCCTACAGACCTATTATCCAGACCTTCACACTATCAGGCAATAATTCAACAGGATCGGTCTATCTGCCTTTGTTCATTCTCGGTTACAGTGAATTATCAACAAAGTATGCGCGAATGGGCGCGGCGGAAAGAGGCTGTCTGCCATTGTGCAGAGGCCGCCGTTCATCATAGAAGAAATCATGTCCACCTTGACACACGTAAAAACAGAGGGAGAGATCGACGCGTTGGCGCCGGCCGCTCCCGGTTGGTATGTACTCGCGGTCCTCAGTCTGTTGATGGGATTTGCTTCTGTTTCCACCGATCTGTATCTGCCCGCCATGCCGGTCATGGGCCGTTCGTTACACGCGGATACCGGCATGGTCGAATGGACGATCTCGGGCTATCTGATCGGTTTCAGTTCGGGGCAGTTGCTCTGGGGGCCGATCAGTGACCGCTACGGTCGTCGTCTAGCGGTCGGCAGCGGGCTGATCCTGTTTGTGATCGGCTCGGCCGGCTGTGCCCTGGCGAACGATGCGTTGACGATGATCGGCTGGCGGAAAAATAAAAATCTTGTGCAGTTGAGAGGAGAATGATTATGGAAAAGATTATTCTGAATAACGGGGTTGAGATGCCAATTCTCGGATTTGGCGTCTTCCAGGTCAGTGATGCCAAGGAATGTGAACGCAGCGTCAGTGATGCCCTGCAGGTGGGCTATCGACTGATTGATACGGCGGCGTCTTACATGAATGAAGAGGCTGTCGGTAATGCAATCAGGAATAGTGGTGTGGACCGGCATGAGCTCTTTGTCACCACCAAACTCTGGGTTCAGGATGCGGGCTACGATAACACCCGGAAGGCGTTCGATAAATCGCTGGCCAAACTGCAACTGGAGTATCTGGATCTCTATCTGATCCACCAACCCTACGGCGATATCTACGGCTCCTGGCGGGCCATGGAAGAGCTGTATCGGAAAGGGAAAGTCCGGGCCATCGGCGTCAGCAACTTCCACCCCGACCGGGTCATGGATTTGATTCTGCACAACGAGGTGATACCGGCGGTCAATCAGATCGAAACTCATCCGTTTTGCCAGCAGATAGAGACCCAACGGTTCCTGCAGGAAAACGGCGTTCAGATAGAATCCTGGGGCCCCTTTGCCGAAGGCAAAAACGATCTGTTCAGCAACGAACTGCTCACTGCCATTGGCCGTAAACATGGCAAATCCGTTGCCCAGGTGGTGCTGCGCTGGCTGATCCAGAGAGGGGTCGTGGCCATCCCGAAATCGGTGCGAAAGGAGCGGATGGCTGAAAACTTCGCCATTTTCGACTTCGAACTGACCCCCGAGGATATGGCGGCCATTGCAACGCTGGACATGGGTAAAAGCAGTTTCTTCGACCATCGCGATCCGGAAATGGTGAAGTGGCTCGGCACCCGTAAACTGAACATTTAACCAACTTGGCTGGTAACATGCTGATAAGTATTCTTGTCGTACTATGCAGCATCGCAACCATCTCGGAGGCACAGACCATGAAAAACGTTAGCCTTAACGCCAGACAGGCAGCCATCGTCCCCATCGCGGCCTTCACCGCCAACGGTGACTTGATGAAATTGAAAACGGCCCTGAATAAGGGGTTGGATGCCGGTTTGACCATCAATGAAATCAAGGAAATCCTTGTGCAGATGTACGCCTATGCCGGGTTCCCCCGCAGTTTGAACGGCATCAACACCTTCATGGGCGTTTTGGACGAACGGAGCCAGAAAGGGATCAAGGACGTTGTAGGCAAGGAGCCAAGCTCCATGCCTGCCAACAAGAGCAGCATCGAACTGGGAACGGAAATTCAGACGCGCCTGGTAGGAAAACCGGTCACCGGTCCGATATATGCGTTCGCTCCCGCCATTGATCAGTTTTTAAAAGGTCATCTTTTCGGAGACATCTTCGGACGGGATAATTTCGACTTCCAGAGCCGGGAGATTGCCACTATTTCGGCTCTGGCCAGCATGGAAGGAGTCACCCCCCAGTTGCAGGCACATTTCAATGTCGGACTAAATGTCGGGCTGACCGAGGCGCAGTTGCGGAGCCTGATAGCCGTTCTCGAAGCCAGCGTTGGCAGGAAGGAGGCCGCACATGCCAATGAAGCTCTGGGTAAGGTTTTGAGCAGCAGACAGGCGGAGCAGAGAATCAATATCACCCGCAGCGGCTCCCAGCCTGCCAGTCAGGGTTCTCCCGAGCATTTCACCGGCTCGGTCCTCGTCGATACCCTGTTCAAGGCAGATGATCCGGCACGAACATCGGGTGGTCGTGTAACCTTCGAGCCTGGTGCTCGGACAGCATGGCACACCCATCCCCTCGGTCAGACCCTGATCGTGACCTCCGGCACCGGCCGGGTACAGCGCTGGGGTGGCCCGATAGAGGAAATCCGGCAAGGAGATGTCGTATGGATTCCGGCCGGCGTGAAGCACTGGCATGGAGCAGCGCCAAACTCGGCCATGACACATATTGCCATTGCGGAACACCAGGACGGCACAGTCGTGGAATGGATGGAAAAGGTCAGTGACGGGCAGTACAACCAGCTGCCGTCTGCACAGCAAAAGTAATCACCATTGTCACACGCGTTTATGGTGCCAAGCCTATCTCAATTTGCCACTTCTACTTGTAACCATCCGGAATAAAAGGTTTTAGCCATCAACGTTTATATCCCTGAGGAGGTGTTACATGGCAAACAACATTTCACGCCGCAGATTCCTGCAGACAGGTGCCCTTGCCCTGGGAACCGTTGCCGTAAGCAGATATACCGGCATAGGCAACGCATTGGCCGCGCAGCAGGAAAGATCCCAGGTCTTTTTCACCGACGACATCAGTGCTGCCGGACTACTGAAGATCTATTCTAAAATCAATCGGGACATAACCGGCAAAGTCGGTATTAAGTTACATACCGGTGAGCAGCACGGCCCCAACATACTGCCGAGGGATTTGGTGAAAGCCCTGCAGCAGCGGATTCCCAACAGCAACCTGGTGGAAACCAATACCCTGTACAAGGGTAATAGATTTACGACTGCGGAGCATCGCGAGACCATTAAAATCAATGGCTGGGATTTCTGCGCCGTGGATATCATGGACGAGGACGGGGCGGTGATGATCCCTGTCAAGGGCGGGAAGCATTTCAAGGAAATGTCGGTAGGCAAACACATGCTCAATTACGACTCCATGGTCGTGCTGACCCATTTCAAAGGGCATGCCATGGGCGGCTTTGGCGGTTCACTGAAGAATATCGCCATCGGCTGCGCGGACGGGCCCATAGGCAAAAAGATGATACACGGCGCCCCGGATAATGTGCATTACGAGCTCTGGCTTAAAGGCGAACCTTTCCAGGAAAACATGGTGGAGTCGGCAAAAGCCACCATTGATCACTTCGGCACGAGGATCGTCTATATAAATGTGCTGCGCAACATGTCAGTGGACTGCGACTGCGCCGGCATCAAAGCAGCTCCGGTCAAGGCACACGATCTGGGTATCCTGGCTTCCACCGATCTTCTGGCAGTGGAACAGGCCTCCATCGACATAATGTACAAACTGCCCGAAGCGGAACTTCACGACCTTAAAGAACGGATTGAATCCCGGAAGGGACTGCGCCAACTGTCGTATATGAAAGAGATGAAAATGGGCAATGATCGGTATGAGCTGATCAGGCTCTAAGAACAAGATGCGATATGGATCAAGGCATCATTTTGACCACGACAAAACAAGCGGATGCACCCATACCAAATCGGACTACACAGGGTAACACAAAAGAAAAGCCCCTGATTTCTCAAGGGCTTTTGGATGTGTCCGAACTTTGTCGGACTATTAATTGGTGGAGGTGGCGGGAATCGAACCCGCGTCCGAAGAAACTACAATCTGAATTACTACACCGTTAGTCAGTTGCTCGATTTAACCGGCTCGCTGCGCAAATGACAAAGCAGCAAACCAGCGGTCCCGTTAATTTCAGGTTACGCTACGGGCGTTGCGCATCCCAATCCGGTCGTGAATGACGCCCCCTTTGTACCACCGGCATCTTCATCGGGGACGCCTGTTAAGCTGCTAGAGCAACAGGAGTGTTATAATTGTCGGCAATTAATGCCGTTGCAGGTTTTTTAAGGTCGGCCACCTGCCCCGACCCGGTGCAATCCAGAAACTCACTTCCCCGTCGAAACCTTTACAC
>MTLE01006028.1_pt1 | contig 18897 bp, 14 predicted proteins | sample 1982461 | NCBI WGS metagenome assembly MTLE01 (sample SAMN05712605, study PRJNA340218) | biofilm metagenome | isolation source: sample SPL anode biofilm adapted to -200 mV | place: USA | collected 2012-02-03
CATAATGGCAACAATCTCCACCTGCGCAGGCATAGGTTATATTACACAAGCCGTCAACGGTCACTTCAGGCTTATGAGGTCGAGGGTATCCATAGATATAATCCTCAAAGATCCTTCTCAGGATACACTTTTAAAACAGAAGCTCCTCATGGTGCAGCAGATACACGAGTTTGCAATCAGGGAGCTCAGCTTGCCGGACAACAAAAGCTATACGCTTTATGCCGAGATTAAAACAGAAGAGCTTGGATGGAATATCTATTGCGCGCCGGAATTCTCGACAAATCCCAGGAAATGGCGTTTTCCGATAGCAGGCAGCACTGTCTACAGAGGATATTTCTCAAAAAAGATGGCAATCAGGTATGCCCGCAAGATGGAGCGAAAGGGTTATGATGTATATATCACGCCAATAGCTGCGTACTCCACACTCGGATTTTTCAACGACCCGATTCTCAACACACACCTCAGGATGGACACCGTTCGCCTGGCAGGCATGATAATCCACGAAATGGCCCATCAGAGGTATTACAACAAAAAGGATTCACGCTTCAGCGAGAGCTTTGCAGTAGCAGTGGAGCGGGCCGGCGTATTACGATGGCTGGGATCGATCAATCGCCCCGACCAGATGGTCAGGGCAAAAGAGATGTGGGCCAGACAAGACAGCATCAACAACCTCTATCTGGCTGTCCGCGACACCCTTTCAAAACTCTATGCCGCCGTCGGCCCGCCACTGACCTCACAAGACACCGCAACCCTCCGTCGGCAGAAAGACTCGGTTTTTAACCGCCTCACACTCCAGATCAAAGAGCTGAACCAGAGTTTCGGAATAACCACACCACAAAACAATCCGGTCGCCCAAACAAACACCACCACGAAACCCACCAATACACACCATCAGAAATATATCCCTAGCAACATCAACGAGAAGAATAGGCCAGAAACAATCACCCACAAAACAATCCCCGACGAATTCAGAAAAATAAACAACGCCCGCCTGATTCCCATCAGCACCTACTACTCCCTCGTCCCCACATTCCTCCGCCAGCTTGACAGCCTGAACGGCGATTTCAGGAAGTTTTATGTAGAAATAGAAAGATAGGAGCAAGGACTATTTTTGCTTGTAAGAGACTAATGTTACAAATTGTTTAAGCGTTAGAATCTTTTCTCTAAAGGATTTGTCAAATGAATCCAGGTATGGTTGAGGAACAACCAAGCATACTTCGTTGCTATACATTTCTTTCAGTTGATTTTTGGAAATCCCTTGTTGGAGAGTAAAAAGGTGTTTTACCGGTACACGGTCTGCTTCATTTAGTATTTGTCTCCATCTATCTTTGCAAGTAGTTTTGGCACCTAGAAATATAAGATTATCAGTAGGGAAATCCCGGTTATGATATTCATGGCTCCCAGGAAAAATAAAGTCTGGTTTTTTTGAATCTTCTGTTATTACTTGCTGTTCAAATTGTAGTCCGGATTTTATGAAAATTTCCGATAAATGGTGCTCAAGAGATTTCCCTGCCCTGCTTTTCCGTCTGTTTAGAATTGTATTAGAGAAAATTACAAGCTCTTCGATGGATGAAAAGGGACTCTTTATTCGTTCCCCATATAATTTAATCTCAAAAGCCTTGAATAATTCATATTCGGATTCTATCCACTTGAGTAAAATATTATCAGGATTACTATGAATCGTAGAATTTTTTACACCAAATGCTTTTATATAAGTTTCACGTGCAAATGCAGCCATAGCATCTGTCGCAGGGAAAATAGAAATCTCTTTTATAAAATTATCAAATAATGTTTTAAGTGCTTCTTCCGGAGAGTATAGCGATGTTTTTTCAATTAGTCTGTTAGTTTGATCAGAAGAGAGATTGAAAGCAGTAAAGAAATCTTCTATATCATCATCTGTACTAAGTATATACCCCTCATAATCGTTAATGTCTACACGACATAGTATTATCAAGTCACCGACATTTGCCTCCTCAAGAAATGGGAAACCTTTACCAAACCTTGTCAAACGATATTCGTTTCTTGTGCCTGTCCCATAGTAAATGAAACGACTGTCCGTTTCAAAATCATTCTGCCATTTTATCGTTATGAAATGTTCACAATTCTCACCCTTGACACCTTGCCTGTCAAACATTAGAGACCAACAGCTTTTAGGAATATAAAAGCCGGATTGATGTGCGCCTGTTGCTCCGGCGTCATTTGCTGAAATAAATTTGCAAAAAGCAGAGATTGATTTATTTACAGCAGCTATGGCAGATTCTGTAATAGAACTCATATTATTTTAATAAAATTTCTACAATTCTCTCAGTGACAGCCGATATTAGTGGTACAACAACAGAATTTCCACATTGTCTATACGCTTGTACCTCTGAAACGTGGTCTAATATATATTTATCTTCATAACCCATAAGTCTTGCACACTCACGTGGAGTCAATCGCCTTGGATTCTTGTTATCTCCTTGTGGAATCAATATCTCAGCACCATCTTTATAATACCTTGCACTCAATGTCCTGCTTATATCTTTCAAATCAACAAGTCCAAATCCAAAACCGTTCCCTTTTGCTTTATGTTTTCGGGCATAATCCTGCAGATATGTCCATAATTTGTCAGAAAGGGTATATTTAGGATCGACATTTAAGTCAAGTATTTCACGAATCTCCTTTCTGTCTTTAGGAGAATCAGGGAAAGCAAAATCTTCTTTTTTATTAAAAATGTCGTTATTAAACCCCACAATCATTATGCGTTCTCTGTGTTGTGGCACATATCCTTTGGCATCCAATACTTTATAATGTAAATTATAACCTAGTTCAGTCAGAGTGTCAAATATTATTTTAAAAGTATTTCCTTTATCATGAGAAACCAGATTTTTTACATTTTCAAGAAAAAAGATCTTAGGTCTCTTTTTGTTAATTATGTCTGCAACATCAAAAAAAAGAGTTCCTTGGGTTTTGTCAAGAAAACCATGTGTGCGGCCTAGGCTGTTCTTTTTAGAAATGCCTGCAATAGAGAATGGCTGGCAAGGAAAACCGGCGCACAAAACATCAAAGTTGTCAGGTATGAATTCTTTTATTTCATCTCTGGTTATGTCACCAAAAGGAATATCACCAAAGTTCGCAAAATAGGTTTTTTGTGCGTAAGAATTCCATTCGGAAGAAAATATACACTTTCCGCCGGATTTCTGCATGGCAATCCTAAAGCCGCCCATCCCCGCAAATAAATCTATGAAGGTAAATTTTGGTTTTTTAGTTGTAGGATAAGGGACATCAATAATATCTGAGTTGAGAAAATATTTTTCCGGAACTTCAGTTAACAGGCCTTTGAGTTCTTTGCTATCAGGATATTTCTCTCCTATGAGAGCCTGCATATTACTAATCGCATCATTTTTATATTTTGTCCCGGCAGGAGAATCAATATTATGAATATAATGAGTAATGGTAGCTAGTTTGTCATATGTTAAATTTCCGTTTAAAGAAAGCGATTTCGGCTTCTTTTCCATGAACTCCTTGAGGGAAATTTCTCCGTAACTTTTATTTGATTGCTTTTTGTAATTCATGAAGTAGAGGGCAATAATCTTATCGTAATTTTCTTAGGCAAAGATACATTTTAGATGAAGACGGGAGTATCAGAATTCTAATAAATGTCTAATTGTGAATAATAATTATTCAATGCTGGAAATAGAGAGTGATTAACAGTTAACTTTATACAAGATTAGTATAAGAAAAAATCAAATTTTATGCAGAATCCTCCCATTGTGTCCCAAAGATCATTCAACATGTCCATGATAAAGGGCAAGGATACCAAACCAGAGATGCTTGTCCGCAGGTTCTTGTTTGGGAATGGGTTCAGATATCGTGTCAATCTCAGGGAGCTTCCGGGCAAACCGGATATTGTACTCAGGAAGTATGGGGTGGTGATTTTTATCAATGGGTGTTTCTGGCATGGACACGAAAACTGCAAATATTTCAAGATACCAAAGACAAGGTCTGATTGGTGGCAGGACAAAATTGAAAGGAATATAAAACGAGATGCCAAGGTGAGGGATGAATTGAGGCAGATAGGGTGGCGCACAATGGTTATCTGGGAGTGCCAGCTCAAACCCAAGGTAAGAGACAACACACTAAAAGAACTCGCCTATCTTCTGGATCTGGCTTATCTCGAGAAGATTCAGAAAAAGATAAAAGAGTGTAATTAATGCGCTTTGTAGACAAAAAGGAGCAATTGCAGATATAAAGCTGTAAAAGACCTTGTTTTTTTAGTGATTTTATGAGTGTTTTTCCGAAAAAGGGCGAGAATGTCTGACGACCGAAGGGAGGAGTTTCACAGCCCCGGAAAAACACGAAATCAAATCACGTAAAGAAAAAACAGCGTCTTTAAAGCTTATAGCTGCAAAGCGACAAAGGATGGACAGCCCTGAGACGTTATTTCTACACAGTATAAAAAGCGGCTATAGAGAATAAATTAAGAAAACCCCGTGTCCTTAAGACTTTTGGCTGCAAAAAGCAGAAATTCAATATAAAATTTGTAATATTTGCTCAACTTCTTCGTCTAATAATAATGAACACAAATCTGACTTAAAATGAAAAAGATCTTTTACTTCACAGTAGCGTTGATTATAATTGTATTGTCATCCTGCTCATTTCCGGGAATGGTCTCAGTAAGACCGGAAGGAGCATATATATCAAAAGATATAAATCCGGAAAGCTTTGAAAGCATCTCTGTATCAAGCGGATTTGAATTGCTCCTTACACAGGACTCTGTACAATCCATGTCAGTTGAGACATACGAGAATATTTTCAAACACCTGGAAATAGTGATAGTAGATAATACTCTGATGATCTCGCCGAAAGAAGGAGTGAATTTCTTCGGAGACACTAAAGTGAAAATTCATATTAAAACCCCGGTTTTAAAAGAGTTGTCGCTGTCAGGAGGCAGCAGGGCAGAACTTGTAAATGAATGGGAAGGCGAAAATATTGATGTTTCTCTTAGCGGAGGCAGCAGAATATTTGGCCAGACAAATGTGAAATTCCTTGAAATGGACCTATCCGGAGGATCCAGATCAGAACTGAGAGGAGTCGTAGATTACATCTCCATCGGTTCATCCGGAGGGAGTAAGAGCAGGCATCTGGATATGCAAGCAAGGAAGTGCAACGCCTCTATTTCAGGAGGAGGGTCTCTTGAAATTTCAGTATCAGACAGCCTGGAAGTTGATTGTTCCGGCGGATCTAGAGTTCATTATAAAGGATCTCCGGTTATCTCATCAGAACTCTCAGGAGGCTCAAACTTGGAGAAAGTTGATTAAATGCCGTTTTTTGCGTTTGTCGTTAATTATCTTTAAAATTGTATCGTCTCCTGCTTACTCGATACAATACGACATTAATGCAGACACAACGGCGCTTCTATGATAATATGAACAGTGAGGAATTGCTCAAGGCTATTGCTGAGGGTAATGAGGAGGCCTATTCCTCTCTTTTCACCATGTATTATGCGCAGCTTTTCTCATACGCATGTAGGATAATGAATGACAGGAACGAAGCTGAAGAGTGCGTCCAGTCTACATTCTGCCATATATGGGACATACACGGAAAACTTGAAATCAGAGACTCGCTGAAGTCATACCTTTTCAGATCTGTATACAATAATTGTATTACCAGACTACGTCAGAGGAAGGCATTGGCCAAATACGAAGAGACGGGACAGCTGGATTTATACTTTGCAAGAGTTGTACAGAATCCCCAGGCAGAGATGAGATTAATCGACTCTGAGACAAGAAGGGAGATATTGCGTACCATTGCATCTCTTCCAGAGAGATGCCGCGAGATATTTGTGAAGTGTAAGATTGAGGGAAAGTCTTATGCGGAAGTTGCTGAAAACATGGACATTTCCGTCAAGACTGTCGAGAATCAGATGACCATCGCATACAAGAAACTCCGGGAGAAGCTAAGCTGGTTGCTCCTCATGTATCTTTAAAAATTTTCAAAAAATCTAGAATCGTTTGGGGGTTTGACTCAGATTTATCGTCTTAGTATAAATATCAAGAGTCATGAGAGATCATCAGGATGAAAAAACGGACCGTCTTTTATCCAGAATCCTTAACGGAAGTGCAAGTTCCGGGGATATTGAATGCTTTGCAGAGTGGATAAAGGATCTGTCAAACGAAAGATATTTCGAGCAATACAAGGAGATGTGGCATGTCGCCAATGAAGTTGAGGTGAGTAAAGAGCACCTCGAAAGTTCATTGTCGGTATTTCTGGGCTACATAAGAAAGAGAAGAAGAGAGAGTGTGGTAAGAAGGAGAGTTCTCTATTCATTGTCTGCTGTTGCAACTGTCATATTGTTCTTTGGCCTGTTCATCTTTAATGACAAGTATGGTCTGCTGAATTCCGGGGGAGAGGATTCTTTTGAAGATCTTGCATATTGTAATGATTCAATAAAAGTGGAGCTCTCAGATGGAAGAGTTGTCAATCCGATAAACAGTACTATCCCCGGCTTTAGTGTCAATCCTGTGAATCATAGAGAGATATCGTATGTGGAAAAGGATCAACCTAAACAGACAAAAAAAGACAGTGTCAGATACAACTCTGTTACAATCCCTGCAGGTGAGAGGTTTGCCGTTGTCTTGTCTGATGGGACTAAGGTCTATCTGAATTCAAACTCTTACATAAGATATCCGGTAAATTTCAGCGGGGATACCAGAGATGTGACCCTGGTCGGAAGGGCATATTTTGATGTGGCAAAGTCGAAGATTCCCTTTATTGTCAACACTTCAGACATGAAGGTAGAAGTGCTTGGCACATCATTCGATGTCGAATCGAGGAGAAACGGAAAGAGTACCTCCGTAATTCTGGTGGAAGGCTCTGTCAAGGTTTTGGCCGATGGTCAAAGTCGGATAATCAGTCCTGATGAGAAGTTATCCATTGACCGATTTAAAAGAAACATATCTGTTATTAATGTAGATGCCAAAACACTTACATTGTGGAAAGACGGAGTTCTTGTACTTAAAGACAACACTTTTGATGAAATGATCGAGTCTCTATGCTCATGGTATGGTGTGGAAATAATTGACAACTCCACCGTTCCGGAAACAGAGAGATTTAACGGGCGTTTTGATAGAGAAAATATTGCTACGGCTGTAGAGACTATTGCCTTGAGTGCAAAAGTCGGTTACAGGATTGAGGATGGGAAATTAATTATAGAAGATTTAAAAAAATAAAGAATGAGAAAATAAAAGCGGGAGTAACTAAGGCCTGGTAAACTTTATTCCCTCCCGCTCAACTGATCGATACCTTAATATAAACCAGTTATTTATTTATGCAAAACTATGAAAACTTTTTCACTACGGCAATTCATTTTGCTGTCGCTCTTTCTGACGTTCCTGTTTCCTCCGCTTGCACATGGAATTCCTCAGCAGGAAAGGATAACAATTAACCTAAAAAACGTAAAGATTGTTGAGTTCTTCCAGGAGATTGAAAAAATCACTGCTTACAAATTCTTTTACAAAACCTCTCAGGTAGAGGCTCTTCCGCTAATTTCAGTGGAGACGAAGGATCTTCCGCTTACATCTGTCCTTGATCTGGTTTTTGCCAAAGCCGGGCTGACTTACACTCTAAATGACAACCAGATTGTCGTTCAACAGAAGGAGGGGGTAAAGCAGGCAAAAGCAAAAAAGAAGGTCTCCGGAACCATTACTTTTGCACAGGACGGTACACCGATACCCTATGCAAACATACAGGTAAAAGGTGTTCAGGGCCAGGGTGCCACTACGGATGTCTCCGGAAAATTTGCAATCGAAGATCTGCCCGTAAATGCAGTTCTGGTTGTCTCATATATTGGATACACACCCCAGGAGATAGCAGTCAGTGACAAGAATATTGTTGATGTGGCGCTTACTGAGGATGTCGCAAAACTTCAGGAGGTGTTTGTAACCGGTTACTACACTCAGAAGAGGGAGAGCTTTACCGGCTCGGCCGTTTCGGTATCGGGTGAAGATCTGAGAAGAATCGGAACACAGAATCTTCTTGCCAATATTCAGGTTATAGACCCTTCATTCAGGCAAGTGGTCAACAATACTGCGGGATCTGACCCAAACGCCCTTCCTGAATTTCAGGTACGAGGTGCTACAGCAATCGGCACAGGAGCAGCATCGTCGACAGATGCCCTGGACAGGCGTACTTTGAGTTCAACCAACCCCAACCTTCCTACATTTATTCTTGACGGATACCAGGTCTCGATAGAAAAAGTGTATGACCTGGATATAAACAGAGTTGAATCGATCACATTGTTAAAGGATGCAGCTGCAACGGCCATATATGGTTCAAGAGCATCCAACGGAGTTCTTGTTATAAAGACAAAAGATCCAAAAGAGGGACAGCTCTCTGTTGCATATAATTTTGAAACAACCGTCTCAACTCCGGATCTTTCAGTATATAATTTACTTAATGCAAAAGAAAAGCTTGATTATGAAATTCTTGCGGGGCTATATGAGCCAACTGTGAATATTTCTGAAGATGAGCAGATTGCCAACTATACTAAAAAAAGGGAGTATCTGGCAGCAGGTGTCAATACAGACTGGATAGCCAGACCTGTAAGAAATTCATTCGGCCAGAAGCACTCTATGTACATCGAGGGTGGTTCAAAGTCCATCCGTTATGGTATGGATCTGAGATATCAGACAGCAGACGGAGTTATGAAAGGCTCCGGCCGTGACAGGTTAGGAATCGGCATGAACCTTTCATACAACTATAATGAAAAACTGCTTTTCAAAAATTACCTTTCGGTAGAGAGTGTAAAATCCAGAAACTCCCCTTACGGCAGTTTCTCAACATATGTTCAGCAAAACCCGTATTATCCCATTGTAGATCAGAATGGTAACTATATAAGGGAGATGGAGATATGGCAACATCAGCAGACTAACGGGGCTGTTACCGAGTCAACCGTTCTTAACCCGCTTTATGATGCAAGACTTAACAGTTTTGACAGATCTGAATATGCAAACATAACAGATCAGTTCTCTCTGGAGTGGAACATTTTACCGGGTATGCGTTTCCGCTCATCGCTGAGCTACTCTTCCATCAGGTCGACTTCAGACGCATTCACCTCCCCGCTTGACAATGACTACTTTGCATACGCAGCAGAGGATTATATCAAGAGAGGTAGCTATATGTACACAACAGGAAATACAAACAACCTTGATGGTCAGGCCGTATTGACATACAGCAAAGGATTTGACAAGCATTTCATAAACTTTGCCTTGGGCTCGAATATTACCACCAGCACCACAGACAACAGGGGTATAAGAGCAATAGGATTTACAAATGACAGATTCACTCAGCTGGGGTTTGCCAATGCATACCAGACCAGCGACTCTCCTGTAAGTCAGGTTGTAAAAAGCAGGTTGTTTGGTACATTCTCGAGTATAAACTATTCATATGCAAACAAATATCTGTTTGACCTCTCCCTGAGGGTTGACGGTTCGTCGAAGTTCGGATCGGAAAACAAGTATGCCCCATTCTGGTCTGCAGGTATCGGATGGAATATGCACAAGGAGAAATTCATGGAGAACACAATCTTCAGTGAATTAAAACTGAGAGCCACTACAGGTTTTATTGGAGAGGTCTCTTTTGACCCGTATATGTCAAAGACTATCTACGAATACTATACTGAAAACTGGTATTCAACAGGTGTCGGTGCAGGATATCTGGGCTACGGTAACGAGCTTCTCAAATGGCAAAGAACCCAGACTACCGATATGGGTATCGATCTTGGGCTCTTTGAAAACAGAATATGGATTTCAGGACGCTATTATTACAAGAGGACAAAGGATCTTCTGGCTGACATAAACACCGCACCATCACTCGGTTTCTCAAGCTATAAATCAAATCTCGGAGAACTTGAGAATAAAGGTGTGGAGGTAAATTTCAGGGTTGATCTTCTGAGAAACAACAAGAACTGGAGGGTAAATCTCAATGGTAACCTTTCACACAATAAGAATAAGATACTCAACATCTCGGAGGCTTTGAAAGCTTACAACCAGGAGTTGATTTCAGGTGATGAAAGCGACTACACCAGGCCTATACCTCAATATGTAGAGGGACAATCTCTTTCAATGATCTATGCAGTGAGATCCCTCGGCATAGACACACAGACCGGTAAAGAGGTATATGTTAAGAGAGACGGCTCTAAGACATATACATACAGCGCATCTGACATGGTTCCTATAGCCGAGGCAGCTCCAAAAGCAGAGGGTTTTATCGGAGCAACTGTCTCTTACAAGCGTTTTATATTGACAGCCAACATGCATTATAAGTTCGGAGGCTATATGTTTAACCAGACACTTGTTGACAGAGTCGAAAATGCCGACCCGCGTTATAATGTTGACAGAAGGGCTTTGGAGCAGAGGTGGCAGGAGCCGGGAGATGTTGCTTTCTTCAAATCAATCACCAGCACATCGCTTACAAGGGCGACATCCCGTTTCGTTCAGAAAGATAATGAGATGGGGTTGACCTCTCTTAACCTTACTTATGAACTCCCAAAAACAACAGCAAAGAAGCTGTTTATGGAAAACCTCCGTTTCGGCGTGAACATGGGTGAGACATGGAAATGGTCCTCTGTGGATATAGAGAGAGGAATCGACTACCCGTTCTCAAGGACAATGACATTTTCAATAACTGCACAATTTTAAACATTAGACATTATGAAAAATTATATATCAATATTTTGCATAGGCGTGTTGATGTTGACCTCCTGCAGCAAATGGCTTGACGTCAGACCTGAATCGGAAGTCGACATGGAGACACTGCTCCAGACAGAGCCCGGTTTTCAGGAGGCTCTCAACGGGATTTATACAAACTGCAACAAAACCTCTATTTACGGAGAGCTGACATGCGGTTTTCCGGACTATCTGGCCGGCTTATATTCACAGAATACATTGAGTGGAATGTCAAACAATGAATACAAGCCATTCTTTACCTATGACTATGAAGACGAGGATGTTATCAGCAAGTGCGACATGGTCTGGGGTTCAATGTACAAAGCCATAGCACTCTGCAATATTATACTGGAGAAGATTGATGCAAAGCAGAAAATATTCACCGGTAATAACTACGCAATCATAAAAGGAGAGGCGCTTGCTCTCAGAGGATACCTCTACTTTGACCTCCTGAGGCTCTTCGGGCCATCTTATGCAAGTAACCCTAATGCTAAGGCAATTCCATATATAACCGAGTTTTCTCTCAAAGGCGCACCACAATCCACAGTTAGCGAGATTCTCGATAAAATCCTCGTTGACCTTAATGCCGCAAAAGCGTTACTCAAAGGAGTGGACCCGATTCTGACCGAAGAGTATGTTGTCGGCTATCCTTACGTAAAGGGGGACGAGACTACAGAGCTGACAAATGAGGCCACAGAACAGGATATCTTCAGTAACTCGAGAAGAGACAGGCTTAATTACTATGCAGTATGCGGCGAGCTTGCCAGAGTCTATCTCTACAAGAACGACAAGGTGAATGCACTTTTAAATGCAAAAGAGGTTATCGACTCTCAGAAATTCCCATGGGCAACAATTGAGAGGGTTACAACCAGCGATCAGCTGTACAGAGACAGGATTTTCTATACTGAGCTTGTCTTCGGATTATATGCCCCTCCATTGGAGGACAATCTGACCGCAAAATTTGAAAATGGGCAACAAGGGCTCTTCGCAGATATGGTCTATTTCAACAATGCCTTTGAGACAGGTTCGGGCGGACCGGGCGGTACCGACATAAGATATGCAAATATGTATACTCAATATTCGGGATCAAGCATGCTTGTATATAAATACCATTGTGAAACCGAGGATAATATGTACGAGCTTCGTCTTCCGGCAATGCGTCTCAGTGAGATGTACTATATTGCTGCAGAGAGTATTTTTGATACGAACCCGGTTCAGGCTTGGGAATATTTCAACACCGTGCGTTTCCAGAGAGGCATACCTGCAGCTCTTTCAGGCGACAAAAGTTTATTTTTATCTGAGCTGGTAAAGGAGTACAGGAAAGAGTTCTTTGCAGAGGGGCAGCTCTTCTATATGTTTAAGAGATTGAACATGCCTATAGCAGCAATAAACGGAACCACCACACCTGCAAGTGACAGGATCTTTGTGCTTCCACTTCCTGATGCTGAGATCCAATATGGAAAAATAACCCAATAAAAGAGAGAAGCCATGAAAAATAGCATACTTACAAGTTTTCTCATTATACTTTTGCTTGGCTCATGTCAGAAAGCAGAGGAGATGAAGTTTGTCGGAGAGACCTGCGCGGTATTCGGCACTAGTTCAGATACACTAAAACACATTGTTTACTCTTTCCTTGAACACCCTGAGGCATCCGGTGTAGACACAATTCTTCTTCCGGTAAGGATTATGGGAAACAGAACCACTTACGACAGGGTAATAAATTTGTCTGTTGTTGAATCAAAGAGCACAGCTATTAAAGAGACCCATTACAAAACACTGGAGAATGAATATATAATGCCTGCAGACTCAGGTCTAGTCTATATTCCGTTAATAGTTAGAAATACAGACCCTAATCTGAGCCTTGAGCCGGTAAAGCTGGTGCTTCAAATTGAGGCTAACTCCGATTTCGGTTCTTATCCTGAAATGCAGTCAACCATTGTGACATTTTCAAACACAATAAAAAAACCGGTATGGTGGGACTACTGGCAAGCAAGTCAGAGTTCATTCCCTAAATTCTCGGTTACGGCTTATGGCCTTGTCACAAAGGTTACCGGAAGAACAGAGTTCGAAACATCGGCAGGAGGTGATATGTCAATGTTTTATATCTCTGTGTACTCAATGCTGAATGTTTGGACTCCGTTTTTCAATGCAGCTACCTCAGGTGTGCAGACACTCAGAACTTGGATTGAGGGTCATCCCGGCTGGGTGCTGGTTAAGCATACAGGTGACGAATACTATGATTTTTATCAGGAGCTCTACACCTCAACAAAGTACAAATACGGCCCTGTATCTGCAGGATCATCCGTATTCGGATTCTTTGACGAGAACGGAGGTGTGGTATCAAAATAAATAACAGAATAAGATACAGTTATGAAAAATATATATTTACTATTAATTACAGCCTTTGCGCTCTCCATAACCTCCTGCACCATTGAGGATCATGGTAATTACGACTACGTGGAGGTCCCGAAGCCGGTTGTTGCAAATCTCGATGATGAATACAATGTTCTTCTGGGTGAAAAGCTAACCGTCACCCCTACAGTAACTATTGAGGGTAAGGCTGATTTCAGTTTTCATTGGAAAGTTCTTCTCTCAAACGGTTATATTGAGTCTGATGGACCATCTCTGACCTTCTCTCCGACAGCAGAGGTGGGATCCTGGTCTGCAAAGCTGATTCTTACAAACAATGTAAACGGGGCAAAATACATCTATCCGTTTAAAATAAACACTACAACCGTTTTCAGTAGTGGCGTCATGGTTCTCAGCAACGAAGGCGGAGTTGCGAGACTCTCTTTTGTGAAACCGGACAACAGTGTTATGCCAAGAATTTACAAAACCATGAACGGCAAAGATCTTCCGAACTCTCCTCAACAACTTGTGGCTGCCAATTTCTGGTGGGGCATGCAGTTCTATTGGATTCTATGCGGTGAAGGTGAGGATCCCGGGATGAAGCTTGATCCCAACACCCTGAGTGTAATGAGGACAGTAAGGGAAAACTTTATAGTACCAAGTTCCACTCCTATAACATTCGGATTCCAGCATCAAAGGTCAAACGGCTCGGCACTTATTGGCATTATGAACGGCAAGCTTGCACAGACCTATTCTCTTGGCTATCCGCTCTCTGATCCTTACGGAATGTGGGGGGACGGTTACCTTGTAAAGGGCGATGGCGCATACAAGATGGGAAACTCGTTTATCTATGTTGATTACCAATATATGTACGGATATGATGAAGTCGGGAAGAAGCTGTTAAGGTTTGAAACGGACGGTACCTGGGTAGGAGATTCGTATGATGTATCATCGCCGGCAGCCGGACAGACATTGGCCTTTGATCCTAAAAACATGGGTATGACAAAGGTTCTTTATATGTGTTTGATCGGTACAACACATTTCGCCTTTTGCCAGGATGAAAGCGGAACTGTCTTTGAATTCCAGTTTTCAAGGGTTCCTGCAGCCAAGGACATCATAACGCCGCTGATTAAGAGGCAGTTTGTGGGATCATCGATTGTAAAGAGCGATTCAAAATGGTTATCATCCGTTACCAATGAATTTTATATATCTTCAGGCGACAAGATATACAAGTACAACAGGATAACTCAGGATCTTTCCGCCCTTGCAGCAAACTTCAATTCGGAACAAATAACCATGATGAAGTTTGCTGATGACAACACTCTTCTAGTGGGTGTTCAAACCGGAAAGATATATTTTGTGGACATTACACTCGGAGTAAACGGTGTAATCATACCATCCAGAACAATAACAAGTATCCCCGGTGCTCCTGTGGATGCATACATAAGACAATACTAAAATGAAAAAGAGAGCCTATTTATTTATTATATTCACATTAGCCCTCTCAATCCAGTTAAACGGACAAGGGAAAAGTGGCTTTAAAATATCCGGATCAATTCCCGGATTACCGGATTCAGATATTTTCCTTGCCTATATGGTGGGAGGAAAACAGGTGACCGACACTGTAGCAGTAAAAGGGGGAGAATTCACATTTGAAGGGTCAATCGAATACCCTAGCGTCTCCATGTTGTTTAATTCCAACTACAGTGTACAACGTTTATTCCTGCTGGACAACTCGCTTATCGAGATGAAGGGTGTATATGGACCTCCGGCAAAGATCAGTGTAAGCGGAGCCAAGAATCAGGCAGAGTTCGAAGATCTTGAGAAACAGGTTCAGGACAACAGAAGTGCCGTTATAGCAGCGTCGGAGAGGGGTGACCAGAAACTTTCAGATTCGCTCTACAAGTATGAGGAGCGCATTATCCTGAATTTTGTAAAAAGCCATCCAGACAGCTACTATAGTGCCAACCAGCTCTACTACCACTCATCAGAAAAGAATCTTGAAGAGGTAGCCGCTTTGTATAATAACTTCACCGATAGGGTAAAAAACTCGTCGGATGGAAAAAATGTGGCAGAAAGGATTGCAACCCTAAAATTGGTTAAGGTTGGCCTGAATGCCCTTGATTTTACCCAAAAGGATACCTTGGGAAAAGATGTTCACCTTTCGGACTATAAGGGTAAATATGTTCTCCTTGAATTCTGGGCAAGCTGGTGTGGCCCATGCCGTGCAGAAGGACCGAATATCTACAAGGCATATCAGAAATTCAAAGACTCGGGACTTATTATACTTGCAGTATCTCTTGACAAAGATGCAGCTCAGTGGAAAAAGGCTATTGTAAAGGACAATCTGCCATGGATACATGTGTCCGATCTCAAGTATTATAAGAACGAAGTGGCGGAACTGTACGGTGTGCATGCAATTCCGGCAAACTTTCTCATCTCGCCGGAAGGTAAGATAATCGCTAAAGACCTAAGGGGTGAAAAACTCCATGAGGTTTTAGGACAGATTTTTAAATGAATGGCAGTTATTAAAGTTTAGGTTAAGTTAGGTAGAATTTTAGTGTCATTCGACGAGGAGGCAGGAAACAAAGTTTCAGGCCTCCTCTTTTTTTAGTGGCACTGGCGGTAGGGCTGTTGCTTGCCTAAGCATTTCCAATCAAAATGCTAACTCGCCTTCGGCTCAGACAGACGCATTTTGCTAATATATGCTGTCGGCGCAACATTTCGCCCTACCGCCAATATCCCCCTTATCCCTTCAGAGATTCAGAATTGCCCGGCATTTTGGCGCAGTTTGAGGTATGTGTCTCAATGACAACCGTATGCGAATCGCATTTTAAAATCCCAAAAATGCGTTTCTAGAACACCTTAAAATCATGCACATACCACAAACTGTGGCAAGGTCCCCCCCCCTTGTAAATATATTTTTTTGTATAAAGATATATTTTTAAATTCACTCTAGAAACCGGCTGGAATCTAATGAATTGTGCAAGCAATTCCCGCATCTTCATCCAAACCCTTCAGACAGAAAAAAACTGTTTTTGCCTGCTAATTGTAAAGTAGAGTCAATATTTCGTTCAAAATATATCGAATTTAAAAATTTAAACATGAGAAAACAAGTTGTTAATATCTGTTTATTGTTGGCTACTCTAACAGCCTGCCAGCAAGAGAGCCGGGAATACCTTGACCCCTCCGATGTTTTTGGAGTAACTGATACCCTGAGGGCCACCATTCTGCCCGAGCCCCTGATGGCCAATAATGTTATATCCCGTATATATCATACTCCAAATGGGTTAATTATAAATACTCAAATAGACAAGTATGTCATTCAACTTATTGATACCACCACACTCCGCAAGTGGTCTGGTTTTGGGGGAGTATTATAAGAAACTATGAAAATTACTGCTGTAAAATAAAATCTTTTTGCAACTACTGCATTGTCAGGAATTTGTCCAAAAATCACAAACAGTGTAAATAGAAAAGCACCAAAACAAAGGATTATATGATATTTTTTTAAAAAAGTATAATTATATCGCTGTAACATTCTATATCTCAGAAAGATTATATTTTATCAAATATGCAAATATATTTTCACATATTAATATATATATATATATATTCACCCTCGAAACCAATTAAAATATAAGAGATTATGAAAAAGAAATTAGTCGTTTTATGTTTAGCCGCAGTACTTGCGGTTTCCGCATTTTTATTCATCCAAAATCGTTATGACAACCAGAATGATTTGTTACTAGCCAATGTTGAGGCTTTGGCTGATGGTGAATATTTTACTTTTAATGGTCAAGAATGGAATAAGGATTATCATTTATATAACGAAATAGGTGAGCATTGGTGTCCACAAATAGAAGAATGCCAGATTTCTGTAAGTGTAAGTATTGGTTATGTTCTTGGTGTATCGTATAGTGAAACAATAAATGGACAAAGAGTTCAGTGTGTTACTGGAACTGGCAATTGTTTTGATGGTACGGGATGCATTCGCCTTTAATTTTGTTTTTTATGCGATTTAAAAGAAACTCCTATTCTTATTTACTACTTTGCATCATTTTTACTATCTCATGCAATCAAAATGAAAGTAAATTTGCGAGTGAAATACAAAAAACACCTCATTTCGAAATAAATCAAGAGGCACCTTGGCGTGAAATCAATATCTCTGATGCTATTGATCTAAATCTTAAAGAATACGCGAGCATTTTTCACGAAAAAAGGTATATATGTCTGGATGATAAATATTTAATTGCCAATATTGACAAATTGGCCTTCTATAAAGACAGAATATATATACTGGATGCTACAATAAAAGATAGGATATTTATATTCGATTTGTCTGGCAATTTGATTAAAATGATTGATAATCAAGGAAGAGGACCAAGAGAGTATGTGGGGCTTTCAGATATATATATTGATACTGCAAAAAGCGAACTTCTTGCAAATGAGAGATTAGGTACAGGGATAATTCACTATACATTAAATGGAGATTATATTGCTAAAACCAACTCCTTCCCTTGTACACAATTTGCCTTGTTTGGAGAGCGTCAAATAAATAGAATGTACTTTGGACAATCTTTTGATAGAGATGTAAATTTTGAAATAATACTTACAAACAAAGACTCTGTCTTAAGATCCGGATTCCCTTTGAATAATCTTCAGAAGTCTATAGGAGTCAGTCGCTCTTCATTTACAAGAACAGCTTCCGGTGGTCTACAGTTTACGCCCATTGGATCCGATACTGTCTATCAATTTTTGTCTGACACAAGCTACAGAATAAAATATGTTATAAAACAAAAGAAGAGCTTATGGAAGCATAGCAGAGAGCAAATTTCCAGAGATAAGTTGCACAAACTATATACAAATGAGTCATATACAAGTTTTGGTGGAGCTATATATGAAACAACAAAGTACATCTCCTTTATGATTAATGAAGGCAGTGTTGAGTATGATGCAATTGTAAAGAGAGTTTATCTTCTGGATAAAGCCAAAAATATATTATATCGTCTAAATCCAAAAGATGAAATAGGTAGAATGGAGTCAGCATATTTAGTAGAGGTCCCGCCACTTCCTTCGACAACTTTTGATGATTACTTTGTCGGGCAATGGGATGTTGCGCTGGTTAATGTTATAAAATCCTCAACAACCCAAAAGATACCTATAAAAATCCGAAATAAGAGTCTTGATTCAATAATCCAGAAATATCCGACCAATGGTAATCCGATAATTTGCTTGTTCAAATAATAAACCTAATTATTTAAAAGTGAAAAGTCGAATAGTTATCTCTGTTGTAATAATTATTTTATTATTATCATGTAACAGAAGAAATTATAATGTGAGAGCTCAATTGGAGGGCTTTTTAGGTAAAGAAGTAATCTTTCCGGATAGTTTATTGTCTTTTAATTGTCCAGAAGAAATTAAGGTAAAGGAGATTGTTGATATGAAGTGTAAACTGGTGGTTGTTATTGACAAAATTCAATGTATAGATTGTCAGTTTAAAAAAGTATATTCTTGGGTTCCATTTTGGGAAGCTATTAAAGAAAAAGGTATCCCCACGATTTTAATAATAGAAACTACGGAAATCTATGGTTTTGAAGAAGTGTTTAAAAGGTACAATGTAAAATTCCCATTTTTTGTAGATTTAAAAGGGAGTTTTAAGAAATCAAACAGGTTACCAGGGAATGAGTCTTTAAAGACATTCCTAGTATTTGATAATAAGGTAATTATTGCAGGCGAACCATATAATAATTCTAAATTGTGGAAATTATATGAAAATCAGATAGACAAACTTGTTAATGATGAGACAAAATAATGTTTATATATCATTAGTGTCCACTAA
>MTLE01000457.1_pt1 | contig 18852 bp, 18 predicted proteins | sample 1982461 | NCBI WGS metagenome assembly MTLE01 (sample SAMN05712605, study PRJNA340218) | biofilm metagenome | isolation source: sample SPL anode biofilm adapted to -200 mV | place: USA | collected 2012-02-03
AATGGTCGGAGTGAGAGGATTTGAACCTCCGGCCTCATGGTCCCGAACCATGCGCTCTACCAAGCTGAGCCACACCCCGTAATATCTTGCATTTCCGACTCATATATTGTAAACTATAATAGATAAAAACACAATCATAAATTTAAATTTTTTCGATGTTAAGGAGGAACCCTACCATGCACAAAAGAAACCCACTCTATCGTGTTGGCGCATTGGTTTTAGTCGCCGTTATTGTTTTAAGTCTTCTTGTTGTTTACAGCTTCTAATCTGAATGAATATTCGCATTATTGCTGTTGGAAAAATAAAAGAAAAATATTTAGCCCAGGCGATCCAGGAATACACCAAACGATTAAGCGCCTATTGTCGCCTGGAATTAATCGAAGTTAAAGATGAGAAAATTCCGGAAAATGCCAGTGACGCCCAGCGCCAAAAAGCCGTGGACAGTGAAGGGCGCCGCGTTCTTTCGCATTTGAAGGATGATGAAATTCTGGCCACCCTGGAAATACAGGGTGATCAACTGGACTCACCAACTTTTGCCAGGAAAATCGAAAACTATGGCATTCAGGGAAAAAGCCAGATCACCTTTGTCATTGGCGGTTCCATCGGCCTTTCCCCTGAGATTACCAGTCGTTCACAATGGAAATGTTCCTTTTCTAAAATGACATTTCCCCACCAGTTATTTCGAGTGATGCTGTTGGAGCAAATTTATCGTTCTTTTAAGATAATCCGTGGCGAAACATATCATAAATAGCTAATTCAATTTATACACTGAGAGGTAAAACATGCCGGACTATGTACTAAAAGCCACCGCCGGAAACGGACAGATTCGGGTCTTTGCGGCAACGACACAGGGGCTCGCCGAAACCGCCCGTAAGCTTCATCACACCAGCCCAGTCGTTACCCAGGCATTGGGTCGATTATTGACTGCCGGTTCACTGATGGGCGCAATGATGAAAAATGCAGATGAGCTGATCACTTTAAAAATCGCCAGTGATGGCCCACTCAGCGGCTTACTGGTAACCGCCGATGCCAGTGGCAATGTCAAAGGTTATCCCTATGTCAGTGATCTTTCTGACACCATCGAATCCCCCATGCCGGTTTCCGAAGCCATTGGCGATGGTGCCTTGAACATTTTAAAAGATATCGGTTTAAAAGAGCCCTATGTTGGCTATTCACCACTTGTCAGCGGTGAACTGGCTGAAGATTTAACCTATTACTATGCGCAATCTGAACAAATTCCCACCTCGGTATCCCTGGGCGTTTTATTAAATGATGACGGCACAGTTAGGCAAGCTGGCGGATTTATTATCCAATTAATGCCGGATACCGATGATGACGTGATTGATGCCCTGGAAGCAGCCCTGGCTGATACCCCCTCTTTGACCAAACAGCTTGACGAAGGAAAAACGCTGGAAGAAATTATGGAAGGTCTGTTTAAACACCTGAACTTAAAAATTTCCAAAACAGAAATCACCCGGTTTATTTGTGATTGCTCCCGCCAGCGTATTACCAAAGCACTGATATCGATTGGAAAAAAAGATCTAATCGACATGATCGCAGATCAGGAAGATATCGAAATCAACTGTGACTTTTGTAAGGAAAAATATGTCTTTACTCCCGAAGACCTCCAGTCCATCCTCGATCGCATCATCGAAAAAGAGGCTTGATATGGTTATCAAATCACGCTCCAGTGGTGTTTTGATGCCAGTTCCCACCTTACCGGGGGATTACGGCATCGGAACGTTAGGCAGTGATGCCCGCACGTTTGTTGACCTGCTTCAAACCATGGGCTTTGGCTACTGGCAAATTTTGCCAGTAGGGCCTGTGGACAGCTGTTTTTCGCCATATAAAAGCACATCCGCTTTTGCCGGTAATCCCCTTTTGATTGACCTTGAAGTGTTATGCCAATGGGGCTTATTAACTGCGGATGAGCTGGCAACCGCTAAATCTACTGCTCCTGCTTACACCATTGATTATCCCGATCTGATCTGCAATCGTCATGCTATTTTCAAGCTGGCTTTTTCTCGACTCACACCAAAGCAAAAAACAGATATTCATAACTATGTCGCTGCCAACAGCGACTGGCTTCCTGATTTTTCCTTATATACCGTTTTAGCCCAGCATTATTCTGAAGAAGACTGGACCAAATGGGAAAATCAGGATCTGGTAAAGCGAAGGCCAGCCGCACTTTCTGTCGCCCGATCTGACTTTTGCGACGCGATTAATTTTCAGAATTTTCTCCAATACGCCTATGCCAAACAATGGTCGGCGCTTAAAGATTATGCCAATTCAAAAGAGCTTAAAATTATCGGCGATATGCCCATCTATGTAGCCCATACCAGCGCCGATGTGTGGTGCCATCCGGAGCTTTTCCTCTTGGATGAAAAAGGCTCGCCCATTGAAGTTTCCGGGGTACCGCCAGACTATTTTGCCAAAAACGGTCAACTATGGGGTAATCCATTATATCGTTGGGATGTGATGAAAAAAGACCACTATTCCTGGTGGATGCGACGGATAAAAAAAGCACTGGCGGATTTTGACATGGTTCGAATCGATCATTTTCGGGGCTTTTCTGCCTATTGGTCGGTACCGGCAAGTGAAACGACTGCCAAAAATGGTCGTTGGATTCCCGGCCCGGCGATGGATTTTTTCAGGCAATTGGAAAAGACCTTTCCTAAGCCCACTATCATTGCTGAAGATCTGGGGCTGCAGGATGAAGACCTGGTCAAACTGTTAAAAGACACCGGCTTCCCCGGTATGCGGATCATGGAATTTGCCTTCATTGATGATCTGGACAATATTCATCTGCCCCATAACTACAGCGCTAATACCGTAGCCTACTCGGGCACCCATGACAATAACACCCTGCTGGGGACTTTTTTTGACTACACCCCGGAACATCGTCGTTATGCTTTTGACTACTGCGGCTACACTGATGCCTGGGAAAACCAATGGCAGATCGGCGGTCATCAGAGCCCCTCGTGTCGGGCTTTTATCCGCACGCTTTTTCAGAGTGCCGCCAATCTAGTCATCCTGCCCATTCAGGATATTTGTGGATACGGCTGCGACACCCGCATCAATGAACCCGGAACCACAAAAAACAATTGGGTTTTTCGAATGACCCGGGACGGTCTTTTAAAAATCGATGTTGATTGGTACAATCACCTCCATCTACTCTATCATCGATAAGTTCTGTCTGTCTTCTGATTACAAACGATCCGACGTCCTGATTTATTCTGCAAACCATTACTTTAGCGCACTAATGCAATACTGCAGATGATGTCAATCAGTGTCATTAAAACAAGTGTCCGTATCATTCAAACATTTCTTAATATAAACTTGCAATAAAAGTGTAAACTTTGGTATAATAGCCACAGGTAAAAATTAGGAAAAAAAGAAAAAGGAGGACTTTACCTTGAAAAAACCTTTATCAGTATTATTGTCTCTGGCTTTGGTCGTAACCATGGCCGCTGGTTGTTCTAGCGGAACAACAACAACTTCTTCTGGGGATAGCGACGTCATTAAAATTGGCGTATTCGAACCCTTAACCGGTGCAAATGCCGCTGGTGGCGAACTGGAAGTTGAAGGGGTCGAATTGGCCAACAAATTGCGTCCAGAAGTATTAGGCAAAAAGGTTGAATTAGTCATTGCTGATAACAAATCAGACAAGGCTGAAGCAACAACTGCTGCTGCCCGATTAATTGAAAAAGACAAGGTCGTTGCCATCTTAGGTTCCTGGGGATCTTCACTCTCCATTGCTGCTGGTGACGTTGTCAAAACAAACCAAATTCCTGCCGTTGCGCTTTCAGCTACCAACCCACAGGTTACCGCCGGAAATGATTACTACTTCCGTGTGTGCTTCCTTGATCCCTTCCAGGGAACGGTCATGGCCAACTATGCGTCTAAAAAACTGAATGCAAAAAAAGTTGCCATCATCCAGGAAGTCTCCAATGACTACTCTGTTGGCTTAGCTAAATTCTTTACCGATTCTTTTGTTAAATTAACTGGCGATCCAAATGCGATTGTTGCCACTGGTAATTACAATACTGGCGATCAGGATTTCAACGGGATCTTAACCAATATTAAAGCTGCCAATCCCGATGCCATTTTTGCTCCTGGTAATTTCACCGAATCCGCATTGATTATCAAACAGGCCCGTGCGCTTGGCATCACTGCTCCATTTATTGGTGGTGATACCTGGGAAACAAACGAATTCATCACCGTTGGTGGTGCTGATGTCGAAGGCGCAGTTATGTCAACATTCTTTGACGATACCAATCCACTGACGGAAGCCGGTAAAACATTTGTTGCCGAATACAAAAAAGCTTATCCTGACCGTGAAAACATTGCCGCTGTAACAGCTCTTGGCTATGACGGTTACATGATGACCCTGGATGCCATCGAACGAGCCGGATCTGCTGATCCTGTTGCTATCCGTGACGCATTGGCGGCCACTAAAGACTTTGAAGGCGCTACTGGGATGATTACCATTGACGCCAATGGTGATGCTACTAAAAATGAAGCGATCATTAAAACCGTTAAAGATGGTAAATTCACCTACCTGGATTCCGTTACAATTGACTAGCAAAAAGTCACAAATTACCAAAAAGAAGTCATATTTCATGTGACTTCTTTTATGCGCAAGGGTGCGCAAAGCAAAACGAACTGTTTTGTTTGTGCTGCCTTCACAACAACTAACTTTGAGGGTATTTGTATGATCAGATACCCTCAATTTAAATTAAATGATATAACGAGGTTATAATTATGGTCGTTGGAATGACAATGGAAACATTCTTGCAGCAACTAATAAATGGTTTATCTCTTGGGAGTTTGTATGCGTTGATCGCCATCGGTTACACGATGGTTTATGGTATCTTACGACTGATCAACTTTGCCCATGGCGATATCTTTATGATGGCTGCCTATTTCACATATTTTGGGATTGCCGTGTTTTTTCTTCCCTGGTATGTCACGTTTATTATTACAATTGGGTTAACCATTTTACTTGGGGTCACGATTGAACGGGTCGCTTATCGTCCGCTCCGTGATGCACCAAAAACATCACTATTAATTTCAGCGATTGGGGTATCATTTTTGCTTGAAAATGTTGCCACTTACTTATTTTCAGGAAAGCCACAAGCGTTTCCAGAATTCCCGCTTTTGACAACACCTTTCTTTATTGGCGGTTTGTCGATTCAACCGGTTTCTATTGTTATTCCAATTGTTGCGTTTATCTTGATGTCAGCACTACTATTTATGATCAATAAAACCAAACTCGGTATGGCCATGCGGGCGGTTGCTGTCGATTACGATACCGCCAAACTCATGGGTATTAAGATCAATGGGGTCATTTCTTCAACCTTTGCCATCGGTTCTGCGCTAGCTGCCGTCGGTGCTATTTTATGGTGTATGAAATACCCATCGGTGTTACCCCTCATGGGTGTTGTTCCAGGACTTAAATGCTTTATTGCCGCCGTAATCGGTGGAATTGGTAATGTTAAAGGCGCCGTTCTTGGGGGCCTGATCCTCGGCTTTTCGGAAGTTCTGATGGTCGCCTTCTTTCCAGCGCTTACCGGTTACCGGGATGCCATCGCATTTGTCATCTTGATTATTATTCTGCTCTTTCTTCCCAATGGTCTCCTTGGTAAGAAACAAGTGGAAAAGGTTTAGGGGAGGTACCAAAAATGAACGAAACTCAAAACAGCCTCGGTGCCTACTTGAAACTTCACTGGAAAACAGCGGTTTTCTTAGTTGTGCTCCTGATTGGAATCGGTTTAGCCGATATTTTTGTTGATTCCTATATGCGTCGTTTACTGAATTTATGCGCAATTTATGTCATCGTCAGTTTGGCAATGAATCTGGTCAACGGTTTTACCGGTCAGTTTTCATTGGGACAGGCCGGTTTTATGGCGATCGGCGCCTATACTGTAGCCATCTTTACGGTGCCTGTTGAATCGCGTGCTGCTATTTTTTATCTGGAACCAATGGCACCTTTTTTAGCCAATATCCAGTTGCCCTTTGTGGTTGCATTGATACTGGGTGGTCTGGCTTCAGCGGTGGTGGCCTTCTTTATTGGCTCGCCCTGTCTACGGCTTCGGGGTGATTATCTGGCCATCGCAACCCTCGGATTTTCGGAAATTATCCGGATTGTCTTTACCAATACGCAATCGATCACCAATGGCGCCCTGGGTATTAAGAGTATTCCCACCATCAGCAGTCTCTGGTGGACCTATGGAACCGCTCTACTGATTATTATCGCAACCATTTTACTTGTTTACTCGTCTTATGGCCGGGCCTTCAAGTCCATCCGAGAAGACGAAATTGCTGCCGAAGCGATGGGGGTTGGGCTCTTCAAAACGAAGATGACTTCCTTTCTGATCGGTGCGTTTTTCACCGGCATCGGTGGTGGATTATTCGCCGCCTTATTGGGTACTGTTGATCCCAAACAGTTTTATTTCACCCTGACGTATAACTTTTTGCTGATCATTGTCCTCGGTGGAATGGGCAGCATCTCTGGAACCATCATTGCCAGTTTCCTGGTCACACTGGGACAGGAAGCCCTGCGTTTTCTGGATGAGCCCATGGCCTTCGGCCTGGATCTGCCGATCTTCCGACCCGGTCTGCGAATGGTCGTATTTTCATTCCTGCTGATGATTATCGTACTTTTCTATCGCAAAGGCTTAATGGGTACCAATGAACTCACCTGGGATTTCATGGCGCAGAAATTCAAGTCCATCAAGAAAAAACTGAGCCGAAAAAAGACCTCAACTGAAGGAGGTGGCAAGTAATGAGTCTGCTTAGAACAGAAAATGTCATCATGCAGTTTGGTGGTGTTGTCGCCGTCAACGACTTAAATATCGATATCAAAAAGGGCGAACTGGCTGCCCTGATCGGACCCAATGGGGCCGGTAAAACCACTGCTTTTAATGTCATCACCGGGGTTTATACGCCCACCAGCGGCAAGGTTCTTTTTACCCCAACCGATAAAAGCGGCGCCGCCACTGAAATTGATATTACTGGTAAGAAACCGGATAAAATCACATCTCTGGGTGTTGCCCGAACCTTTCAGAACATCCGCTTATTCAAGGAATTGTCCGTTCTTGAAAATGTTCAGGTTGCTACCCACTTAAATACTGATTATAGTTTTTTATCCGCGATTTTGAGAACCCCCAAAGCCCGAAAAGGCGAAGCTCAGGCTAAAGCCGACTGTGAATTTTTGCTGGAACGGTTGGGACTCATTGATTTAAGAAATGAAAAAGCTTCATCGCTTCCCTATGGACAACAGCGGCATCTGGAAATTGCCCGGGCTCTGGCAACCAAGCCGCAGTTACTGCTGCTTGATGAGCCAGCAGCAGGAATGAATCCGCAGGAAACAGATGAACTGACGGATCTGATTTTTAAACTGAAAACGGATTTTGATCTGACCATTTTTATGATTGAACATCATATGGATCTGGTCATGGAAATTTCTGATCATATCTATGTACTGGATTTTGGCTGTACCATCGCCAAAGGAACTCCAGATGAGGTTCAGAATAATCCGAAGGTTATTGAAGCATATTTGGGGGTAGACGCCGATGTTGAAGATTAGTAATTTACAGGTCGCTTATGGCGGTATTGAAGCGGTTAAGGGAATTGATCTGGAAGTGCCGGAAGGCAAAATCGTGACCCTGATCGGAGCCAATGGGGCGGGAAAAAGCACGACGCTTCGGGCCATTGTCAATTTAGTTAAATCAAAAGCTGGCAGCATCACCTATAACGATGAAGAGCTGCTGGGCCTTGATACCACCAAAGTCGTTGACAAGGGCATCACGCTGGTTCCGGAAGGACGACACGTATTTCCCGATCTGACCGTGCTGGAAAATCTCAAGATTGGGGCTTATATGCGCAAGGATAATCTGGACGCCGACATCAAACACATTTACAGTCTCTTCCCCCGGCTGGAAGAACGCTCCTGGCAGGCTGCGGGCACCTTATCCGGTGGCGAGCAGCAAATGCTGGCAGTTGGTCGGGCGATGATGAGTCGTCCAAAGCTATTGATGATGGATGAACCCTCCTTAGGTCTGGCACCGCTGGTTGTTCAGGGTATTTTTGATATCATTGAAACCCTTAATAAAGACGGGATGACCATTCTTTTAATTGAACAAAATGCCAATATGGCCCTCCGGGTCGCTGATTATGCCTATGTACTGGAAACCGGCAAGATTACCAAAGCTGGAACCGGTCGGGAACTACTGGCTGATGAAAGCATTAAAGAAGCCTATCTGGGCAAAAGCCAACGAAATAAATAAAAAAAATCCAATTATTCAGTTTGAATAATTGGATTTTTTTTATCGTCGTGAAATAATAACCTTGTTATTGATGGTCAGCGTTTTGTTGAACACCCGCTTGAATTTTTTGCCACATTCGTTGATGATCATGTTATCAAAGACTGAATGGCCGGTTGTGAGGACATTGAGCTGGACTTCTTTTTCCATAATCACACAATTCACATCCTTGACAACACCATCCATACTGCGATCCAGATACTCTGATATTTGTAGAAACAAGCTTAATTGATCGATGAGGTGCCGCTCTTCATTCTGGAGCAGCCCCATGTATTCTTCCGAAATATGGATTTTTTTATTGGTACGATGATTAAGCGCAATAAAGGCACTCATTAAAAGCTCTTTCTGCTCGATTCCCAACAAGCCAGAGTTTAAAATAATATAAAAACTATGCTCGTGGTGGTTGCCAAATTGGAGCTTGATGCCGACATCGTGAAGCATGGCGCTAGCCCTGATCATCTTGCGGACGTCTTCTTTGATGCCATGGAGGGGTTTGAGCTGCTCAAAGAGGTTTTCGGTCAGCTTCAGTACATGATAGGCGTGAGGGATATTGACATTAAAGTTAAGCATGATATTGACCAGCGACAACTCAAAAATATCATAAACCAGATTGTCTTCATTGTAGCCAAAATAATCGTAAATGATACCATCCCGTAACCCGGCATTACTAATAATCAACTCTGGCGAATCAATATGTTTCATAACCCGTTCCAGGGTGTGGCTCGATCCCACAAAAATATCGATCCGACCCTTGGACAGCCCTTTAAGATTGGAACGTTCCGCTAAATTCATGCTGGCGGCCATTTCGCAGATCCGCTTGACGTCATTTGATTTCATCCGATAATTATGGGCAATTTCCAAGGGATAATCGATGAAACTCCGATGGATTCGACCGACATTTCGAATCGTTCCGCCCACGCCAATAACTGGCAATCCCTCCGCCTTTTTTAGGATTGCAATCTTACCAAATGCGTCTTTTAAAAAGTCATCGAGCGCTTTTAGTTTTTTCTCCGACACCTCGTCGGTCAAATCAAATTTTTCGGCTAAATCGATGGAACCAAAGGGCAGACTCACCGCCTCAACCTTCTTACGATCTTTGATCAGCACAAACTCGGTGCTCCCGCCGCCAATGTCCATGAGCAAGGCGTCTTTAACATCAAGGGTGTTAATCGCGCCCAGATAGTCCATTGACGCCTCAACTTCTCCGGGAATGATGGTCACATCCAGACCAATTTCTGCTTTGATTCGAGCGACATAGTCGGCTCCGTTTGATGCTTTACGAACCGCAGCCGTTGCTACCGCAATCACCTTTTCGATGCCGTAGGCTTCGCACATACTAACAAACATGGTCAGGGTTTCGATTCCGAAATCCATCCGATCCTGCTGCAGTTTTCCGGTTTCGGCCAGCTTATCATTAAGACGGACATTCACCTTGACATCATCAATAATCTGAAAATATTCATTGTTGTAGTACTCGCCAATCACCAGATGAACACTGTTTGAACCAATGTCGATGACTCCGATATTTCGTCTTTCCATTGCTATTCTCCCTCAATATTATGTTTTAAAACGGCTTTATTCTTGACCTGTTCAAATTCTGCTTCGGCTTCTTTACAGAAGTAGTCCTGACAGGAAAGCAGTTCCTTGCCGCGTTTGTCGACCCGGATATATTCTCCTGTTTCAGTCATTATCCGGGTTTTGATGGTGTCTTTTAAGGTAATCTCCAAAATGTGTTTTAATTTTTTCTTTAAACTCTCTTCTTCAACCGGAAACAGGGTCTCAATTCGCCGGTTCAGGTTTCGCTCCATCCAATCGGCACTGGACAGAAAAATGTCTTCCTTGCCCTGGTTGTAAAAATAATAGATTCGGCTGTGCTCCAGGAAGGTTCCCACAATGCTGTGAACGGTGATGTGTTCACTGATGCCCGGCAAACCTGGTTTGAGTGAGCACATTCCCCGGACAATCAGTTGAATTTCCACCCCTGCCTGAGAGGCCTCATAAAGCTTGTTGATGATATCTTCATCTACAAGCGCATTCATTTTGGCTATGATTTTTCCCTTTTCTCCCATTTTGACATTTTCAATTTCCCGGTCTATGGCTAAGTAAAAGGCATTTCTGAGCGTTTTGGGTGCCACCTCGATCTTTTTCCACAAGGTGTAGTGACTGTAGCCGGACAAGAGGTTAAACAGGGTTGAAACATCCGACCCATAACTCTCTTTAGCGGTGAACATTCCCAAATCGGTGTAAAGACCGGCCGTCACATCGTTATAATTCCCGGTTCCGAGATGGACATACCGCCGGATCCCATCGGACTCTTTGCGAACCACCAGAATCATTTTACAATGGATTTTTAGCCCCACCAGCCCATAAATCACATGACACCCGGCCTGCTCCAGTTTCTTTGCCCAGACGATATTATTGGCTTCATCAAAGCGCGCCTTGAGTTCGACCAATACGGTAACCTGTTTGCCATTTTGGGCTGCCTGAATCAACGCTTCAATGATCGGTGAATCACCACTGACCCGATACAAGGTTTGTTTGATGGCCAGTACCTCGGGATCGGTGGATGCCGCCCGGACAAAATCAACCACGGTTTGAAACGACTGGTACGGATGGTGCAAGAGACGATCCTTTTCCCGGATGACTTCAAAAATATCCGCAACCTCATAGAATTCATTGGAGATCAGCGGGGTATAGCGGGGCTCCCGGAGTTCATTAAATTCGCTGCGATTCTGGAATTTCATAAAGCAGGTCAAATCCAGGTTTCCCTTGAGTTCATAGAGCTCACTTTCGACAATTTCCAACTCATGCATCAGCCATTTTTTCATTTTTTTAGTCATGTCCCGGGTCACTTCCAGTTTAATGCTGGCTCCCCATTTACGTTGCTGAATTGATTTCTCAATTTCAATCAGCAAATCCTCCGCTTCATCCTCATCGATGGCTAAATCGCCATTACGGGTAATCCGGAATTCACTGACCTGCTTGACATCATAACCGGTAAAAAGTTCATTGACAAACGGGCTGATCAAATCTTCGATAAAAATATAGTTTAGCACATCCGAATCTTTGGCTTTCGGTAAGGCGATGATGCGATCCAGAACCTTGGGAATTTCCAGGATCGCCATAAAATCTTTTTCGTCCTTAATCTTCGCCTCGGTGTCATGCAGCATGATACACAAATAAACTTGATTGTTTTTTACTAAGGGAAAAGGACGACTGTTGTCAATCGCTTGTGGCGTCAAAACCGGATAACACTCATGTCGGAAATAATGAAGGGCAAAGTCTTTGCCTTCCTCACTTAGTTCATCATACGACAAAAAAAAGATGTTGTTCTGATTAAGCTCCGGGATGATCGATTTTGATAAACAGGTATACTGCCGGGCCATCATTTCCTGGGTCATGCTGTTAAGAACTGCCAACTGTTCAATCGGGGTTAGTCCATCCACCGATTTTTTGTTGTAGCCAACATTAATCTGATCCATAATCCCGGCAACCCGCACCATAAAAAACTCATCGAGATTCGATGCCGTAATTGCCAAAAATTTCAACCGGTCCATTACCAGGTTGCATTTGTCATAAGCCTCGTCTAATACCCGGTAATTAAAATCCAGCCAACTGATTTCACGGTTTATAAATAATCTACTTTTCATGATTCAACCCTCTTAATTTTTAATATCGGTTTAATGCCATAAACATTCTCCATGGTTGCCCGACTTGCCTTAAAGAAATACTCTTCCAATTGAAAATTTTTCCCGGTGGTTAATTCAAGCATCAGTTTTTCGTCCTTGACATGACAGTGAAGGTTTTGAATTTTTTGCTGATAGCTCTTATCCAGAGCAATGGCCAGCTTTAAAATAGCCGCCAGTTTGGCTACCAGTAACTGTTCTTTTTCATCACTGGAATGAATCTTTTCTTCAACTTTAATAAAATTCGTTTTAACCGCCTCGGCAACCTTACCCATTACCGCTTTCTCTTCCTGATTGACCCCAATAATGTCGGTCGTTTCGATGATGTAGCGGCTTTGCACCCAAAAATTTTTATGATCAATAAAACTGCCCACCTCCATCAGATAACAGAGCATTGATAAAAGCTGCCGCTCTCTTTTGCCCAGCTGGTGATATTTTTTTAGCGAGTCAAATATCTTCAAGCTGATTTTTTCAACAAATTCCGAGTGCCGGTGACTGGTATGATATTTTTTACCGATGGTTTTAGCAGAAAGATAACTACCCTCTTCAATCCATTCAATTAACTGTTGTTTTTTAGTAATCTGGAATTCAAAATCCAAAAAAGCATCGCCAATCATCATCGGAATTAAAATAAAGGTTTCAACACCTGTTTCAGCCAGTAGCTTTAAATAAAGCATCAGGGTATGATTCAGCGTTTCTGCTTCGTTTTGATCCAAAAGTGGGTACTTTTTCAACAATTGGTTCACGGTCAGATCGCCCGCTATCTTGCACAGCTTCCCAAAATCCTCGGCATTGATCACATAATAATTCCGTCGTTCAGTGAAGCCACACAGCTGGGCAATGACATCAACTTCGTGGGAGGATACAAAAAGTCTTTTAATGTGACGTTTTCTGATGTTTTCGACGATATCCTGGGTATTGATGGAGATGAACTCCATCAGCAGGGTTTCAAAGCGCTCTGAGTTTTCTTCAATGGATTTCAGGATTTCCTTCATTTTCAAATAACCCAGCTCAGCGGTCTGATGATAATCAATGATGCCATTTTTTAGCAGCGCCACTGACACATTCCCGCTGGAGATGGACGCCAGCATTTGGTCCTCTTTGGTATCCGTGATTATATTAAATTCCGGGTCGCATTTTAACACCATATGGCGATAAATAAGGTGGGTTTCTTCTTCCTTGTCGAGAATTTCCACCTCGTAACCACCCGTATTGATTTTGATTTGTTCAAGAATATAAAGCCGATTTCTGGCTTCCCGGAGGGCTGTTGTTCCAAAAATTTTAATCGATTCAACGCCGTAGGTTTTAGACATTTCGATGTATTCATTAATCGTTTGACACAGCGCATATACCGATTTAAATGAGATCTCCCCTTTAGTAAAGCTCTGACTCCCAAAATTAATGGGAAACATGGCTCGATCCAATATTTTAATGCAACCTTTGCCCCGCTGTCCAACGATCAGTTCACAACGGATTGAACCAATATAGATTACTGAAAACCGCTTAATCATAAACGTCACCTCGCATTCTTTTTTCTATTTTATCACAATTTAAACACTTTTTTTGTTAAAACTAATCGAAACACTGATTTTTTTTCAATAAATCAGCTCATCAGGGTAGTTATGTTTTTTACTCCAACGCTTTTATGTTACAATAGTAAAAGACTTTACATCAGGAGGAAATTTTTTTGCTTGGAACACTTATCAATGCCGCCGCCATTGTTGTCTGCGGCCTCATCGGCCTATTATTTAAACGGGCTTTACCCCAACGTCTCTGTGAAACCATTACCCAGGGTCTGGGACTGGGTGTCGTTGTCATTGGCATCACGATGACCATCGAAACCGAAAACATCATGCTGATGTTGCTGAGCCTCTTATTTGGCGGCATCCTGGGGGAACTGATCAATATTGAAAAACAGTTAAAACGGATCGGCGATAGCCTGGAAAAAAAGATGAAAAACAATAGCAATAATATCTCCCAGGGCTTTGTCTCGGCCTCGCTGCTTTTCTGTACCGGCTCGATGGCCATTATGGGTGCTTTGGAAAATGGACTCACCGGCACGATCAGTATTCTCTTAAGCAAATCGCTCTTGGATGGCATTTTTTCGATGATTCTCTCATCTACCTTAGGAATCGGGGTCGTCTTTTCAGCGATTCCGGTTCTTCTCTACCAGGGCAGCATTTCACTTTTAGCCGGCTCAGTCAAATCCCTGCTGTCACCGGAGATGATCACCGAAATGAATGCCGTTGGTGGTGTTCTTATTATGGCCATTGGTATTAATATGCTTAAAATCAAAGAGCTTAAGGTCGGCAACCTGCTGCCAGCAGTTTTTATGCCGATTCTGTTTATCTGGATCATGGGAATTTTGGGAATTTAGCCTAAAAAAAGTGTAGAATTCAAAACCGATTCGGTTAAATTCTACACTTTTAAAGCAAGCCAACATTACGACTTCTTTTATACTAATTAAAAACGCTGTTTAAACTTCTGAAAATGCGTTTTTATCAACGCCACATTCTGGACATACCCAATCTTCCGGAATATCGGCAAAAGCAGTTCCAGCTGCTACCCCGTTGTCAGGATCTCCTAATTCTGGATCATATACATAACCACAGATATCACATTCAAATTTTTGCATTGCATTTCTCCTTTACTCTTAGAATGATATATCTCTATTATAATCATTCTAAGCAATTTTACAATGTTTATTTTTTACTATTCAATTATTTCTCGCATTTTTCATAAAAAATTGCGTGCTCAAATGAACGATTGGAGATTGGCCGCACCAATCATTCCGGCTTCATTGCCAAAGGTAGCCAGCACAATTTCCGGACTGGCATACTGGGGATAGGTTAGACGGCTTTTGGTTTCGGTCTGAATCCGTTCCAAAAGAAAATCTCCGGCCCCAGACAAGCCCCCGCCGATTACGAATATTCCGGGATCAAGCAGATCGTTGACATTGGCAATCGCCCAACCCAAATAGTTAGCCAGCCGATTGACTGCGGCTAAGGCCAGGGCATCGCCAGCTTTGGCAGCATCAAAAATTTGTTTGGCATCATAAGTGTCGTCTTTTTTCAATTCAGACTCCACACCGTCATCAATTTGTTTCTGACAATAGCGGATCAATGCTGTTGCCGAAGCAAAGGTCTCGAGGCAGCCGTTTTTTCCGCAATTGCAGTCGTAGAAATTTTCTTCCATGATCATGTGGCCAATTTCTGAAGCTACCCCATGGGCTCCTGAAATAATCCGATCATTGACGATCACGCCACCGCCGACCCCGGTTCCCAGCGTCAATAACACCGAACTGCTACGGCCCCGGGTACTGCCAAATGTCGCTTCAGCAATACAGGCCGCCGTGGCATCATTAACCAGAAGCACCTTAAGCGCCAGGACTGCTTCGAGATCTTGCTTTAGCGGTTTGTTCTTCCAATTAAGATTAGGACAGGAAACAACGGTTGCTCCATCCCCTGAGAGGATTCCGGGAATCCCGATTCCCACGGTGGTTTCTTCGGGTGAAAGCTGAACCAGTTCATTTATTAATGCAGCAAGATCACGCACTACGCACTCATAGCCCTTTTGGGTTTTGACGCGTCGTTCTTTTGCAATGACACCCTGATGATTAACAATCCCACCTTTAATTGCGGTGCCGCCTAAATCAATGCCAATTCCCATCCTGTTCCTCCCTTTTTAACTGATGGCAGTCGTGGATAATCCCGCCATCGAATTAAGACTAATCAGTGACACGCCCAGACTAAGTCCAGCGGCTACCACTTCCAATCCAATCACTGGAAGCGCCGTTTTTTTGTAACTCACACCGTAGACAATCGCCAGACCAATAATGGTCAGGACAATCTGCCAGATATTGAAAATGCTGAAAATCCCCCCCAGGAAGGCTACCCAATCCATCTCATAAACCTTGGTCATGTCGATTGGTTTTTGAAAGAAAATATTGAGAATGTTCTGGAAAATCTTGGGGAAATAGCTCAGGCCGACCACATACACTGCTGTCTTAAACGAACCCTCACCCCCCATTTTCTTTAACACCAGATTAAAGATGGCTGCCTTCACCACCATGGCAACTGCCACGCTGATGATCCCGGAGATGATTCCGGTAACAATACTGATGGTTTTAACCATGCCCATCTGATCAGCTGGCAGATCCATGGTGCCTACCACATTTCCGGCAATGACACCTGTTAAACAGCCGATAATGGCAATAATCAAAATCGGGATAATCAGTGAGTGTTTTTCTTTTTCGGCAACCTGCTTAAAAAATCTGACCGGATTGATTAATAAATATAAATAGTTCATCCTTACTCCTTCTCGTTTTAAATATTTATCCTGTCTTTGCAACCGCTTATTCAAACATTAAAGATTGCAGGCACAGTTATTTTTATTATCGCTTTCTGATATTTTTGCGCTCTTTACCTATTCACTGCGGATCGCATCCAAGGAACTGAGATTGGCAGCTTTGATAGCCGGACGAACACCGGATAAGAGCCCGACCAGCGCCGAAAAAAACAAGGCAAAAATAACCAGACCGGGGGTGATGTATGAAATCGTCACGCCCCCTTCACCACCGATAAATAAACCCGCAATCAGATTGATCAGTACCGATAGCACCAGGCTGATGACAATCCCCACCAGACCGCCGATCAATCCAATCATGGTTGATTCGGCAATAAACATGTTGCGGATATCCGAAATCGATGCGCCGATAACCTTCATGATCCCAATTTCCTTGGTGCGTTCATAAATGGACATGGTCATGGTATTGACAATACCGATACAGGCAACCAACAGAGCGACCCCACCGATGCCCCCCAGCAGAATCTGAAGCATCTGGAACACCGAGCCCATCGAATCCAGAATCTGTTGCATCGAAAAGACGGTAAACTTCATCGCTTCAACTTCAGAAGTGACATCATTTACCACTGAAGAATCCTCAACGGTCACCAATGCCTGGGTATAGCCCTGCTTCTTGACATTGGCTTTCCTCCCGGTCTGCCATTCATTAAGGTCTGTCACCAGATGATAGTCGGCGATAATCGAGTAATCTTCATTTCCCCCAGTGGCTTCCAGCACACCAGTCACCTTCAGCTTCTGCGTCTTTATCTCTTCTTCGCCGTTGGCATTGGTACGTTTGATGGTCATGGTAATGTTCTGACCAATAAGATCTTCCGGTTTAACCGCGCTGGCCTCAAGTTGGGTTGACGCACCAGTGTAGGTAAAGCTGGTTAAGACATCCTTGCCAAGGATTACACTGTTTTCATCATTGGCTCCGGGCTTTTTTCCACTGGTTGTAACATAGCGCATATCTTCCAGAACAGCATAGTCCACGCCCATCAAAGACACCCCATATTGCTCACGATCAACTTCAATTTCGCCACCACTCAGATTGACCACCGGAGTGACTGCCACAACTCCATCGATTTTCTTTAAATCTTTGATGGCATCATCATTAAGGATCGGTTTATCGTCCGTTTTTCCGCCACCCATAGCAGTCATCCCCATCGAAGAGAGATCCTGATAGACCTGCAGCGTGGTCACAGAGCCAATCCCGGACAGTTCATCCGTAATGCTTTTTTGAGCCCCGTTTCCGATGGAAACCATCACGATGATCGAGGCCGTTCCGATGACTACCCCAATAATTGTGAGGATTGTTCGAAATTTCATCCGCCAGAGATTCTCCCAGGATAATCGCAGGAGTTCTTGCTTATTCACAGCTTCACCCCTCTAAGCGCCAATGCCAAAGACGACTCTGAGAAATTTCTGAAAAAAGTTCTCGTCTCCCGATTCCGCCGCCTGAGTTGTGGCTTCCTCAGATACGATGGTAATGTTCTTTTCAATCACCCGTTCGTTATTGAAACTGTCCATGTATTTTACGGATATTTTTCCGGGAAATTCACCGGTTTGACTGATGGTGACATCGGCGGAAAAGTCATCGTTGTCATCTTTCTCGAAGGTACCATAATACTGATAATCCTTGGAAAAATCAACGCCTTCGGCGGATACGCTGACCTGTACCCCACGCACCGGATTGGATCCAAAATTAGCAATTTCAAAATTGATCGGGGTGACCCCTTTTTCATTCTCAGTTAAAACAAAACGATCAGGGGCAATAATCGACATCGACTCGCTTTCATTGATCACAATTCCCACTGTTTCTGTGAAATTATAAACACTGCCACCACTGCTTTCGCAATTGATTTGCAGATTCAAATTGTAGTTTTTAGCCTCAGCGTTGGGTGATGTTACCATGGGAATCTCAATCGTCGCACTTTCACCGGAAGGAATTTCTTCCCGATAAAAATGGCTGCCACTACCCACCATCGAAAAGACCCCCAGATCATTAGCGCCCGACTGCGATAATACATCCAGGGTTACGTTATGGGCATCATAGTCACCGTGATTGGTCAAGGTAACCACCATCTTGAATTCCTTACCGGGTGAGACCGTCACCGGATTGAAAGTGACTGAACTGATCTGAAGCAAGGGTTGTTCCGGTGCCGCCAGCGCTGTTGGCATAAAACATAATGATAGCAGGATAATCACCAATAGGGCTGAAAGCAGAGATTTCATTTTTATTTTTGTTCTTTCTTTCATAATTTCTCCATTTCTTTGCGTATTCATTCTGATCAATGTTTATTGATTGACTTCGGCCTCAATCAGGCCATCACACATGTGGATTACCTTGGTACAGTATTTGGTCGTATCCGGATCATGCGTGACAATAACAAAGGTCTGCTTCTCTTCCCGATTGAGTCGGGTAATCATTTCCATGATGTCGGCACTGGTCTTGGAATCCAGATTCCCGGTGGGCTCATCGGCCAGAATTATTT
>MTLE01001092.1_pt1 | contig 18849 bp, 6 predicted proteins | sample 1982461 | NCBI WGS metagenome assembly MTLE01 (sample SAMN05712605, study PRJNA340218) | biofilm metagenome | isolation source: sample SPL anode biofilm adapted to -200 mV | place: USA | collected 2012-02-03
ATCGGACAAGCGCGATCTTTCAAGTACAACTACCGGGTTCGATGTACCGGCGCACCCGGCGGATGGCCTCGGAGAATCTGGACGGTTCGAGTATGAGGCTCAACGCAAGGTAACCGTCCCGCTCCATGTCGAAAAAATAGCCCGGCTGGACGGACACATGTTCATGTTCAAGCAGGCCGAGCACGGTAGCTTCCTCTGGCTCATAGCGGGGATACTCGAGCAACGCTGTCCAGGCGCCTTCGCAGCGCAGCACTCTGAATGGAGCGCCTGGATACTCGAACAGCGATAGAGCCGCGGCCAGATTCGTCCTGAGCCGCCCATTGACCGATGCCACAAGGGCATCGGTCTTCTCGAGCAACGTTGGCAAGGCTCTCATCACGGGTGTCCCGGCCGACAGGAACGTGTCGGCTATCACTTCCAGCCTGGCCTCAGCCGCGGCGACATCCGTGGCCGGCCCCGAGACCCGTATCCAGCCAAGCTTGAGCTGTGGAAGACACAGCAGCTTCGATAGCCCATCGAGGGAGAATGTCAGGCAGGCTGTTTCACCGCCCAGCCGCGAACGGTCGGGCGCACTATCGAGAGCATACGGGAAGAATACCTCATCGGCTATCAGCGCCATGCCCCGCTCGACACACAGCTCCGTGATCGATGCCCGCTCCGCGGCCGATAAGAATGAACCGGTTGGATTGTTTGGATTTATGACGATGATTGCCCTGGCGCTGGTGCTCGCCGCGGTTGCCCGCAGATTGTCCACATCGATCGACCATCCCCGCGGATGCGCGTACTCGAGCCGATACGGCGCTGCTCGTATTGCTTCAAGACCGGCAAGATGATCGAACAGCGGGTAGCCCGGCTTGGGTACCAGGACGGTATCGCCAGGATCGCAGAGCAGCTTGAATACCCATGAGTAGGCCTCGGACGTACTGGCGGTCAGGAAATAGGAAGTGGCGCCGCCACCGAACCTCTGGGCCAGAGCCTGCCGTGCAGATTCAAGCCCCCTCGGGATGGGACTGTATATGAGGCCGGCCGGGTCGGCCAGGGACTCCAGGGCACCTGCTGGAGCGAGACCGTTCACCGTCGGATTGCTGTCCGACAGATTGATTATGTCCGCTCCCGACTGCCGTATCGACCGCAGGGCCAAAGCTATCGAATTTTCATCACTCGCCCCGGTGACTCGTCCTGAGAAACGCATGTGACCGGATAGTAGTCGAGTACTCACCGAAAGGCAAGCATGCTCACTGGCCCTCGAGCTTCTTCAGGATGTCTTCACGCTGGAAAGATCCAAGATCGATGTCGTCGACTCCCTCGCCGACAATTAGATCTACACCAATTGCGTTATTCTCGCTCTCGAATCTGGATCGCACTCGGTAGAGTCTATATTTTTCGCCGAAATCTGATAGGAGTTGGAAATCTTCTCCATCAAAATTAAGCCGTATCTTCTTCGTCGACCCTTGATACACCAATGTGCCAGAATAATCAGCAGCAGTCTTCATAATGATCATGTAGTCATGGCTAGCTGCTAGCTTTCCTTCGGAATCGAGAAGAAGCCATTTGCCCACGAAATCATCTATGGCGGCCTGTTCAGCCACCCGGTTTTGCGATGCTTTCTTCTGATCGTCTGTGTGCAGAATTTGGTCAATCGCTATCTTGGCTTGATCGCCAGTTGACCTACTACATCCCAGAATCAACGAAGATACGATAATCAAGATCATATAAATCTTCATGGTCACTCCTCATTCTAATATCTGTCAAAATATTGTGGATAACCTGCCATTGGGTTGCCATCTGAATTCAAGTAGGAGTATGAATAATCAAGCTGGTTACCCGGTTCGAGCGTTTCCGGATCTACGAACTGCCTTTGGTAGACGCCTTGATAGGGCAAACGGCGGGTGAAATCGATATGTACATGCGTTGCAGTCCCAGTCCCATATGACTGAACAGGATAATCGAGCAACTTCTTGATGGATTTCCCGAATCCAATTATTTCGCCAGGATTCAATTTCAATATATCAGCTGGATTGATGTGCATTAGTCGCATCTTCATATCACTTCCGAAGAGAGTGAAGAACGCACGATGGTCTCGCTGCTTATCGAATTGCCATGCCCCACCTGGCGTCTGTACGGAGGAGCCGCCGCTGCCATAATCGAGGCCGGTGTGCCACTCCTGGAAAAATGCTGCACCAGGCACGCTCGAGGTGGCAAGTGCAAGGTTACCGGTGTCGACACCAAACCCGGTTGTCCGTGAGGCATTGCCGGTGATCATCGAATCGACCGCTATGCCGCTCCTGATCGAATCGTCATACCAGGTCTTGTTCGACTCGATCATCTTCACCTCATTTCTGGTGTACACTCGAGCCAAGAGCCGCTCGGCCTGAGCCTTGTACTGATCGCCCGCATATTCGAGCAGGCCTATGGCCGAACCATAGGTAGTGCCGATGAAACCCTGAACGATCTTCTTGCTGGCGTCAATGGAATCATAGAAGCCACTTATGGAATCGATCGATATGCTCGTGCCCTGGTTCGCGACAGTCAGATCAATCGATCGTGTCACCGGGAACGAGCCGCTGGCTCCAACAGCGACTGACTGCCTGCGTACCCACAGCCATTGGTCAGAATCATAGGCAAAGGAATGCTGCATGCCTGCATCGACCATCAGCTGTCGTACCGCTTCTATGTTCGCCGCACTGCCTTGATCCACACCGAGTATCTTGAGCAGGCTGCCTTCAATCTGACTCTCCTTGACGCCCATGTCGGCCGCGCTCCAGATGATGGTGCCGTCCTCATCGCGAAGGGTGGCACGGCCATCAAAGGCCAGGCTTCCATCATGATTGAGCCTCCAGAAATCCCCGCTCGTGTCGTAGGAGTCGAGTACCGAAGCGAGCGACTCACCGCTACCGGCATACGCGACCCGCATGGCAGCAACCTCCGCGCGCTGTGTGGCGCTCATTGCGCCGCTGCCATACGTGGCCTCGAGCGATGCCGCCGCGCCAATATGACCGAGTATGGCCCTGACCGTCTCTTGCTGCTGGCCTCTCTGGCCATTGTCGATACCATCGCGATATGCCTCATGAGTCAGCACTATGCCGATGCCGAATCGCGATGTATCGGCGAGTGATCCGCTCCCCAGGCTGATGATCGCGTGCCCCGTGGTCAGGTCGTAGCTAGTCCGGGCACTGTAGTCACCCGAACGGTCCTCGACGATATCAGTTTGCCCGGCAAGAATGCGCCCATACAGCGTGCGCTCGGCACTGGCCGAATCGCCGGTCGAGTAGAGTGTCCGGAGTGCGCTGGCATACCTCGTCGCTTCCTCCTGGCCAGAAATAGCCATGCGCGCATTGACGGCCCATGCCTCGAGGCCCATCGCCGCTCTGCTCACGGTGCCAAGGCTGATGTCGGAGCCATCAGAACCCAGCCCGGCGCTCAGGCCGTCAGGCCCGAGTCGCAGGGCCAACAGGCCCATCGGCACGGCAACACCGTCTGATCCAGCCAGGCCCAACATGGTCAAGTTGGCGACGTTGAACGCGGCCATACCGGTCAAGGCGTACTGCACACCCTGTGCGGCAAGGCTGCCTCCGAGACCAGACAAGGCGATGCCATTATCGTAGACCACTCCGGTGAATCCTTCCAGTCCTTGATCCAGCAGCCCTCGCGTCAGGCCCCCCGCCATGCCCGTGGCGGCAGCCACGAGACTGTCCTTGATGCCGGCCGAAAATGAAGCGCCGGACCAGCCCAGAGCCGATCCATTCCAGGAAACGGCACCTATGGCCGCATTGGCCAGACCTATCGAAGCACCCTGCAGGCCGAGCAAGGTCGTCCGGCCGGCAACCTCAGCCAGACCGCTGGCACCTGACAGGGCTCCCGAGAATCCGGAGCCAAAGAAGCCGCCTGATGTCCGTCCAAAGCCATTGAAGACGCCGCCGCCGAGTACCGAGACCCCTGCCATCGCCGACTTCTTGATGAATGCAAGGCCCGCATCCTGAGCGCTCCTGTAGCCGCCGGCCACATCGAGGGCTCCGAACACGGCGTCATCGGCAAGATTGAGCGCGGTGGCGCCAAGCAGTGCCGGCAGGGCAACTCCACCAGACATGACGCTCGCGGCGATACCGAATCCGATGTCGGCCATACCTCGAATCGAAGGCGCCTTGAACCATGCACCTCGGTCGTCCCAGAGGTCCTTCTCATACGATGGCTTGTTCGCCTCCATCCAGCCCCGGTCCTCCCTCAGGCTCCACAGCAGAAAGTTGCGCATCAAGCGGCCCAGTTCCCCTGCCCCCTGATCGGCGAACATCGCCTCGCTGTCGCTGTCGGGATCTGCGCCTTCGGCGAGTCGAGGATCGCGGCCAACCCAGGCGCCGAAGGCGCCCGAGACCGATGCCGTTTCTGATGTCTGGTCTGGAGAGCCGAAGATGTAGTCATGCCGTTGGGAGACTTCGCGTAGGGCCGCTTCAAGCAAAGCCTGGATTCCACCCGTATCGAGTACGGCCAGCGTGCGGTCCGACATGTCAGTCCGCAGATCACCAAGCCGTGGCACGAAAGGCTCATAGACGGCGACGCTGGCCTTCTCGGTGATGTAGTTCTGGAGCAGCGTGGAGTGCACGACCACATCCTTCATGTACGAACCCGCCTGCCTCTGCCACCTGCCTCGCGATACAAAGTTCACATTCATGGCCTGGGAAATATCATCGTTGGCGCGATCGACATTCCTGGCTAGCGCGGCGATTGCGCCCTCCGCGGAAATGCGCGCACGGGCTGCCATGATCCGCGACTGAGTGCCCGCGAGCTCGGCGGACGCCTTGTCGACAAAGGCCCGCGCGGCCGCCTGGATGAGTCCGCTCTCGGTGCTTGTCTGCGCCGCCAGGCCCTTCATGGCGACCGGCGACAAGGTCCGTACGACGCCAGACTGGATGGCAAGGACATCGGCCATGCTGTTGATACCCGCCATTTCCATGGCGTGGTCAAGCGCCGTGTCTGCGTCGGTGTCCGATGTCAAATCAAGCACCGTGCATATGTCATACCTGCGCGCCGCGGCTTCTGCGTCCGAGCCGACCATCGCAAGCATCGCATCGGCCGCAGCACGGTCTGCCGCATCGGTTGCCCTGGCCACCCATGCGAGCTTCTCTGCCTGCATGTCGCCACAGGTCAGGTTCCAGACGGTCTGGCGATTCGCATACGTCTCGGAAAAACCGCTGGCCCACGAGGCATACCGCTCCTGCAGCATCTCGGTGCCGCTGGCGAAATCGGCTCGGCCTCGCGTAAGGATGAGCCCGGCCGCCTCCCTCCAAGCGTTCAGTTTCTCGGACAGTTCGGAACGGCGCACATCCCATTCCACCTCTCGCGCGGCAAGTTCAGCCTCATATCTGTCGGAGCAGGCCTGCGCGGCAAGGCCCGCAAGCGATGCAGCCGCCTCGGCGCGCTCGCGGCAAGGTATCGGACCATCGCCCAGGACGCCCTCGAGGCCAATATCGGCACAAGCCGATGCGAGCGCCGCATCATAGCCACTGGCGGATAGCGTACCGGCACCGAAGGCGGCATCGGCACAGCTCAGGAGTTCCTGCGTCGATGCCTGTCCAGCCACAAAGCCATCATACACCGAACGGTAGGCAGCGCTTGCCTCGAGTTGCCGCGCCGCATCGCACGAATAGGCACCATCCATTTCCAGCGAAGCCTTTCGCGTTTCGACCCTGGTCCAGTCGGACAGGGCGACGAGTGCTTCATCCGCCCGCCGGTGCTCCGCGCCGGTGGCCTCTTGGTACTCGGCATAGAGATCGACAATCGATGAGACTTCCGGTGCGCTCAACCGGCCGGTACGCGCCAGCGAATCGGCCAGCATGGCGGCATCGACCGACTCGGTCTGTTCACCATCGGCTGTCAGCTGCGCGAGCCGCACGCACGAGTCCTGGTACGCGGCTCGTGTTGCGACTATGGCATCCATGCCTTCTGTCATCATTGCCACATTGAGCGATGTCTGCCGCTGCACATCGTTCATCTCCGCGGTGTACACCGACCTTGTCGCATTGATATCAGCGGCGTTCAGAGAGAAGCCAATGATCGCGGCATAGGCGACGCCTGCGGCGGCTAGCAGTGGCGGTACAAGCCATGCTGTGAAGAAGAAGGCTCCGGCAACCGCGGCGGCGGCTATGAAACCAGCATAGGAGGCGGCACTCGCCTTGGTCCCGATTTCACAGACGTGCAATTCCGAAACGGCTACCGATTCGAGCCGCTGATACTCCGCGCGGGTAGACCAATACGAGAACGCATCGAAGGTCTCGGCACCACTCCCGTCCGCGCCGACTGGCTTCCTCATCGCTCCGACAACCTGGAGCGCCAGATACGTTTCGAACCAGCCACGCTCTACGTCGCCCATCCGCTCATAGGCGGCGCGGCGTTCGTGACTGAGCTCGCCCGAACGATAGTCTGCCAGAATATCGGATATCGTCTGCCCCAGCAGCGTGAAGCGGTGTCCGCCGAGCTGGGCCTCATCGACGGCGCCATCTGGACTCGAGGCCATGCTCGCAAAACCGGCGCTTCTCGCCGCCATCGATGAGAGCACGTAGTCTCGAGCCAGTCCCCAGGATCTGGCCCGCCGCTCATCAAAGCCGGTGGCGCTCATCCAGGCTGCGAGTTCCTCAATGTTGCGGCCATAGGCCTCTGAGAAATAGCCATCGATCGCATCGGCTGTCGCCGCGCCGCTCACCTCGAAATCGCTGCCATGCGCGAGACGAAGGAGGCCGTCATCGCCAAGCCGCAGGTAGGGATACCAGGACTCGGATGGCACTCCTCGCTGCAGTGCGGCGATTGAGCGTGTGCATGCATCGTACGCGCGCGCATTGATGACCATCTCGTTCTGGATCGACGTTCCGAGGATATCGCGGGCCTTGGCTGCCAGCATCAAGTTCGAATAGCTGGCCCGGTACCGCTCATACAAGGCCGAGAACGCCGGATCGATAGCGGCTGCGTTGCCACTGGCATCATCATGGAGGTGCTCCAGTGCAGCGAGTGCAGCCGAGGTACGGGCCAAACCCGTTTCGGCGTAGATCGCCTCGGCAGACGGACTCCGATAGGCAATGGCTTCTGCATCAGCCGGCTCCGTCACCGCGAGATACGACGTACTGGCCCATCGTCGAATTGCGTCGAATTTCTCGTATTCAGTCCTGGCCGACTCCTGGGTACGATCGAGCGACGCGACGCGCGCATATGCGGCATCGTATGCGCCTCCGGCCGCCGCCAGGACACCTCCGGCAAGGGCATAGTCGGCCATGGCTCGATCATAAGCGGTTCGCGCCGACGCAACATCCTGGGCCGCGATCCTGACACGATCCTGTAGCGAATCCCTGTCAGCAGCCAGCTCATAGGCTCCGGCGGCGGCAGCGAAGGCGTTTCGCGCCTGGGACCGAGTGGTGCAGAGGCGTGCATAGGCCGCGTACGCACCGGCTTCAGCTTCTTCGAGCGATGGCGCGACCTGGCCTATATCGCCTGCATCGAACGAGGCATCGGGGTTTGTGATATATTTTTCTGTAATCGCAAATAAACTTGAAAACTCCGAAGCATCGCAGACTGACGAAGATCCCCACATGCCCAGTGCTGCCCCCAGGGCCACGCTCGCGCGTGCGGCGAGTTCCTGACAGTCTGCCAGCGAACCCTCGATCCACGATGCGCACGCCGATACCTGCGCGCCACAGACGGCTGCTGTCGCCGCGGATGCAAGATACTGTCGCCACTGTACTGTACCGGAGCTTGCCGCCGCGGCGGCTTCGTCGCGCAGCTGTTCGTACGCCATCGCATACCCGAGGGCGGCCTGCAATGATGCGGCCTCGTCGACGAGCGCCTTGCCCCGTTCAGTGGCGAGCAGCGACAGCCTGCCGATGGCGGCTGCACCATCATCACAGGGCGTCTCCAACAGACGCTGCAGTTCAGCCGAAGCCTGTCGATTGTATTCTATGCGCGTGCTCAGTTCGGTGGTCGATACCGGCGCTCCTGCCCCCAGGGCAAGCGCACCGGCGGCCAGATACATGTTCACCGACTGACGCCATCCCGACAGAATACCGCGCATCCAGGCCGGAGCCGTTGTCAACGCGCCATCAATTGCCAGCATCATCGCGGCAATCCGCTCGTTCGCGCCATTTCCAGGCGTGAATACGGCCCTGCCGATATCCTCGACCATGGGAAGACTGCCATCCGAGCCCCGCGCCAGCCCGAGCGCTCCAAGACCGGCATCGAGGGCTGCGACAGAGCTGGCATAGCGTTCGGACTCGGCCGCCAAGGCAAGACCACCGAATCGAGCGAGCACCGTCTGCCGCCCTACTGCCCTCTGCCACGTGCGTGATTCCTGCCCGCACAACAGGCTTGCCCGGTCGATTCCTCCATCGGAGAAGAATCCGATGCCACGCATGAACGCCGCCACCTGCTCATCGCGCATACCCAGCGACTGAAGGCTCGCCGCACATGACTCGCCAGAAGAAGACGCATCATCACATGCCAGGATGGCGCAGAGCGTCGCCCTGGCGTGTTCGATGGCGATCTGGTCACCGGCCCACCAGGTGGCCAGGTCCGCGGCCCTCTGATCAACCGGCAGCGGACTCTCCCGATTCGCCGATATGTCCAGGGCCGCCAGTTCCAGTCGCGCGCGTGCGCAGACGAGGCCGCACCACGCCGACGCCGCATCGGCGGCGAGCGCGGCGATGACGTCACCGTCTGCTGCATGTCCTGCTCTATGCTCATACCACGATGACAGAGTCGGAGCGCCAAGCAATGCCACGGCGTCGAGCCTTTCATCGAGGGCGGCCTGCGCCCGCTCTCGCGCGGCATTGATGATTCTGGCCGCCATGGCGGCGTACCGCGATTGGATCCCAGCCACCTCATCGACTCCTGAAGCCAGACTCAGGCATTCCAGCAGGTCATGATGCAGTGATTCGATCTGGGCATAGGCGGGATCCGTCGTGATCAGCCCATAGGTGGCAGGGTCGGCCGCAGGACTGTCATCGTCCGGCGGGACGATGATAGCGGCAGCCGACCGCCGCAGCTCGGCCAATGAAGGCTCGGTGACCGAACCTGCTATGACAAGCCGCAAAGCATCACCGGTATCCTCGATCGCGGTGGCCGCACCGCACCGCCTGGCGGCCGTCAGATAGTTGGCAAGCACTTCGGCCTCGCTCGGAGCATCCAGATCCTGGCGGTTGCCTTCCTGGGCTACCAGCTCCTGGTAACGGGCCACGAGCTCGGTCTGCAGAAAGCTGCTGTCGTCGGTCAGCAGCACGGCCATCAAGGACGCGTAGCGGCCGTTGACCTCCTCGAGCCGGGCGCCGGCCTGGGCCAGAGCGGCCCGAGCGGCATCGCAGTCGCGCCGGGCCTCGCCGATCGAAGCACTCGCATCAGATAATTCCTGTCGTGCCGCATCGTATGCGGACAGTGCCTGATCATAGGCATCAGACGCGCGCTGCAGACTGGCCATAAGCTCGGACTCCGTCGCGCGGCCCGAGCTCGCATCATTGGCATAGTCCAGTACCGCATGGGCGATGTCCGTCCGCCTGCGCCAATAGGAAGCGACAGCACCGGCCCGCGCCAGTTCTATCTGGTACGCATCCAGAGTCCCGAGGTTCACATCGAATTCTGCAACCAATCGGGTCTCCGCCTCGACGGCTTGTTGCCGGTAGTGATCATACAGGGCAATCGAAGAGCTGGCACATTCCAGAGCCATACGCCGCGTCGTGTCGTTTTCGGGCCTGCCGCTCTCGGCAGCCAGCCATCCGGCCAGCATGTCGTCTCCAATTCGAGGAGCCTCGGGACCGAGCTCAGAAAGCCAATATGAGGCGTTGGCATATTCTCCATGCATCGATTCATTGCATTGCACATACACATCGACCCAGGCATTGGCCCTGTCCGTGCTCATCGCAACCCGTTCCGACGCAAGACGCTGATACTCCGCCTTGGCGGATCGAATCGACGCCTCGAGCGTTGCGCTCGCGCCGGTGAAGGCAATCTCGCCATCCCGGTACGCGCTGCTCGCCTGTTCCTCCCAGGTTCGTCTTCCGGCCTCAAGCTGTTCGAATGCGTCGGCCCATGCCTGGTTGCCGGCAGCATAGGCTCGCGAGGCGTCCCGCTCCCATTCGAGTCGCCTCACCATGAAGCGCTCTTCTGCATCGTTCCATGCCGCCAGACCTCGATCGAACTGCTCCCTGAATGCGGCAAGCCATGCCGTGCCCGCAAGTTCAAGCTCGTTCGCATCGGCGCCGGCAGCCTCGATCCGGCCCTGCAAGGCCGCGATTCCTGACTCGCAGGCACGTGCCGTCGTTCTGGTCAATTCGGCCGCAATTTCGCCCGCCGCTTCGCCTTCGCTCTTGTGCCTGAGGCTCCACATATCGGTGGTCCGCCTCGCCACGAACAGCCGCTCCTCGCGATCGGCCAAAGCATTCAGCTCGAGGGCTGCCCTGGCATGCGCGATGCCCCGTGACTCCGTCACGATCGACTCGAAACGATCGCGCTCGTCCGGCTCGATATACGCGAGTAGCTCGGGCCTGAGTGATTCGAGCCGCGCATCGTATGCGGCGAGGGCCGATGCGATTCCTCCTTCCGTACGCGACCTCCATGCGTCGGTATCGTAGGCGGGGTCGTCGGTACGAGCGACCACCGGATCTCCGGCCGCATCGCGCACGACCGAACCATCGGCCGCGACCGAATAGAGGAACTGAAGGTTCGCGGTGGCGACGGCGGATTCGACCAGTCCCCGGACTCGGGCTGCCTCGCGGCCGAAGAATCGGTCAAGCAACCAGGAGGCGAAACGCGTGGCGATGTCGTCGGCGCTCCAGCAGCGCAGCTGGTCTCTGGCGACGGCCATATACTCCGGGTTGTCATAGAGACAGGCAGCATCGCGCTCCCATCGGGCGATTGCCGACTCCACGCCGTATCGGGCACTGGTCAGCCAGGATGATGGAGTCACCGATCGCTCGGCAGATGCCAGAGCAGACTCGTATGCCGGCATGTCGAAGCCAGTCACATGCGGTTCGTCAGCCCGAGCAGTGCCGGCAACGATGGCCACCATGATGATTGCGAGTAGCAGACGGTGAAGTCTCATGGTCAATCTCCTTTCCGTTGATGGATACTTGACAGCCCGGACATTGCAAACCAACCGGGAAACATCACAGCGAGAGAAGGCACCAGCGTCGTCGCGGCAATGAACGAGGTCGCCGAACCAAGCACTGTGACGAAGGCGAGCGCTCGGGCCATGCCGGCTCCAGTAGAGCCGAGCAGCAGGAATGGCAGGGCTCCGGCGACAGTCGTGCCCGATGTTGCCGCGAGTGTCGCGAACCTCGATCTGATGATGTGGTATAGATCGACTGCATCGACGGTACGTCCAGCGGCGATGCCGCGCCGGCGCGCTGCATCTACGGTCAGGACCGACGCGTTGACGACGATGCCGGATACGGCGACAAATGCGCACGCAATCGACGCGTCGACGGGAACTCCGGCGATGACAAGCAGGATGGCGGGCACCGCGAGCGACGGAGGCAACGCAAGCATCACCGCCAGAGGAACGGTCAGAGATTCGGAGACGGCCGCCGTCACGATGTATGCGAGCAGCGCCGCGACCAGGAACGAGCCGAGACATCCTGAAAGCCGCTCGACCGATTCGATCGCCGCCCTGTCGAACTCAAAGGCATAGCCGACCGGATGTGGCACGGCTGCGAGCGTAGCGTAGACGGCATCCCGAGCCGAACGCGGGTCGATCGGCCGCGTCCGCAATGCAAGGGCAGCGATTCTTCTGCGATCGGATCGGTATATCCTGGCAACATCCCGTTGGCGCGACACCATCGCCAGGGCGGCGACCGGCTGCGGGGCGGTAGATGTCCGCACCGGAATCGCACCCAGCCCCCGTACCGTTGCCGCCGCGCGGGACATGAAGCGCACGTCGGTCTGGCCTTGCTCATCGAGCCGCTTGTAGGCGACCGGCCCCTGGATGGCCCGCCGCAGACAATCCTCGACCCGGGCAAAGCTGACACCCGCCATCGCTAGCCGTTGACGGTCGGGCTCGATGACAATGTCGGGCGCTCCTTCCTTGAATTGCAGTATCGTTTCGATGACCCATGGAAGCGCTGACAGCCTCGAAGCCGCGGATGTCGCCAGGGTCCTGCATTCGGCATCATCATCACCAGAGACGATCACCTCGAACGAACGCTCGTGCGCATCAGGCTCCGGTATCCAGACGAACGCGCCAGCTGGCGCTCCATGGCGCATCGTATCGCACAGCTGGGCTCGCTCCATGATGGCCGGATCATAGGTGACCAGGGCCGAGCCATAACCACGTCGTGCCGTCGTGTACGTGCAGAGGACTCCCGTCGTGCCGCTCAGTGCCCTGGACCAGGCGGCGAGCCCTTCATCGACGTGTTCGACCGCGGTTCCAGACTCGAAGTCGATATGCGCCTCGATGGTCGAGCCAGTCTCGCCACCGGTTGCCGCCAGAGGAGTCATCAGAATGGCCAGGACTCCCGCGAGACCGAGAACCGCTGCGCAGGCTGCCGGAATGACAGGACTGGCGGCACAGAGCTGCGCGTCGACTGCGATGCATCGCCGCACACACCTGAGCACGTGCGTGCCGATGCTTGGGCCATGAAGGCGGCAGGACGGCCGGATGGCAGCGAGTGGCTCGGGCCTGGTTGCATGACGGCCGGCCAGCATCAGGGGAGGCAGCAGGCACCAGGCAGCCAGCAAGGAGACACCGTTGACCGCCGCTATCGCGGCGGCAATGCGCGCAACTCCTTCGGCGATGAAGTCGAGCCGGGCAAGCGGGACGAGCACCACGACCGTCGTAGCCGTGCCCGCGAGCAGTGTGGTCACAAGCCCGCGCATCCGAAGACGACCCTCGGCGATGCGGGTCGCCGCGCCGAGCCGTTCCGCCACGATGATCGCGGCGTCCACCGATGCGCCAAGCCCCGCAGCCAGACCTGCGACGATGTGGCGGTCGAGCGAGAACCCGCATGCGACAAGGACGGCCGCAGACAGGACCAGCATCATCGGCACGGCAAGCACCGCGACCGTTCGAGTGCCGGCACGGCCTGCACCCACCGTTCCGCGCGGCAGCCCCCCAAGCAGCAGGGCCGTCGCTATCGCCACGCCGATGGCTCCCTGCAGCATTGCCCCGAGGATCGCATTGAAGGAGGCGGAGGCTGCCGCGCCGGCATCATAGAGCACCTGGAACTCTAGCTCATGGTCTTCTGCAAGTTCGGCTGTCGCGCTGGCGATGCCGCGCGACAGCGATGGCAGATTGGCCTGCCCTCCAGGGCTGACCGCAACGGTAACCGCTTTTTGCGCATCGACCCTCGATACCATATCCGGTGGCCTGTCGCGCTCCTCCAGGCGCGCGAGTGATTCGAGGCCGATGGAGGTGCCCTGATCGGTTGCGATGCTCGCGCGGCGAAGGGAAGGCAGACCCTCATACCTGGAATCCAGGGCGATCGACAGCTCCGTATCCCGATACAAGAGCGATCCTGCTGGTTCGAACCGGTCATCGGCGGCCAGCGATACCGCTATGTCCGCCGTGCCAAGACCCGCCACCGACGCGGCGGCCTCGTCGACATCGACCATGATCTCCGGCAATCCTGTTCCGGCGATGGCCACCTCGCCGGCTCCCGTCAGCCTCTCGAGGGCTGGCCTGACCGTGCGCTCGAGCAGATGACCGATGGACGTGACATTCGCCTTCGTGGAATAGACGGCGGCTACCCACACCGGCCCGCTGCCCTCGCTCGACGTGGCGATTTCCGGTCGCTGGGCGGAGGCTGGCAAACCTTCGTAAACACGCTGCGCGGCATCGCGCACCGACTCATAGGCTAGATCCCTGTCCGTGCCATCCGCGAAGTGGACGAGCACTCGAGCCATGCCATATTCACACGTGCTCGACGTCTCGATCGCCCCCGTTGCTGCGGCGAATGCGTCTTCAAGCGGTATGGCTACCGAGCGTTCCATCTCGCGCGCATCGACGCCAAAGTGCCTGATCGTGACGGCGTAGAACGCCTTCGATGCAGCTTCTCGCGGGCCAAACTCGGCGCCGGCCAGCAGCATGGCCGAGAGCGCCAGCATGGAAGCAGTCGCGCACAGCGCAGCGACGGGCCGGCCATACCATCCTGAGGCTCTCATGCGCGGCTCCCATGCGCGAAGACCACGGGCAATACGAATATTGTCAATGCGGCCGAGGCGGTGATGCCGCCCAGCATGGCCACGGACATCGAGCGTCCGGCGGCACCGCGCGACATGACGCAGACCGGCAACAGGGCGACCATCGTCGTCAGCGTCGTTGCGGAGATGGCTCGAACCCGCCCGGAGGCACCGCCGTATGCCGACTGCGCAGCGGACAAGCCAGTCGATCGCCTCGCGCATGTCGCTTCGTACAGCAGAATCGCGTTGTTCACGACAACACCGAACAGGACGACAAGGCCAAGCACCGACCCCGAATCCAGTCCGAGCCCGGCGAGAGCCAGGGCCGGGCCAACTCCGGCCATGGCAAGCGGCAGGGTCGCCATGATGAGCGGCGGTAATCCGAGCGATTCGAACTGTGCCCCGAGGGTAAGGTACAGGAGCACGACCACGAGAATGACCGATCCGATCATCGCGCCCGCATATCGATCAAAGGCGGACTCATCGGCTCGCGACAGCCGTGGGTCGGAACGCATGATCCGGTCTATCGACGCGTCGAGCCGCAGCTCCGATCCAGGAGCGGCCGTCGGATCCAGGTAGACGACATCGGCACGATTGAATCTGGCAATCGCCGCGTCACTGCCCTGCATGTCGAATCGGGCCAGGGCCGAAATGGGCAGCATCGATTCATGAACAAGGATGGGCACACGCGCGGCCTCTTCGAGGCTGCCTGCCCGATCGGCGTATCCGGCTCCGGATGCGAACATCACGACGGGTGCCTCACGGCCCGACAGCTCCAGCGTCGATATCAGTGCCCCTGTGGTCGCGGTGCGCAGTGAGGATGATATCGTCGCGGCGGATATGCCGAGGCTGGCCAAGGCCTGCCTGTCGGGCCTGACGATGATGCGTGTCCGCCGACCAGATGGCGCCGTGCGCACATCGCATAGCGATTCGCCAGCCTCTGCCATGAGCCTGGTCATGATGGCATCAGCGGCGGCAACCGCCTCGGCATGGGTCTCGCCACGGACGGCCAGTGACCCATGGCCATCCAGCCCCAGGAGGCGCGCCGCCTGATCGGGTGGAACCGCGACGCTGACCGTGGCATCGAGTGGCAGTACTCGCCTGGCCGCTGTCAGCAGTAGGGACTGCGTGTATCCGGTGTCGGCATGTCCGCGCAGTTGGCAGGCAAGCACCAGCGACTCCCGGATGTACCCGGGGTCGGCATGGCGCCTTGCATCATCGAGTTCCGCTCCGGCGCTGCCATAGCATGTCTGAATGCCAGGGACACTGCAGAGCACCGAGCTGAGGAGTGGCGCCATCAGCTGCATCGCATCCGGATCGGTACCCGCCGCAAACTCCACCATGATGTTGAGTCGATCTGCCGCATCGGGCGGGAGGAAGCTCATGGTACGCGTTGCGACAAGGAGGGTACCGATGCCCGCCAGCAGCAGTGCCGCTCCCAGGACGACAAGCGGCCGACGCATCGCCTTGGCCAGCATGCGCCGATATGCATGCTCCAGCCATCGCGCCCGTGATACAGGCCGATAGGCCCAGACGACACGATACAGTGATGGCACCACAAGGTTGGCGCACAGCCAGCCGCTGGTAGTGGCCGCCAGCAATGAAAGCGCCAGGTCTCCGAAGAGACCGCCGATGGCACCGGGCAGGAACAGGACCGGGATGAATACCACCGCTGTTGTTGCCGTGCTGCCGAAGGTCCCCATCGTCGTCGTACCGACGACGGCCGCTATCGAATCGGCGCCGGGCCGTTCCGGCCGCGACATGAACTCCGCTGACAGGGCCTCGATCACGACGACCGCATTGTCCGATATCATGCCGATGGCCAGACTGATACCGCCGAGACTCATCGTATTGAGCGAACGACCCGACAGGGCCACGATACCGAGCGCTGCCACAGCCGAAACCGGGATGGTCATCGCGACGAGCAGGCCAGCCCTGCAGTCGTCAAGGAGGACAAGCAGGACCAGCGCTACCGCGAGGCATCCGACGATGCCGGCGAGCGCCAGGCTACGTATCGCCAGCGCGACCGGTGCCGCCGCATCATGGACCAGTCGAATGTCAAAGTCATCGCCATGGCGCGCTGCAAGGTCGGCGATGGCTGCCTTTATGCGCCGGCTGCCGGCCACTGGATCGGAACCTGAACTTGTGAATATCTCGAGAGCCACGGACTCGTCACCATCGACGACGAATATGCTGTTCCGAGGTGCATCGCGTTCCTGAACACTCGCCATATCGGACAGGCGCACCGGCCCGGCTGGCCCGGCGGCGACCACATTGGCCAGCTCGGCGGCATTGCCGGGGCGGCCGCGCGCGACTATCACCAACTCCAGTTCATGATCCCTCAGCGAGCCCGCGGGCATATCAGCCAGCTCCCGTGCGTACAGGTGTGCCACGTCGTCGACACTCATCTCCCGTATTGCTGCCTTGCGCATGTCGACGGCTACGGCTATCTCGCGTTGCACACCGCCCAGCACGGTAACGGAACCGACGCCATCGACGCGGCGCATCCGTGAGCGCACTTCGTGATCGGCAAAGTGCCTGGCAGATGCCAGATCACCATCGGCGGCCCGTATCGATACGATCAGGGGATCGAGTCCGGAGTCGACGGCCGTGACCGTCGGCCTGTCGGCACCATCGGGCAAGGCGGGATACACAGCATCCAGTATTTCACGCACCCGGCCTGCAGCCCGGGCGGGATCCTGCCCCCACTGAAAGTCGAGCGTCAGAATAGCCGAACCATCCCTGGACACGCTCGACAAGTCCGTGCTCCCCTTGGCGGAGGCCAGGGCGTCCTCGAGAGGGATGGCAACCAGCGATCGTATCTGAGCCGCAGGCAATCCGGCCATATTGGCTTCTATGACCACACGGGGCACCTGTATGTCGGGCAGGCTCGCCATGGGCAACGAGAGCGTTGCGTTGCCTCCCGCCAGCATGACGGCGACAACAACCATGATGACCGCGATGGGCCGCCGGACGCACAGTTCGACAACGCGTATCACGCCGACCTACTTAAGGAGCAGCAGGCTCTGCGGCCGTGCCATCGTGTTGCCGAGCGAGTCACGGAAATCCGCGGCAAACGATATGGTGACGACGCCTGAACTGGCTCGGTTCGTGAGCGTGCCGCTGACTCTGGTCACCGCACATGATGACCACGCATCGCAAGCGGGCACCGATTCGAAGCCACCAAGCTCAACGCGAAGCGGTTGAAACTCGAGGGCTCCATTCGTGGCCGCAACGTCGAATGACTGCATGATCGAGAGGCGGTCGAGCACGGCTCCTTCGGCGATATCCAGATACAATTCTAGAGTGACCATCGTTGGTACGCCGATTGGATATCCTTCCGGCTCGCCCGTCAGCGCTATCGTCTCGAACGGCTGATCCAGACCGAAGGACGCCAGCTGTCTATCGCCGGATTCCTCGGCACCTGGCGCCAATGGCAGCCGTACACCCAGGAATCGTGGCGGGGCCGAGGACGGTCCATCCATGGTCATGCGCCAGACCACCTCATTGATCGTGGCGTTGCCGGCGAGATCCTGGATTCCCGGCAGGGCGCGAACGACCAGGCAGGTACCAAACGAGGGACGCTGCTCAAAATTGAATACGACCAGATCGGAGGCCTCCCCCGCGGTGGCCAGTATCAAGGCCGGCCCGCCATCACAGACCAGGCGGGACGCCAGCGTCCTCTGCAACACAGGTTCGCTGAAATGCAGACGCACGCTCCAGGATGTCTCGACACCATGGTTGGTCGTGATGGTGGAATCACGCAGGTCATCAAGAGCGAACTCCATCACGTCGATACCGCTGGCATCCACCGCACCGACCGATACGAGAGCGGGTGCGACACGGTCCGATCCAATCGTGAATACGGTCGAAAAGTCACGCCCCATGCGATTTCCAGACGAATCCATCAGATCTGGCGATATGTCGAGTCTGTAGCTCAGGCCAGGCTGCCAGAGATTGCGCGGTTTGAAGATCGCTGTGGATCCAGCCTCATCAAGGTGCCAGTCACCGGAGATCGACGGCACAAGACTCAGGGCCTCGCTGAATGAGAACGGATCCAGAGCCTCGGAGCATTGAACCTCGACACTTCCGTCCGGTGCCGAAAGACAGCCAAAGGCCTCGGGGATCGTTGCTACGACCCGGGGCCTGTCGTACTCGGGCCGCGTGGTGAACCGGACATCGAATGCGTGCTCCATCGAGCAACCATGCGGTGTCCTGACATCGGCACTGACGGATAGGCGGTACTCCACGTTCGCCGCCAGTGGACCCAACGGGACAAAGTTCATCAACACGCCATCCCACTCGAAGCGACCCGCGACAGGTTCGCCATCGCAGACCAGCGAGAATGCTCCTTCGGCACTGCCTCTGTCCGGTTCAGAGGTGAAGGTCAGGCTGATGTGCGCATCGGATGCCACATGGAAACCAGGGCCCGGTGTCCATTCGGCAATCGCCAGCGGGGTCAGGCCGAGCAGGTTGCACGAATTGACCAGCAGCGCAGAGCACAGCGCGACGCGGATCCGGCGCCCGAAACCAGGATGGTATCTCATTGGCTCATCTCCAGCAGCAAGACCGCGTCTTCCCGAAGATAGAGGCCACCACCACTCTGGATGCCAGCTGTTCCGCCATCGATGGCAAGTCGATAATAGATGGTCGAGGTTCCATCGCTGGGCCTCAGCCCTTCCCAAGCAACGACCACCACATCGCTCG
>MTLE01003362.1_pt1 | contig 18840 bp, 10 predicted proteins | sample 1982461 | NCBI WGS metagenome assembly MTLE01 (sample SAMN05712605, study PRJNA340218) | biofilm metagenome | isolation source: sample SPL anode biofilm adapted to -200 mV | place: USA | collected 2012-02-03
ACCGGACTGCGCTACACCCCGTACATTTGATTTCTCAAAAGCGAGTGCAAAGATACGCCCTTTTTCCGATTATACAAACATTTTGTTGTATTTTTGTGAGAAAATGAATTCAATTATTTATATCAATTTTATAAATCATTGATATGTAAATTTATAAAACATGGCCGGAATTTATATTCATATACCATTTTGTAAAAAAAAATGCACTTATTGCGACTTTTACACTGAAGTTGCTCCAAAATTGGTACCATCTCTGGTAAATTCTTTAACCTTAGAAATAGAATTGCGTAGAAATTATTTGCAAAATGCACCAATAAATACAATCTATTTTGGCGGAGGAACTCCAAGCATATTAAAAAAAGAAGAATTTGAAAGTATTTTTGATACTATATATTCCAATTACAATGTGAATGAAAATGCCGAAATAACTTTCGAAGCCAATCCGGACGATTTGAGTACTGAATTTTTCTCCGAAATTAAGCAATTACCATTTAACAGAATCAGTATAGGAATACAATCTTTCGATGATGCTGATTTAAAACGGATAAACAGACGACATAATGCAGAACAGGCTTTGAATGCAGTAAGAGAAGCTCAACAGGCAGGTTTTAATAATATAAGTATTGATTTAATTTACGGATTACCAGGGCAGACACTTGCAGACTGGGAACGACAAATTGATACTGCACTGACGCTGAACGTGCAACATATTTCTTCGTACGGGCTTACTTACGAAGAAGGAACAGCACTTTGGATCCAACGGAAAAAAGGAAAGGTTGATGTGGTGATGGACGAAACCATGAACGAAATGCATGAACTTTTGCTGGAAAAAGTTACAAAATCAGGCTTTGATGCATACGAAATATCCAATTTTGCCTTACCGGGATTTCGATCCAGACATAATTCAGCGTACTGGAAACAGGAACCTTATCTTGGAATCGGACCTTCTGCTCATTCTTTTGATATTGATTCCAGACAATGGAACGTGGCTTCAATTACAAAATATATCGAAGCATTAAGCAATAATACACTCGATTTTGAACGTGAAATTCTGACAAAAGATAACCGGTACAACGATTACGTAATGGTTTCGTTACGTACAAGCGACGGAATAGATCTGACTTATCTTGAAAAAGAATTCGGGACAGATTACACAAAGTATTGTATGCAAAATATAAAATCATTTATTGAGACAAATAAAGTTATACAATCGGGACAAAAACTCCGTTTATCCAATGAAGGCATTCAGATTTCTAACCTTATTTTAATTGAAATTATGAGGGTTTAAATCTAAAAAATAATTACTTTTGTATCTTATTTTGCAACACCGAATATGAAAAAAAAGACTCCTGTAAGCAAATTCCGTAAAAATTTTTCCCGCCTTTTCTGGCTGTTATTTGGTTTTGGCGTACTTTCAATAGTACTTTTATTTGTATTTATCAATATCGGCTGGATAGGTTACCTCCCTCCCATTGATGAACTCCAAAATCCTAAAAACAAATATGCTACCGAGATTTATTCTTCAGATTTGCAACTTTTAGGGCGTTTTTTCTACAGTAAGGAAAACCGTGTGGGAGTGCGATACAACGAAATATCAGCCAATGTTGTAAATGCACTTGTTGCTACAGAGGACGTTCGGTATTACGACCATTCGGGAATAGACGGCAGAGCGTTAACACGTGTAATTGTTCTCACCGGATTGTTTCATCATAAAAGTTCAGGAGGTGGAAGTACGATCACTCAACAATTGGCCAAACAGCTTTATTCTCCACCTGCCGATAATTTTATTCAGAGAGCCCTGCAAAAACCAATAGAGTGGGTAATTTCAGTAAAGCTTGAAAAACTTTACACAAAAGAAGAAATTATGGCCATGTACCTTAATCAGTTTGACTTCCTTAATAACGCTGTGGGTATTAAATCTGCTGCTCAGATTTATTTCAGTACCTCGCCTGCCAAATTAAAAATTGAAGAAGCTGCAACGCTCGTCGGAATGTGTAAAAACCCATCCTTGTTCAATCCTGTAAGATTTAATGAACGAACCAGAGAAAGACGAAATGTGGTGTTAAACCAAATGAGAAAGGCCGATTATATTACAAATGAACAATATGATTCGCTCAAGGCACTTCCACTTACACTACATTATCAGCGGGTTGACCACAAATTGGGACTTGCAGCTTATTTCAGGGAATATTTGCGCAACGTGCTTACTGCAAAAGAACCAGTGAGAAGTGATTACGGAAGCTGGCAACAACAGAAATACGAAGACGATCTGTATGCATGGAATAACAATCCGTTATATGGTTTTTGCAATAAAAACAAAAAGCCAGATGGAACACCCTACAATATTTATACTGATGGATTGAAAATTTATACAACTATCGATTCACGTATGCAAAAATACGCTGAAGAAGCTGTAGATCAACACATGCGTGAACTTCAGAAATCATTTTTCAAAGAAAAGAAAAACAGAAGTTACGCTCCGTTTGCAAGAAACATAAGCTCTTCGGATATTGATATGATTATGAATCGGTCAATGAAACAGTCTGAAAGATATTTGAAAATGGTCAGAGAAGGTTTCAGTAGTTCCGAGATCGAAGCTGCCTTTAAAAAACCTATCGAAATGCAGGTTTTCTCTTATCATGGTGACATTGATACGATATTATCTCCTATGGATTCCATTCGTTATCATAAGTATTTCCTGCGCTGTGGTTTTATGTCAATGGATCCTCATAACGGTAATGTAAAAGCATATATTGGCGGTCCTGACTTTGGAGAATTTCAGTATGATATGGTAAACGTTGGAAGACGACAGGTTGGTTCAACCATTAAACCATATTTGTACACACTTGCGATGGAAGAAGGAATGTGGCCATGCGATAAAACTACTTGGCAGCCAACAACCTTAACGGATGGGAATGGCAATCCATGGACTCCAAAAACGACAACAAAAAATAAAACAGTTGGCGATATAGTTACTCTTCGCTGGGGACTTGCAAACTCAGACAACTGGATTTCAGCCTATTTAATGAGTTTGTTTACACCTGATGCTTTAGTAAAATTAATGCGTTCGTTTGGTATCCGTAGCCAATTGGATCCGGTTGTTTCATTATGTCTCGGACCGTGTGAAATTTCAGTTGGCGAAATGGTAGATGCCTATACTGCTTTCCCTAATAAAGGCATCAGGGTTGATCCGTTATATGTTTCGCGTATTGAAGATGCGAATGGGAATGTTATCGGGACTTTCACTCCGCAAATGCACGAAATATTCAGCGAAACCACTGCATATAAAATGATTTACATGATGCGTGCTGTTGTTGATGGAGGTACAGGAAGCCGGATTCGCCGAAACTATGGATTAATGATCCCAATGGGTGGTAAAACAGGAACAACACAGAACAACTCCGACGGTTGGTTTATGGGTTATACTCCTTCACTGGTTTCAGGCTGTTGGGTTGGCGGTGAGGACCGTTCCATACATTTTGATGGTATTGCTCAGGGACAGGGAGCATCAATGGCGTTGCCTATTTGGGCGCTGTATATGAAAAAGGTACTTGCCGACCCTGAATTAGGATATTCTTCCAGTGAACAATTCGACGTTCCAAGCTCGTTTGATGCCAATGAAGGCTGTGCTGTAGATGTTACTGAATGATAAATATTTGTACATAATTGTTCAAATTTAGCAAAATGCCCGTAAAGCTTGTAAATGAAGTTAAAGAGGGCAAATTCCCTGTTTCAATGTACTATCTTTGCATTTTAATATTCTTAATTCAATGGATTTTAGTTCAGTTTAAGAATACTATTTAAACAAAGTGTCCGGACTATAAAATTATAATTATTTTGAAAAAGATATATTTAATCTTCACTTTTGTTCTGTGCTTTTTTTCCGCTAATGCACAGTGGAATACTGAACGTATTATTTCAATCGGTCAAAATGCTTTGTATTTCGAAGATTACGTGCTGTCTATTCAATATTTCAATCAGGTAATTAAAATAAAACCGTATCTGGCTGAACCCTACCTTTACAGAGCAATTGCTAAAATTGAACTGGGTGATTATCAAAGTGCCGATGAAGATTGTACCGAGGCCATTGACCGTAATCCGTTTTTACCACAGGCATATTACACAAGAGGATTTGCACGCCAGAAAATGAAATTCTATCCTGAAGCCATTCAGGACTTCACCAAAGCGCTTGAATTCAGTCCCAATAGTCTTTATTTATTAATGAACCGCATGGAAGCCAGAGAATTGAATAAGGATTATGAAGGGGCAATGGACGATATTAATTTGTATATGAAGTTAAGTCCGAAAACCATTGGTTTATATTACGAGAAAGGAAGGTTGCTTCTTGAAAGAAAAGATACCATAGGTGCAGAGGAAAGTTTCAACAAATACATTCAAATGGACAGTACAAGCAGTATTGGCTGGAGTGCGAGAGCTCTGCTCAAAATGCAAAAGAATGATATTGATGGTGCTTTACTGGATTATAATGAGGCCATAAAACGAAATTCATCTTATGCAGGAGACTTTATTAACCGGGGAATTTTAAATGTTCAGAAAAAGAACTTCAATAATGCTTTAAGCGATTATAATAACGCCATTAAAATCGAAAAAAACAACGCTTTGGCTTATTATAACCGTGGTTTGTTAAGAGCAAACCTTGGTGACAATAACAATGCACTTGCAGACTTAACCATGGTTTTGCAACTGGATACCGCCAATAATGAGGCTTTATTACGCAAGGCTATGCTTGAAGTTACATTAGGCAGTTATAAAAATGCTATTAAAGATTATAAAAAAATAATTGACAGATACCAGTATTTTATACCTGCCTACATGGGTGTTGCTGAAGCTGAAGCAGCTTTGGGAAATCAGAAAAACGCTTACCAATACAGGCAAATGGCCAGCAATATTGAGAAAAACAAAGATGTAATCAATAAGAAGCGTAAGGAAGAAATTAAGGCTGACAACAAAATGGAAGCCCGCACTCAACAAAGTTCTACCGGTCGCAAGACAGAAATGTTCAACCGCTTTACAGGTCAGAATATGGATGATGAGACTGATGATCAGAACAGTAAATACAGCGATGCTGCCAGAGGAACCGTTCAGGATAAATATACCGATGTTGTGAATGAACGCAACTTTGTTTTATCGTATTATGCAAAATCGGACGAAATACGCCGTACAAACCTTTATTATCCAACTTTAGAGCAATATAACAAACAGAAATTGATAAGTTCTGTTTTAAAAATTACCAACAATGAAGTACCTCTAACCGCTGAATTAATAAGTGCACATTTCGAGGCCATAAATGAAATTTCAAATCGTTTGGCAAGAGATAATTCAAATGCGGATATTTATTTTAACCGTGCACTTGAATTTGCTTTGGTTCAGGATTTTAGCAGCTCTATCGAAGATCTGAATAAAGCTATCGCATTGCGTCCGGACTTTATGCTGGCTTATTTTTGCAGAGCAAATATCAGGTATAAACTTGTAGATTTCAACAGAAATAAGGCAGAACAAAAAGCCGCTCCGGTATTAGAAAACGCAACCGACAATGATAAATCAAATAGACTGGCAGCCGATAAACAATATATTTTCAATGTAGAAATGATAATGAGGGATTTAGATAAAGTGAATGCACTTAATCCTGATTTTTCATTTGCTTATTACAACAAAGGCAATATACTTTGTACGCAAAAGGATTTTCGTACTGCAATTGCAAATTACACAAGAGCCATCGAGATTGACCCGGATTTTGCTGAAGCTTATTTTAATCGCGGATTAACTTACTTGTTTATTGGTGAAGATGCAAAAGGACTTGCCGATCTGAGTAAAGCCGGTGAATTAGGCATTTATAAATCCTATAACCTGATACAAAGATTCAAAAAATAGAAGAAACTAGCTTTACAATCTTATTGCAAATTTCTTTAATCTTGAATCCAGCATGTGAGAAGGAATAATTTCCTTGATGCAATTGGCAACTGCATTTAAAACACCTTCGCGTACAAAATCATGGCGAATAACCACTGAAATTTCACGTGTAGCTTCAGGATTTACAATATTCCGCAGGTTCAGTTTTTGCTTTTCAGTTAATAAGTCAATATGGAGTTCCGGAATCACAGTGTAACCGCCATTTATATCCACAATTTTTATTAAAGTATCGATACTGCCGGCTTCATAAGTGGAAGTATGTTTTATTTTTTCGGTACAAAAATTAAACACCTGATTACGAAGACAATGCCCTTCTTCCAGTACCCATAATCTGTCCAGCGGCATATCATTGGCCGAAAGTTCAGAACGCTGATAAACAGGATCGGATGGCGATATATAAGCTATAAATTTCTCGTAATACAGAGGAACTTCCAAAATCTTTGGGTCATCGAGCGGAGTGGACAAAATTGCCATGTCAATTTCAGCTGTTCGTAACTTCTGAATAATTGTTTCGGTATGCATTTCAGTTACTTTTAACGAAAGTTCCGGGTATAAATTTTTAAAAGCACTGATAAACTGAGGCAATAAATAAGGCGCTATAGTAGGAATAATAGCCAGACTCAACATGCCGGTTAAAGTACTTTTTTCAACTTTCACACTTTCTTTTAATTGATTCGCCTGATAAATAATAATCTGAGCCTGTTTAATTATCTCACGACCAATCTCAGTAGTATCAATTGGATGGAGCGATCTGTCAAAAATTTTGCAATCCAGTTCATCTTCAAGCTTTTGAATCATTGCGCTTAAAGTAGGCTGCGTAACATTACATAATTCCGCTGCACGAACAAAATGACGTGTTTTGTCTAAAGCTAAAATGTATTCCAGTTGTTGTAAAGTCATGGCATTATTTATATAGTATTTTTCTATGCAAAGATAATATTTATATCATTTTAATAATTATTTTTTGTATAATTAATTTCAACTAAGAATAAAATCGAAACACTTTGGTTTTGAAATAAATTTCTTTATCATTTGAATGCTGTTTCTTACATTATATTATGAATTACAGATTGTTAATTGACAAAATACTTTATGTATCTTTGTATTAAATTGAAATTATAAATCAACATGAAAAAAACAGCTATAACAGCATTGTTACTGATAGCAGGTTTAACTGCCATGCAGGCTCAGTTACTATGGAAAGTATCAGGCAATAAACTGAAGCACACTTCATACATATTCGGAACTCATCATCTTATTCCCATCTCCTTTCTTGACAGTGTTCCGGGTTTGTACAAAGCCTTCAATTCCTGTGATGAAGTGGTAGGTGAAATGGTGTTGAACAGCGTGGATGCAACTGCAAAAATTCAACAGGCAGCTTTATTGCCAAATCATATTCAGATTAAAGATTTACTGAGTGATTCCGATTATCTAATGGTGGATAAGGAATTGCAGTCGGTTATGAAACTGAGTCTGAAAGACGTTTCGATAATGAATCCGGCATTGATATTAAATCTTTATGAAATAGCTATTTATAAAAAAGCAACAGGATATTCGGATGATACACAGTCCGATTCATATTTTCAGTTGGTAGCTAATGAAAAAGACAAGAAAGTAATAGGGTTGGAAACTGTAGATCAACAAATTAAGGCCTTGTTTGGGAATGGCAGTCTGGAACGACTAGCTGAAATTCTGGTTCAAACCATTAGAAATAAAGATAGCATTGTTAGTGAAATGCTAAATATGAACAAGTTGTATAAGAGCGGAAAGATAAATGAGTTGATGGAACTATCACAACACAAAGGGAATGTAGTGGATATGACTGAAGAAGAATATGCAAATTTGGTAAACAAACGAAATTCCGACTGGTTATTGAAATTACCTGATATGTTTAAAACTTCATCCTGTTTTGTTGCTGTAGGTGCACTGCATTTAGGGGGAAAAGAAGGACTTATTGAAGGATTAAAACAGGAAGGATATAAAGTTACTCCGGTCGAAGAAATCAAAGATTCAAAGAAGAACAAATAATCATATAAATATCAGTAAAACCAAAAGAGATTCTTACGTTTGTAAGAATCTCTTTTTTCTTGAGAGCGGAAGACGGGACTCAAACCCGCGACCCTCAGCTTGGAAGGCTAATGCTCTATCGACTGAGCTACTTCCGCAAATACAATTTAAAAAATGAATCTTCAAATTTTCAAATTTTTCAATTTTCAAATTTGTTGTGGGCAGTGATGGATTCGAACCACCGAAGTCGAAAGACAGCTGAGTTACAGTCAGCCCCATTTGGCCACTCTGGTAACTGCCCCTATCATTTTTAAAGCGGTGCAAAGATAAGACTAAAAATCCGTTCTACCAAACAATATTAGCCATTTTTATAGCAGTAATTGCAGCTTCTACGCCCTTGTTTCCGTGGATTCCTCCTGCTCTGTCGAGCGCCTGTTGTAAGGTGCTGGTAGTGAGAATACCAAAGATTACAGGACAGCCGTCGGCGCGGGTATTTAAGTTCGCAATTCCGTAAGTTACACCCTGACAAACGTAATCAAAATGAGGAGTGTCACCCTGAATAACACAGCCCAAAGCAATAATAGCAGCATATTTATGTACCTTGATACCATCAATCATGCAATAATAATCGTCGAGTAATTGTTTGGCTGCAAATGTCAGCTCAAAAGTTCCGGGAACATTTACTACTTTTATTTGTGTGGATTTTACTCCATTTTCAATGAGTGTTTTAATTGCTCCTTCCAATAATGCGTGAGTAATCTGAGGATTCCAATCAGCCACAGCAATTGCATACTGCTGTTCGGCTACTTTTTCCTGATCGGGCATTATATTTGAATCGTAGTCCGATAGATTTTGATATTGAGTTGCCATAAGTTCTGAGATTAGTAAATTTATTATTACCTGTAAAAATAAATAAAAATTGAATTTTTTAAATGATTCAATGTATAAAGTTGAAAAAAAGCTGCTTCTTTTCAGGAAGCAGCTTTTAAAATATATTTAAAAAGAGTTTATTTTTGAACACGTGCTATATATTTATCAATATCAGCCGCTTCTGTACTTTTTGGATATTTTTCTTTGATAGTTGTATATGCTTTTTCAGCTTTATCCGGTTGATTCAGAGATTCGTAAACCAAACCGGCTTTTTTGAGATAAACCGGGCTTAGCACAGCATTTTCCTTATCAATTGCCTTTTCGAAATAGTTGATAGCTTTTGAAGTTTCACCTAATTCAACATAACAATCTCCTGTCAGGCCTATAACCGAAGTAGTGAGATAATCATCTTTTCCATCGAACTGCGTAAGATATTTGACAGCATTTTCATATTGACCCATTTTAAAATAACAGATTCCGGCATAAGCTGCAGCAAGATTACCCGAAGCAGTCATACCATAATCAGAAACAATATCTTTAAATCCCATTATATCGCTGCCATTTCCTTCCAAAGCAACACGGAATGAATCTACTGCAAAATATGACTGAGCTTTATACATTTCAGTTTCGGCTGATTTTTCGTGTGGTTCCATATAAAAATTACGGAAAGATAAAACTGCCAAAACGATTAATACTACAGCACCAACACCAATAATAATTTGTTTTTGATATTTTTCAATAAATGCTTCTGACGCAGTTAATGCATGTTCTACATTTTCTAATTCGTCGTGTTTTTGGTTTCCTTTGTTCGACATAAGATTGTAATAATTAATTTCTTTAATTTTCTCTTTTTTTCAGAGTTGCAAAAGTAGATATTTTCTTTTAGATAACGAAATTTTAATGTGTGTTTTTTTACAGACCGGCATTTATGGTATTAATAATCATTGAAATCAGCTCAGTCAGGTATATTTAACTATAAAATAATGATTTTTATAAATTGGTTCTGAAAAAAACAATTATATTTGCATCAAAGAAAAACGAACCGCATTGTTCTGAGATTGGAAAACTCAACGTTAAAAAATTAACGAGATATGTTCGGTTTTTAATGGCGGGCTGCGCCTTCGGGTATTCATTGTGAACGGCAGATTACAAAAAAAACCAGCACCTCAAATCCTATTTATTAGGAGTTTTCTCAACTAATGACAATGCGGTTTTTTGCATCTTATTCAAACTAACATATCCGGATTTCTTAGTTTGAAACCCCTGAAAGAACTTCCCACGCTTTTTCGATACTTTTCACTTCATTGAAAATCACTGACCGTCTGTTATTCTGTTCCCTCAACTGGCATTTTCTTGGATTCATGGTCATATATTGCAGTAATTTTCCAAAAGATTCCGACTGATAATAAAGTGATTGAGGGTTGGAGACAAGAAAAGCAGTCATTCGTTCGTTTTTCAGGACCAATTTTTCGATTCCCAATCGCATTGCCAACCAGCGTAATCTGACCACCAGAATTAAGCTCTGTCCTTTTTTGGGAATTTTACCAAAACGATCTTCTATTTTTGTTACGAATTCCTGTAAGTTGGTTTCATCTGTTATATTATCTAACTCTCTGTATAGAGTTATACGTTCCGAAACGTTTTCAATATAATCATCAGGAAACATTACTTCCAGATCGGAATCTATCTGACAATCATTTATATACAACGAAGAACCGTTATTTTCAACGCGATCGTCGGCATATAATTCGGCAAATTCTTCGTCTTTTAATTCCGATACGGCTTCGTTCAAAATCTTTTGGTAGGTTTCGTAACCTAAATCGGCAATAAAACCACTCTGTTCTGCACCCAGCATATTTCCTGCACCGCGAATGTCCAAGTCCTGCATGGCAATATTAAACCCGCTTCCCAATTCAGCAAATGTTTCCAGAGCCTCTAATCTCCGGCGCGCATCCGGCGTAAGCAAACTCATTTCCGGAGCAAGAAGGTAACAAAATGCCTTTCGGTTACTACGTCCTACCCTGCCCCTCAATTGGTGTAAATCGCTTAATCCGAAATTATGCGCACTATTTATTATGATAGTATTTACATTCGGGATATCAATTCCCGATTCAATAATAGTAGTCGCTACCAGCACATCATACTCATAATCAATGAAGTCAATAATAATTTCTTCCAACTTATCAGGATGCATCTGTCCGTGTCCTACCGCTACACGACATCCGGGAATCAGACGTTTTATCATGGCTTCCATAGCGTAAATACTCTGAATCCTGTTATTGACAAAGAAGACCTGTCCGTTTCGGTTCATTTCCAGCTGTATTGCTTCACGAATTACATCTTCGTCAAATAAATGAATTTCTGTTTGCACCGGATAACGGTTTGGCGGAGGAGTATTAATAATGGAAAGATCGCGTGCGCCCATTAACGAGAACTGCAAAGTACGCGGTATCGGAGTTGCTGTTAAAGTAAGTGTGTCCACATTTACTTTCATTTCTTTGAGCTTTTCTTTTACTGTCACACCAAATTTTTGTTCCTCATCAATTATCAGCAATCCTAAATCTTTGAATTTTACCGATTTGCCAACAAGTTTATGTGTACCAATAAGGATATCAATTTCTCCTTTTTCAAGTTTTTCGAGCACCTCTTTCACTTGTTTGGGACTTCTGGCTCTACTCAGGTATTCGATTGTGCATGGAAAATCCTTTAACCTGTCCCTGAAAGTATTATAATGCTGTAATGCAAGAACCGTAGTAGGCACAAGCACAGCGACCTGTTTGCTGTCAGTTACAGCTTTGAAAGCTGCTCTGATAGCAACTTCCGTTTTTCCAAATCCCACATCTCCACAAACCAAGCGATCCATTGGCAGAGCTGATTCCATATCTTTTTTCAGATCGGTTGTTGCTTTTACCTGATCCGGCGTATCTTCATATATAAAGGATGCTTCAAGTTCCTGCTGCAGGTAACTGTCGGGTGAAAAACGAAATCCCTGTTCTGCTTTACGCTTTGCATAGAGTTTTATTAATTCACGGGCAATATCTTTAACTTTGGTTTTAGTCCGTTCTTTTAACCGTTCCCAGGCGCCCGATCCAAGTTTATTTATTCGGGGAGCTTCTCCTTCTTTGCCTTTATATTTTGAAATCCGGTGTAATGCATGAATACTGACAAATATAATGTCATCATCTTTATACACAAGCTTCACCATTTCCTGCATTTTTCCATTTACATTGGTACGAACCAGTCCGCCAAACGTACCGACTCCGTGATCCACATGCACCATATAATCGCCCACCTGAAACTGATTCAGTTCCTTGAGAGTCATTACCACTTTGCCAAGTCTGGAACGGTCTGTTTTAAGCTGGAATTTATGGAACCGATCGAAAATCTGATGATCAGTATAGCACAATACAGATAAATCATGATCGATAAATCCTTCGTGAAGAGTATTTTTTATTGCCTGAAATTCAATATTATCACCTCTGTCAGCAAAGATTGCAGCAATTCTGTCAGTCTGTTTTACGCTATCGCTCAATATATAAAGCTTATAACCTTCATTAATTTTTTGTTTCAGGTTATCAGCCACCAAATCAAAATTCTTATGAAATATAGGTTGAGGAGAAGTATTAAAAGTTATTGTTGTGTTGTGCCGGAAATGAGCTTTATCACTCCACTCCATTTTTCTGAAATGCTCAATCTGTTCAATAAACTGATTACCGGTAATCTGTGTTTTAGCCAAATGAGGTGTTTTATGTTCAGTTTCATTTGCCTTCACTAAAGCTTCATTGTAAAGCTGATTGATACGTTCACGCACAAAATTTACATTTTCGAAGGTAAACCAGCTATTCGCAGGGATAAATTCAAAAAACGAAACATGAGGAGAAGTTGTATCTAATTGTAAATCAGGAACAATTATAATTTCAGATTTTTTCTCCTGTGAAAGTTGAGTTTCAATATCAAAAATTCTTATCGATTCTATTTCATCCCCAAAAAAATCGCACCTGTAAGGCAACTCATTTGCAAATGAAAAAATATCCACAATACTTCCACGTACAGAAAACTGTCCCGGTTCATATACAAAATCAACTCTTTCAAAATGATACTCAGTAAGCATTTCCACTACGAAATCAATTCCCAGATTATCACCTACACGCATCCTGAGCATTCTGGTTTTCATGCTTTGCGCAGAGACCATTTTCTGCATCACTGACTCGGGATAAGTTACGATAATGGCTGGTTTCTCAATATTCGCAAGCCTGTTAAGAACCTCTGTACGTAAAATTTCGTTAGCAGTATCGAGCTGTGAAAGTTTAATTGCTTTTTTAAATGAGGAAGGGAAAAAATAAACATCATCAACTGAAAGAATCTGTTTCAAATCGTTATACAAATATGCGGCTTCATCCGCATCATTCATTACCAGAATGTGAGTATTCGGGTTCGATTCAAATAATGATGCTACTATTAAAGCACACGACGATCCGCTCAAACCGGAAATTTTTACGTTTGGTTCGGGTGATGCTACCCATTTTTCAAGGGCTTTTACCTGCGGATGACAGGCATATAATTGTTGAAAGTCAGTAAGAGTCAATTTTTATTATTTATTCAATATTCAACTTTGTCTTCAGTAGAAGCCCAGCTTTCAAAAGCTTTTATTGCTTCGTCAGGCAAAAGTTGAGTAGTTAAAACTTTTCTGTTTTCAGGGGTCAATGCTATTTCATCATAAATAAACGAATCGTCAAAGCCGATATTTTTAGCATCCGATTTTGTGTTGCCATAATACAGTTTATCGAGGTGCGCCCAGTAAACAGCTCCAAGGCACATAGGACACGGTTCGCACGAAGTGTATATTTCGCAGCCAGACAAATCAAAGGTTCCTAATTTCTTTGAAGCTTTGCGAATGGCGTTCACTTCTGCATGTGCGGTAGGATCAGTACTTGCAGTAACCCGGTTTACACCTGTTGCAATAATCTTACCATCTTTTACTATAACAGCACCAAAAGGTCCTCCTCCTTTTTTTATATTTTCAATGGAAAGCTTTATAGCTTTCTTCATAAATTTTATATCATCCATGTTTTTTATATTGTACAGAAAAAATCAGCCTGCAAAGATACAAAAATTCTCATAATCATTTTATAAATCATAGCAAAATGGGATATTCAACGAATAATTATGCTATCTAATATTTCCATTTTTTCGAATAAGATGCACTTTTAAAGAGAAATAAAACGTATAAAAAAATCATCATCTTTGAAGACTCGTCTCCAAAGATGATGAAATAATTAATTCTTGTCAATTAAAACCTATAAAGATTCTATGACTCGTCATTGATTTCGAAACTCTTATTGAGCACTTACATGGCTGAAATAAAATGTTGGAGTAAGTTCAATTGTTGTTCCATAGGTAGTTTTAGGGCCAATAACTGTTAAGGTATCACCTACTTTAAGACCCTTAGCAGCTATCAAGCCTTGTCTATCAGTACCGGTTGCACCATATTTTGGATAACAACCATACACATAAATGTCATTAACACCGTCGGTTAAATAAAGATTACCATAAGTTGCATTAGCAATCGATTTAATTTGACCGGTTACCATATAGTAGGTATTTGCATCATCTGGTTTGGTTAGGGCTTCTGATACTGTAGCCGTGGTTAAAGGAATTGAAGTTTCCAAAACAGAACCTGTTACTTCCGGACCATTATATTCTGCACGAGTTCCAACAATTACAATAAAGTCACCTACTTTTAGCCCTTTTGTGGCAAAATCTGTAATTTTATAAACGTACACTTCACCTGAGAAATCTTTCAGGTATAATTTGCCGGTTGAAGCATCAGAAATGCTGGAAATAATACCTGACAAACGATATTTTGTGGTACCAACTGAAGCTGCATTGAATTCAGCAATAGTTGCGTTTAAAATTGATCCTTTTTGTGTAATAGCAGTTTGTGCAGTATAGTTTTTAGTTCCATCAGTAGTGCTGAATGTGAGAGTAGTTCCACGATCTCCACCTGTATTTGCAGCAGCGTTGAACTTCACAACAGTACTGGTCCCTGCAGATTGAATAGAGGAAATTGATAACCATGATTTGGCATCATCAGGAATATTTACAGATACGCCTTGCCCCTTGCAGGTTAGGTATGCAGTAAATTCTCCACCTTCGAGAGGAAGCGCCGCATTTGCTACAGAATCAACTTTCACAAGCGATTTGTTAATTTTTATAACAGTTACATCAACCAATTCCACAGTAGTTCCGTAAGTGGTTTTAGGTCCCTGTACAGTTACTTCATCACCTACTTCAAGTCCTAAACTTAAAAAGTTTTTGGCTGCACCTTTAGCATCAAGAGTGCCATATATGTAAATAGACCCAGTTGCATCTTTCAAATACCAGTTACCGTAAGTTGTGCTGGTTATTGACGTACAAACTCCGGTTACCTGATAGGTTTTGCTGTCAGGTCCGGCAATTACTTCCGCACAGGTAGCAGATGAAATTGTTGCCAAACCCTGAATAATATTAATTCTCTGAGTTTCACCTCCACTTTGAATTAAAATCTGAGCGGTACGGCCATCTACGGTAGATGCTGCAGAAAATGTAAGCTCTGTTTCACCGGCATTTCCAGAAGTTGTAGATACAGTTAACCATTTAACACTGTCTTTTGCTGTAACAACTTTCTCAATAGTCCAACTATCTTTAGCTGTTAAAGTTATAGACGTAGATCCTCCATCTACAGGAATTGACACATAAGACGAAGATACCTGAATTTTATCAAGCGTTGTCATTGATGTTTCATCTGCACAACTTGTCATCAAGGCAAGTATTGCGATAAAAAATGGAATTATTTTTTTAAATTTCATAATTGTCTTTGATTTTAATTAGTTGAAAATATACTTGATACCGATTAATGCATACCAACATTGACCCAATGAATAGCTTGGTGTAAATGTTTGAGTACTACCACTGATTGAAGCAGGTGTAGAGAATGTAGCCACACCATCAGCATCAACACCTTCGTATTTGAGTATACGGGCTTCGGACCCAATTTCCGGATTCAGATATTTTGCTACACCCCAACTTGAATTGAACAGGTTCATAACGTTTTTGATATCAAAGCTAAGTTGTAATGTATTTTTGATATTATTTGTTTTGACAACAAAATCATGTTTGTAACCGAAGTCGATACGATTTACCCAAGGAGAATAAACACTATAAGCTTCCGCATATTTGCCTTGTTGTTTTTTCAAATAACTATTTGCGTGTACATAGTCCATAAAACGGGTTTTATCATTTTCCGAAACAAAGCGGAATTGATTGGTTGCAACCTCATTATCAGTTGGAACATAAATAGCATCGTAGTTATAGCCATCTCCATTGATATCATTCACAGTCATAAATGAGTAGTTTGATCCACCAAGCCATCCTTCATAAATGAGACTATAGTGATTACCACCTTTATCGTTAGCAGTAAGTGAGGCTACGATACGATCGGGTGTGTTGTATTGAGAATTGTGCAATTTAATGTAGTTAGGACCTTCTACTGTTGGAACATATGTAAATGCAGATTCTGCATTAGATCCAGGCATACCTGTTACATCTTTTGCAACTGTATGTGTATAGGCAGCCATCAAATTAAGCCATTTTGCTGGTTGAGCATTGAAAGTAATGTTACCAGACCAACCATAACCAAGACTTGTGTTTTCCAACACAAAAGCCTTTGTAGCGGTACGATAACCGGCAGGATAAATTGAACGATTGTCAACCCCGTTGAAGCGGGCGAAACCTCCTACATTTGGAATACTCCAGTCCGAAATAGTAACACCATTGATTGTTTTATTGAAAATCCCTTCCACAGTTACCGAGAATGGGAAAGATGTGGGGAGTGCATAGTCAGCAGCAAGTGATACCTTCCATACTTCCGGCATTTTGAAATTTGGATCAACAGCCGCAATAGCAGAAGGAAGTGTTCCATCCGCTGGAGAGATAGTTGTAGGATACCCTAATGCTGCTAACTTATCATAAAGCGCAGTAATAGTAGCTTTTCCGTTAGCATCCGTTACCAGACCACCCGCAAATGTATCCATTGTGAAACCATTCTTTGTTGCGTTCGCAGCATTTATCTGTGCCTGATACTGTACCATTCCACCGTTAGTAGGCATATTGGTGAAGAAAACAAGCGGTAAATTACCAGAGAAAAGACCGGTACCTCCACGAACTTTCAGACTCTTATCACCGAATGTATCCCATACAAAACCTACGCGGGGAGAGAAAATGATATTTGCTGCAGGCCATTTTCCTGTATCAATATGACGACCTGAATAGTCAATATCATAGATAGCCTGATTAGTAATCAAATCATTGTTATCGAAGAAAAGACCATCAATACGAAGTCCGTACGAAAGTTTGAAATTTTTAGAAACACTCCAATCGTCCTGTGCATAAACCCCGATTTTGTTTGTTCTTACACGGGCTGCAGGATTTTTTTCTCCATCATAACCATAAGTCAAATCTACAATTTCAGGTGCTGCTCCGGTTAAGAAGTCTTCAAGACTTGTATAGCGATAGTATCCTGTACCGTTACGCATATATGCATTATCTGCCATCTTATATTCGTAGGCTACTCCACCTACAATTTTATGATTGCCTAAATAGTAAGTGAGTTCGTCTTTGACGTTCCAAACGTCATTGTGAACAGCATTATTCCATGTAAAAAGTTCATATCCCAAAGACAAATAGGCTTGTCCATCTTTCAAAATGTCAATGAAAGGGAATTCATCAGAATTGGATCCGCGTACATCGTCAAGTTTTGAGAATGTTGCCAAAAATTGGTTAGATAGATTATCTGACAAACGGCTGTTTAAGTCAAGAGAGATTGAATGAACAAGATTGTTCATAGAATACATCGAGTTTGCATACGACATTGAAGCTTGTGACATTCTCGCTTCAGACATACGGGTACCTCCGTCCATAGAACTTGCATTGGGAGATGACCAATTAAGGTTTCTTGTATAGTTATAACGCAAAGCCAGATGATGTTTATTTGTAATATTCCAGTCTAAACGGGCAAGAAGTTTGTAATTGCTTTCATCTGCAGGAAAATTGGTAAAAGATCCTGTATCGTATCCATATTTACTTTTCACATAATCGGAAACAGTCTGAAGATCGCTTACAGTCGTGCGGGAAATATAATTATTTGCATCGGCGACACCATCTGTTGAAGCCTGCCAACGATTTACAATGGTTGGTGTTTTAGACATTTCACCACTTACAAAAAAGAACAATTTGTTTTTGATGATTGGTCCACCTAAAGAGAAGCCATAAGTTGTATTGCGGTCTACAGCACGTGCACCTGTGATTTGTTGACCATTAACAGCATCACCGCGTAAATTTTCATTTCTATGATAAACGTAAGCGCTACCTTTGAAAGTATTTGTACCGGATTTTGTAATAGCGTTTACACCACCACCAATGAAGTTCGTTTGACGAACATCATATGGAGCAATTACAACCTGTAACTCTTGTATAGCTTCAATAGAAATAGGGTTGCCTCCACCGGGAAGAGCAGAACTCAAACCAAAGTTATTGTTGAAATTAGCTCCATCCACTGTAAAGTTAGCCGTACGTCCATCAGTTCCGGCAAAGCTCATTCCATTGCCACCATATGGCGAAAGGCGGGTAACATCTAAAATGCTACGGCTCACTGTGGGCAAATTTTCTATCTGGTTGGTTGTGATATTCGTTACCGCACCGGTTTTCTCAGTTGTAAATTTTGTGCGGTTTGCAGTCACTGTAACTTCATTCAAAGTTGAGGTTTCTTCTGAGAGTACTACATTCAAAGCATAGTTTTCTCCCAGACTTAAGGTAATGTTGTTAGTTGTACTTTTACCATATCCAATATAAGTAATTTCTACTTTATAAGGTCCACCAACACGCATACCGTTGAGGTTATAACGACCTTCAGTGTTGGTTGTGGTACCGTAAGTGGTTCCGGAAGGTGTGTGGGTTGCAATTACAGTTGCACCAATAACAGCTCCTTTAGCATCG
>MTLE01001052.1_pt1 | contig 18714 bp, 14 predicted proteins | sample 1982461 | NCBI WGS metagenome assembly MTLE01 (sample SAMN05712605, study PRJNA340218) | biofilm metagenome | isolation source: sample SPL anode biofilm adapted to -200 mV | place: USA | collected 2012-02-03
GCGGTCGTACCGTAGGCGCGGGTGTTGTTGCTAAAGTAATCGAATAATCGATTAATTTGCGCATCACGCAATATAATAAAGGGCGACTTAGGTCGCCCTTTATTTTTATCAAAAATATATACTGTGCAGCGCAAATTTAAGCACGACTAGATTATTTATCCGAGGGATTGGTATGTCGTTAATGACTCAACGAGAAATGGCTGGGCACAAACGTGTTGCTTTAGTGGCACACGACAATATGAAACAGGCGCTGGTTGACTGGGTAAAAGTTCGTGCAGAAGAGTTAAAATTACATCATCTGTATGCGACGGGGACAACAGGGACACGTTTAAGTAAAGAGGCGGGTTTGCCGATCACTTGTTTGCTGTCTGGGCCAATGGGTGGCGATCAGCAATTAGGGGCTTTGATTGCAGAAGGAAAAATTGATGTATTAATTTTCTTCTGGGATCCTCTCAATGCCGTACCGCATGATCCGGATGTTAAAGCATTATTGCGATTGGCTGCAGTATGGAATATTCCGATGGCAACCAATCAGGCAACGGCCGACTTCCTGATGGATTCGCCAAATATGAAGAAAGCATTCTGTATTGAAATTCCTGACTATGCCGGTTATTTGAAGTCGCGGACTGAATAAAATTTAACTCGTTGATCTGGTTAAATAAAAAAGCACCTTTCAAAGGTGCTTTTTTATTAATTAGGCGGATGATTAACGCATCGAGTTTTTACTGACATATTTTGGTCGTGCGTTCATGATTATTTCGACTTGTTCTTCGCTCATCTTGCCATTGCTTAAACCAAGCGCTTTATAAGTTAGTAATGGACGAGCTTCTAATGCAATCATCAACGCTTTTATCTGACTTAAGTCATCGTTCAGTGGTTGGCCATAAGCAAAGTCGAGCACACCGGCATCTAACAGATTTTTGACTGCCGGTTCGGTCAGAGGCAAATTTATGACACTTTTTCGTTGAATTACGAATTCACGCAAAATTGCTTTTTCAGTGAAATCAAGACATTCAATCATACGTTGCAGATTTTGTTGTTTTTGTCGTTCCACCCAATACAGCAGAATGTGATCCCAAGCGATCAGCAGAAGTTGACTGGCAAAATATGAACAGGCAATCAATAAGCCCAGACTAAAGAATATCCTGAATTGTATTAACCATTCGCCGGCGCTGTGTAAGCGCTCGACTGGAAATAGCAGAATGGTGCAGCAGCAAAGCAGCATCCACATCATAAGCCAGTTGAGGGTGCGGTATTGGCTGAAGTGTCTATTCCATCGTCTCATAAAATTTTCCCAGAATAACGTCTAGCGGGTATTCTTTATGAGCAAACGCTGTGCCAGTATTTAAGTTGTTTTTTTGACGATCCGGCTGGATCTTAAGATCGAAACAAAGCAGGAGGATCAGCTAAGATCTTCCTGCTTCGTCTGATTAGCGTTGGAATTGATTGATCAAGCGACATAAGCCCTGCAGACGTTCTACCAGTAGGGCTATGCGGTCAACAGCAGTATGACTGCTGGTTGTACTGGTATCGGCTAATTCACGAATGTTATGGATGCTGCGATTAATGTCTTCGGTGACGTAAGCCTGTTCTTCAACTGCCGTGGCAATTTGATGGCTGGCATCGGTCACATGATGCAACATGTCATTAATTTGACTGAACACTTCACCTGCTGCATTGGCTTGTGTACGGCAAGTTTCAGACAAATCAGCTCCATGATCCATCGTCGTCACAGCGGTGCTGGCACTAGTTTGTAGTTTCGAGATCATTTGCTGAATTTCATCGGTGGAGGTGCGTGTTTTCAATGCTAAAGAGCGGATCTCATCGGCAACTACCGCAAAACCTCGCCCTTGTTCTCCGGCTCTGGCGGCTTCGATCGCGGCATTGAGAGCTAATAGGTTGGTTTGATCGGCAATACTGGTAATGACGTCAAGGATGCTGCCAATATGCTTAGTGTTATCAGCTAAATCATTAATAACTTGTTTAGAGTTATCTAACTCATCATGCAAGGCATTTACAGCACTAACCGTTGCCTGGATACTTTTTTGGCCCAGCGCTGCAGTTTGGCGTGCTTCAGCGGTCAATTCCGAGGTTGAGCTGGCACTGGTAGCCACTTCGCGGATCGAGCTGCTCATTTCATTGATGGCAGTAGCCAGCTGCTCGGTTTCTGCTCGTTGCTGGTCAATGTTATTGGTAATGGACTGAATATTACCGGCATCATCTTCCGCAGCCTGAAGAATGGTATTACAGGTATCGCCGGTCCGTCCGACAATGGCTCTTAATTCGGCTTTTTTCATTCTAAGTGCTAATTCAATAGCTGCGAGTTCATCACGTCGACCGGTGTATAAGACTTGAGTAATATCAGTATTAAAATTTTCTTTAGCAATCTTGGCCAGTGTTTTTAATTTTCTTCCCCACCAGATCGCAAAGACGGATTGTATTATGACTAAACCAATAGCGACGGATGAAAGCGGATTTATTTCCGATAACATCATATTCGCAATAATTGCGATAATAGTGCCGAATGAAAGTAAAAGAGAGATTAATGAAATATTAAACGTAGGTAAGCGTAACGCCCGTGGTAATTTTCCTTGGTTAATTTGTTGGTAATAACCAGCTGCTCTTTCTATATCTTCTCTTGAGGGTTTAGTTCGTACGGATTGATATTCAAATACATTACCGTTGTTATCTAAAATAGGGGTGACATACGCATTAACCCAATAATGATCGCCATTTTTACAGCGGTTTTTTACGACACCCATCCAGCTTTTTTTATCTTTTAGATGATCCCACATGTCTTTGAACGCGGCTTTCGGCATATCAGCATGGCGCACGACGTTGTGGTATTGGCTTTCGAGCTCATCCGGGTGATAGCCAGCGATATCGCAGAAATGTTCATTAGCATAGGTAATGCGGCTTTGTGTGTCAGTGGTAGAGATCAGATTATGTTGCTCAGAGAATTCTCTTTCTCTGCTTGCGGTTGATGCAAAATGGTTCATAGAGTTACATCCTGTACGCTGACGGTGTGGCAAGAGCAATCATTCAACAGCCATCTTTTTCCTTGAATGACATGTTTATCTTATAAGATATAAATAAGTAATTAATATGATCTTTACGGTGTAATTCGAGTATAAAGCGAAAAATTTGATAAAAAAACATATTAAATATATTTGTTTTTAACTCGTTAACTTGTTTATAACCAATGATTTACGTTAGTCGTCTTCCATTTACAAATAACATTACATTTGCCCTTAAATGGTGTTTCATTTTGGCGCGTAGAAACAATAATCAGGCAAATGAATTAATAAAAACTGCATTATTAATCTCAAATGAGTATTCTAATGTGGTTTTTGCAGTAATCTATTGTTGGCTTATGAATTGCATCTTCAATTATCAGATAACGCACTTGATGTTTATGGCGTGCAAACGCTGGCTTCTGTGCCACAATTTGTAATGGATGACTAGGGTTCCGACTTACTCAGTAAGTGTCTGGTCCGAGAGTTATCGACCTTCCCTGAAGGTTACACGGCGGGACAAAAACCCGGGAGACAGCGGCGCACAGCCATGATCTCTCGTGTTTTAACCACGTGCTCCCAGGGAGGGAACCATGAAAAAATCCACTTTTAGCGCTTCATTCCGTAAATGGCTGTGTGTTGGCCTGTTACCGGTCTTTTTGTTTGGCTCTGTGCCGGCATTTGCCAAAGAAAAATTCAAAGTTGCCTGGACGATTTATGCAGGCTGGATGCCGTGGGATTATGCGGCACAAAGCGGCATTATCAAAAAATGGGCAGACAAATACGATATCGAAATCGATGTTGTACAAGTCAATGACTACGTCGAGTCGATCAATCAATACACTGCGGGCGGCTTTGATGGTTGCGTGATGACCAACATGGATGCATTGACCATTCCTGCTGCCGGTGGTGTTGATTCAACCGCGATGATCATTGGTGATTACTCCAATGGTAATGACGGTGTGGTGCTGAAAGGCAAATCGGAGCTGAAAGATATCAAAGGTCAGCCCGTTAATCTGGTGGAACTGAGTGTGTCGCACTATCTGCTGGCACGTGCGCTGGAAACGCAGGGCATGAGCGAAAAAGATATCAAAATCGTCAATACCTCTGATGCGGACATCGTTTCTGCATATGCCACCAAAGATGTAACTGCTGCTGTAACCTGGAACCCAATGCTATCGGAAGTGGTCAAACAACCCGACAGCCATTTGGTGTTTGATTCCAGCAAGATCCCCGGTGAAATTCTCGATTTGATGGTCGTTAAAACCGACAAGCTGAAAGCGCACCCGGAATTGGGTAAGGCATTGGCCGGTGCTTGGTATGAAGTGATGTACACCATGTCTGGTAATGATGCGAAAGCGAAAGAAGCGCGGACGGCTATGGCGAAAGCCTCTGGCACTGATCTGGCGGGTTATGAAGCACAGTTGAATGCCACCAAAATGTTTTACAACCCTGTCGATGCGTTGTCTCAGGCGCAGGATCCGCATTTAAAACTCACCATGCAGCTAGTGGCTGAATTCTCATTACAGCATGGTTTGCTGGGTGAAAGTGCGCCGAGTGCTGATTTTATCGGGATCGAAACTCCTGCGGGTATTTACGGCGATAAAAACAATGTGAAGCTGCGTTTTGACCCGACTTATATGCAAATGGCAGCCGACGGCAAGCTGTGATCCGAGTGGTAAAGGAGATTGGCGATGGCCCGACTCATTAATCGACAACCGGATCGCTTAGGTCGCTGGTTACTGGCATTGCTGCCGTTTGTGATTTTGCTGCTGTTGTATCTGATTAATTCAGAAGCACGCTTGGCGGTGAATCCAAATGACAAAATGCTGCCCTCATTTCCGACGATCTTTGATTCGATTGCCCGAATGGCGTTCGAGCCAAGCCGCCGCACCGGTGAGTATTTGCTGCTGGCGGATACCTTATCCAGCTTGCGGTTGTTACTGATGGGAGTGGGGATCAGTGCCGCACTGGGGTTGAGTGTGGGTTTACTCAATGGCGGTATTCCGCTGTTCCGTACCCCGGTTTCACCAATCGTGACTGCGGTGTCGCTGATCCCGCCAATGGCTATTTTGCCGATCCTGTTTATCGTTTTTGGCCTGGGTGACTTGGCGAAGGTGATGCTGATCGTGATTGGGATCTGTCCGATCCTGATCCGCGATCTGCAACTGAAGACCCTGAGTTTGCCAGAAGAACAGCTGATCAAAGCGCAGACCCTGGGGGCGACCAGTTGGCAGATTTTGTTGCGCATGATGTTGCCACAGGTGTTGCCGCGTTTGTTTGAGGCAGTGCGGTTGACGCTGGGCAGTGCGTGGTTATTTTTGATTGCAGCCGAGGCGATTGCTGCGACAGAAGGGTTGGGTTATCGCATTTTTCTGGTACGGCGTTATCTCGATATGTCGGTGATCTTGCCGTATGTCTTTTGGATCACGCTGTTAGCGTTTGCGATGGACTGGATTTTGAAAGTAACGGCCCGCAAAGCGTTCCCTTGGTATTTCGGTCGTAACGGGGAGGCGCAAGGATGAGCCAACCGATCTTGCAGGCGAAAAACGTCTGGAAAGAGTATGACGATGTGTGCGTGTTGGAACGCATCAATGTTTCTATCAATGCCGGTGAATTTGTCACGGTGGTCGGTGCATCCGGCTGTGGCAAAAGTACCTTCCTCAAATTGGTGCTGGGTACGGAAAGTGTGTCGCGTGGTGAGTTGTTGTTGGATGGCCAACTTATTCCGCAAGAACTGGACGAGCATCGTGGCATCGTGTTCCAGAAATATTCGGTTTTTCCACATTTAACCGCGCTGGGCAATGTGCTGTTGGCTGATGAATTTGCACAGTCACCGTGGCTGGGCAAGCTGTTTGGTGCGGCGAAAAAGCAGGCGGAAGATCGCGCGGTCGCCATGCTGGAACGAGTGGGTTTGGGTCATGCACTCAACCGTTACCCCAGCGAGTTATCAGGCGGCATGCAGCAACGTCTGGCGATTGCTCAGGCGCTGATGAAAAAGCCACGCATCTTGTTACTCGATGAACCCTTCGGGGCGTTGGATCCGGGCATTCGTGGTGATATGCACCAACTCATTCGCGAACTGTGGTTGCAGCAAGGGCTAACCATTTTTATGGTGACGCACGATTTAAAAGAGGGTTTTGCACTCGGCAGTCGCCTGTGGGTATTTGATAAATCGCGGCATGATCCGCAATCGCCACAACGCTATGGTGCGCAAATTACGTATGACATTCCTTTGCAGAGTGGAAGACTGAACGCCGAACATGCGGCGTTGATTCCACCATCAGAAAAAACGGAGCAATAACATGGCCGAATTACTGTATGAAGATTCGCTGCCCGGTGGCAGCCACTGGTCGATGGTGATGCCAGCCGGATCGCTGTTGAAAATCACTGACGTCGAAGGCGGTGCCAATGTTGGCATGCTGTTCTACAACCCACGTAACCTGCTGGAGCGTTACAACGCGCCGGATACCTTGAAATGCCAGCACACATTCAAACTGACCACGGGGCATTGTCTGTATTCTGATATGGGTCGTATTTTCTGCTCGATCGTGCAGGATGATACCGGTTGGATCGACTCCGTTGCTGGTACTACCAACAAAGCAAAAGTCGCAGCGCGTTGGGGTGATCGTGATTACCAGCATCAACGCAATCTGTGGAAACAAAACGGGTATGACAGCTTCCTGGTGGAAGTGGCGAAATATGGCTTAGGCGCCCGCGATCTGGCGGCAAACCTGAACCTATTCAGCAAAGTGTTCACCGATGAAGAGGGCAACATGAAGTTTGCTGAAGGTCATTCGAAAGCTGGCGACACCATCACGCTGCGTTTTGAAATGGAAACCTTGGTGGTGTTTAACACCTGTCCACATCCGATGGATCCGGCGACTGAATATCCACGCAAACCAATTCAGTACGCGTTGTATAAAGCAGATCCGGTTGCAGAAAATGACATCTGCCGGACTTCTCGTCCTGAAAATGGTCGTGGGTTTGAAAATACCCGTCGTTATGTTTGCTGCGCTGGTCACTAAGGAGCTTTGGTCATGATTAAGGAAAGTTTACTGAACCCTACCGATGTGGCGTATCGCGAAACCGTGATGGCGGGTGATTACTGGATGAAAGTGGTCAAAGCGGGTCAGACGATCCGCATTGTTGATTCGGAAGGCAATCAGGCGGCAGACACACTGTTTTATTCCGCAGCTAATCCAGCAGAGCGTTACAGCGCAGTGGATACCATTCGTGAACAGGGCAATGTTTATCTGTCTGCTGGCACCATGTTGATGACCAACGAAGGCAACCCGATGCTGGAAATCGTCGCCGACACCTGCGGTCGTCATGACACCTTGGGTGGCGCGTGTGCGACGGAAAGTAATCAGGTGCGTTACGATTTAGGAAAAAAACACATGCATGCCTGCCGTGACAGCTGGTTGCTGGCGGTGACCGAAAACCCTGAGTTTGGCATGAGCAAACGCGATATCACCCATAACATCAATTTCTTCATGAACGTGCCCATTACGGCGGACGGTGGTTTGAGCTTTGCCGATGGCATTAGTGCACCGGGTAAATATGTGGAACTGAAAGCGCTGATGGATGTGATTGTGCTGATCTCCAACTGCCCACAGTTGAACAACCCCTGTAATGCGTATAACCCGACGCCGGTTGACGTACTGGTCTGGAATTAATCAGCCAACAAATTATAGAGCGCAAGGACGACCTTGATCCGCTCTCTGATTGTTTGCGGGACGACCCGAAGTCTGGCGGAGTGCCTTTCCGGCAGCATTGAACAGAGTTGATCTTATGTTCAGTAAAGTATTGATAGCGAACCGCGGCGCAATTGCCTGCCGAATTATCCGCACCCTGAAAGCGATGGGTGTCACCTCTGTTGCAGTATATAGCGAAGTCGATGCTGACAGCCGCCATGTATTAGATGCTGACGAGGCCTGGTCACTTGGCGAAGGCGCTGCTGCACAAACTTACCTTGATCAAAATAAACTCATTGCGATTGCCAAACAGACTGGCGCTCAGGCGATCCACCCCGGTTATGGTTTTTTAAGTGAGAACCCGGATTTTGCCCGTCGTTGTGTTGACGAAGGGTTGGTGTTTTTAGGTCCAACACCAGAACAGATGGTGGCGTTCGGCCTGAAACACAAAGCGCGCACATTGGCGGAAGCGGCGCATGTGCCGTTATTACCGGGCACCGGTTTGTTGTCATCTCTGGATGAAGCCTTATTCGAAGCGGCGCGTATTGGTTATCCGGTGATGCTGAAAAGTACCGCCGGTGGCGGTGGCATCGGTATGCAGCGCTGCTTTACCGCGGAAGAGCTGCGTTCCGCGTATTCATCAGTAAAACGGCTGTCGGAAAACAATTTCAGCAATGGCGGCATGTTCCTTGAGAAATTTATTGCGAATGCCCGCCATATCGAAGTGCAGATGTTCGGTGATGGCCAAGGCCATGTAATTGCGATTGGTGAGCGTGACTGTTCCGCCCAGCGTCGTAACCAAAAAGTGATAGAAGAGTGTCCGGCGCCGAATTTATCCGATGACGTGCGTCAGGCATTACAAGCAACCGCCGTGCAACTGGGGAAACAGGTCAGTTATCGCAGTGCCGGTACGGTGGAATATGTGTATGACGACCTTAGCGGCCAGTTTTATTTCTTGGAAGTAAACACCCGCCTACAGGTGGAACATGGCGTTACCGAGCAGGTGTATGGCGTCGATTTAGTGCGCTGGATGATTGAGCTGGGGGCTGGTGAATTAGCGCCGCTGGAGAGTCTGGCAAACGTACTGATCCCGAAAGGCCACGCCATTCAGGTGCGCTTGTATGCGGAAGATCCGGCGAAGAATTTCCGCCCTAGTGCGGGGCTAATCAGTCATGTCAGCTTTCCTGAGCAAGATCGGAAAACCTGCCGCATCGATCACTGGCTCGATGCGGGCCTTGAAGTACCGCCCTTTTTTGACCCGATGCTAGCGAAGCTGATCGCATGGTCAGCGAACCGTGAGCAGACTATTCAACAACTGAGCACGATGTTGCAGCAAAGTGACGTTTATGGCATCGAAACCAATCGTGATTATTTGCTGGCGCTGCTGAGTAGCGATGTGGTACAGCAAGGCAAAGTGCTGACTCGTACATTAAATGAATTCAGTTATCAGCCGGCCACCATTGATGTGCTGTCCGGCGGAACACAAACCACCATTCAGGATTTTCCGGGCCGTGTGGGTTACTGGGATATCGGTGTGCCACCATCCGGTCCGATGGATAACTGGTCATTCCGACTGGGGAACCGTCTGCTGAACAACGATGCAGAGACGGCTGGTCTGGAAATTACCCTGTCTGGCCCGACGCTAAAATTTAATACGGCACGTCAGATCGTGCTGGCTGGTGCCACCATCGATGCCAAGTTGGATGGTGAAGCATTGCCAATGTGGCAGGTGGTCACTGTGCCTGCCGGTGCAACCGTACAACTCGGTAAAGTCGCAACGGCGGGTGCGCGCAGTTATCTGCTGTTGGCCGGAGGCATTGATTGCCCACATTATCTTGGCAGTCGTTCGACCTTTACGTTGGGTCAGTTTGGCGGCCATGTGGGTCGTTCGATTCAGGCGGGAGATGTACTGCATCTGCCAGTCGGATCAACTCCAGTGGCTGAACAAACATTGCCTGCAACGCTGCAACCAGCCATCACCAATACCTGGGAACTGCGCGTGATTTATGGTCCGCATGGTGCGCCAGATTTCTTTACTGACCACGATATCGACACCTTCTTCGCCACCGATTACGAAGTGCATTACAACTCGAGTCGGACTGGTGTGCGCTTGATTGGGCCAAAGCCGGAATGGGCGCGTGCTGATGGTGGCGAGGCAGGGCTACATCCATCGAACCTGCATGACAATGCTTATGCGATTGGAACCGTCGATTTCACCGGTGACATGCCTGTCATTCTGGGGCCAGATGGTCCGAGTCTGGGCGGCTTCGTTTGTCCGGCAACGATTGTCAAAGCCGATCTGTGGAAAATGGGTCAGCTGAAAGCAGGGGACAAAGTTCGCTTTATTCCAATCTCCATCGTGGATGCCGAAGTGTTGGATCGTGCACAACTGGCGGAACTGGAAAGTCTCACAGCACAACCCGTGTCTGTCTCGATTTCACCACCAATTACGCCGATTCTGAAAACACTGCCAGCGGAAAAATATGGCGAGAAAGTGGTATATCGCCCAAGTGGGGATGATTATTTGCTGGTGGAATATGGCACGCAAGTGCTCGACATTCGCCTGCGTTTCCGTGCGCATGCGTTGATGCTGTGGGTGCAAGAAGCTGGTATCGAAGGCGTGTTGGAACTGACGCCGGGAATTCGTTCCCTGCAGATCCACTACGACAATTTGCAACTACCGTTGACTCGTTTACTGGAACTGCTGGAACAGGCAGAAAGTGAACTGACGGATATTGAGCAGATCACAGTCCCTGCGCGTATCGTGCATTTGCCATTGTCTTGGGATGATGAAGCAACCCGTCTGGCGATCCGCAAATACGACGAACTGGTGCGTAAAGATGCGCCTTGGTGCCCATCGAACATTGAATTCATTCGTCGTATCAATGGCCTTGATTCGATTGAGCAAGTCAAAGAAATTGTTTTCAACGCCAACTATCTGGTGATGGGTTTAGGCGATGTCTATCTCGGTGCGCCAGTGGCAACGCCGTTGGATCCGCGTCATCGTTTAGTCACTACCAAATACAACCCGGCGCGTACCTGGACACCGGAAAACGCAGTCGGAATTGGTGGCGCCTATCTGTGTGTCTACGGTATGGAAGGTCCGGGTGGTTATCAGTTTGTGGGTCGTACCCTGCAGATGTGGAACCGCTATCGTCAGACTGCGGAATTCAGCCAACCATGGCTGCTACGCTTCTTCGATCAGATCAAATTCTATGAAGTGGATGCCGATGAACTGCTGCGCATCCGTCGTGAATTCCCGCGGGGTCGTTACCCAATCAAGATCGAAGAGATCCAGTTCTCACTGGCGGATTACAACAAGCTGGTGAATGAACACGCTGATGAAATCCTCGTGGCGAAAGAACGTCAGCAAACCGCATTTGAAGCTGAGCGTCAGCGTTGGATCGAAAGTGGACAAGCAAACTTTTCTGCCGATAGCGACATGATGCTCGAAACCGGTGAGGAAGAAGAATTACCGGATCATCACAAAGCGGTGGAGAGTCTAGTCTCTGGCAACGTCTGGCAGGTGCTGGTCGAAGAAGGCCAAACCATCAAAGCCGGTCAGCCGTTGCTCATCATCGAATCGATGAAAATGGAAATTGAAGTGTTGGCACCGCATGACGGCAAGATCGTCTCGATCAACCGCGAAGCGGGTCAGCAAGTTCGTGCCGGACAACGTTTAATGGTACTGGAGGATTAAGGATGACTGCAACCCTAACAACAAGAGCCATGACAACCAGAACCATGACCATCAGCGCGATCCATGCAGCCTATCGCAGCGGGGAATTGACCCCGCAACAACTGCTGACCGAGTGTTTAGCGCACGCCAAAGCCGATACCCATCTGGCGTGGATCTCTGTCCTTTCTGATGAGCAATTAACCGCTTATCTGAAAGGATTAGAAGGGCATTCACCAGACGATATGCCCTTGTTTGGTATTCCGTTTGCGGTCAAAGACAATATCGATCTGTCGGATCTACCAACCACGGTGGCTTGTAAAGAATACGCCTATCAGCCCAAAGAACATGCGTTTGTGGTTGCGCAGCTCATTGCTGCGGGAGCAATTCCATTAGGCAAAACTAACCTCGATCAGTTCGCAACTGGTCTGGTGGGCGTGCGTAGCCCGTATGGTGCCTGTCAGAACAGTTTTGATCCGACCTATGTATCGGGTGGATCAAGTGCTGGCTCTGCCGTTTCTGTTGCGCTCGGTCAGGTAGTGTTCTCATTGGGTACGGACACTGCCGGTTCAGGTCGTGTTCCAGCATCATTCAACAATTTGTATGGCTTAAAAGGCACCAAGGGCCGAGTGAGTTGTACGGGCGTGGTGCCTGCGTGTCAGAGCCTTGATTGTGTAACGATCTTCACGGCAACCGCAGCCGATGCCAAAACTGTGTGGCAGGTGGCGGGTGCGTTTGATCCGGTCGATCCATTTGCGCGAGCGGCTGTGCCAGCTAAAGCGATTTCAGCCACCTTCAAATTTGGTGTACCAGCACCTGAGCAACTCGCTTTCTTTGGCGATGAAGCGGCGGAAGTGCTGTTCTGGCAATCGGTCGAAACACTGACAGAACTTGGCGGCGAAGCTATCACGATCAATCTTGAACCGTTTGTGCAGGTGGCGAAATTACTCTATGACGGTCCGTATGTGGCAGAGCGTCTGGCCGCGATTAAAGATTTTTTCAGGGAAGATCCAGCTCGTTGCTTACCCGTCATTCAAACCATCGTGGGTGGTGCAGAAAAACGTTCGGCGGTTGAAGCCTATGAAGCCTTGTATGCTTTACAGCGTTTCAAACGCGTGACCGATGCTGAGCTGGCGAAAGTTGATTTTATCGTCACGCCTACAGCGGGTACGATCTACCCGATTGCAGACGTCGGGGCCGAGCCAATCCAGCTCAACAGCAATCTGGGGTATTACACCAACTTCATGAATTTGCTGGATTACTGCGCGATTGCGATCCCATCTGGCTTTCGCATAAGCGGGCCAAAAAGTGGTTTACCTTTTGGTGTGACTTTATTTGCGTCAGCCTTTCAGGACGATGCGTTACTTGCCATCGCTGATCAATGGCAGCGCAAATTGGGCTTACCGCTTGGAGCAACGGGGCAGGAGTTTCCAGCTGATACGCCAATCATTACTCAACCGACGAACGGCATAATTGATGTATTGGTCTGTGGTGCGCATTTATCCGGCTTACCGCTGAACTGGCAACTCACCGATCGCAATGCACGCTTAAAGCAGACCACGACAACCGCGAAGGCCTATCGCATGTATGCACTGGCGGGTTGTCCACCATTTCGTCCGGGGTTGATCCGCGATACTGACAATGGTGCTGCCATTGCGGTAGAGGTTTGGTCGGTTCCATCCGAACAGTTCGGTTCGTTTGTCGCAGGAATTTCTGCACCACTTGGGATTGGTAAAGTTGAGCTGGCCGATGGTTCTTGGGTGAGTGGTTTTATCTGTGAACCTTGCGGCCTTGATGGTGCGGAAGACATTACTGCGTGGGGTGGCTGGCGCGCTTACCTCGCCAGTCGATAGCGGATAAAACAAAGGCACTCGAAAGTGCCTTTGTTTTGCTAATCCTTCATCAGTGTGCATATTCACTGTCAGGATAATTGGCCGCCAGCATTTGTCGGGCGTGCAGGGCGAGATCTTTCAACTCCATTTTGTCATACGCTTGCACCATGATTTCCAATGCAGGTTTGGTCATTTCGGTGTCCGGATAATTTTCGATCAGGAATTTGGCATGGTTGGCCGCTGATAACCATGCTTCACGACGCATGTAAAAGTCTGCAATGGCCAGGTCGAATTTCGCTAAACGATTTTTCAGATAGACGGCACGAGCGCGGGCATCACTGGCATACAAACTATTCGGATAGTTTTTCAGAACAATTTTGAAATCATCAAATGCCTGACGTGCATAACTTGGATCACGATCGGAACGATCAATACCGAATTTATCATGGAAGAAATTATAATCTTCCTGCATGTTGGCTAAACCACGCATGTAATAGACGTAATCCACGTCTTTATGTGTTGGATTCAGACGTAAAAAACGGTCAATATTGGCAATCGCCTGAGCGGTATCTTCTTTTTTGTAATAGGCATAAATCAGCTGTAACTGAACCTGACTGGCATACGGACCAAACGGATAACGGGAATCCAGTGCTTCAAGAATATCCACTGCTTTATCATAATCGCCGTTGTGCAGCTTGGTTTGAGCCTGTTTATACAATACTTCCAGCGGTTCATCCGGCACTTTAGGTTTGTCGGAAGAAGAGCAGCCTGCCAGTAATGACAGAGACAACAGCATTGCCGGGAACAAACGAACTACTTTTTGCATCGAAATTAGCTTCATATTGCCAAGGTATGTGAAGTATCCGTTATGCTCAGAGAAAAGAAAAGATAGAATGCAGCATTCTTGGCATCAGGCCACGTTTAAACCTACTGAGATCTGACATGAGTCAACCTATACACCTTACCGGCATCACCGAACCGCACCATGCAGGCAAGCGCCTCGATCAGGTTGTGGCAGAGCTGTTTACCGACTATTCCCGCACCCGCCTGAAAGATTGGATCTTAGCTGGCAAAGTGCAGCTGGATGGCAATGTTATTTTGTTACCAAAAGAAAAGGTCATGGAAGGCCAGAACATCGAAATTAGTGCTGAGCTGGAAGATGACACCCGCTGGCAGCCACAAGACATTCAGCTGAACATCGTGTATGAAGATGAACATCTATTAGTAATTGATAAACCCGCCGGCTTAGTCGTGCATCCGGGCGCGGGTACTCCCGACGGTACCATCCTGAATGCACTACTGCATCGTTACCCTGATATTGCAGAAGTGCCGCGTGCCGGCATCGTGCATCGTCTGGATAAAGAAACCACCGGTCTGATGGTGGTGGCAAAAACCGTTCCTGCGCAGATCCGTCTGGTTTATGCCCTGCAGAAACGTCGTATTACCCGTGAATACGAAGCTATTGTTGTGGGTCACATGACCGCCGGTGGCACTGTAGACGAACCCATCACTCGTCACTCAACGCAGCGTACCATGATGGCAGTGAACCCGATGGGTAAACCAGCGGTGACACATTATCGTGTGGCGGAGCGTTTCCGTGCGCATACCCGCTTACGTTGCCGTCTGGAAACAGGCAGAACGCATCAGATCCGTGTGCATATGGCACACATCAACCACGCACTGGTGGGTGATCCGGTGTACGGTGGCCGTTTACGTCCGATCCGTAATGCATCGGTGGAACTGAGTGATTATCTGCGTACCTTCCGCCGTCAGGCACTGCACGCCACCATGTTGCGTCTTATTCACCCAATTACTGGTGAAGAGATGGAATGGCATTCACCTATTCCGCCTGACATGGTTGAGCTGGTGGAAGTGCTACGCCTTGATTCGGCTGAACATCCGGATGACATCGTATGGATTTAATCCGACCTGAGTGGCCTGCGCCTGCCAATGTGCAGGCGGCTTTTACCACTCGGCAAGGCGGTGTCAGCCAAGGTGTTTACCAAGGGCTGAATTTAGGTCTGCACGTCGCGGATGATCCAGCGTTAGTCATGCAAAATCGTCAGCTACTCACGCAACAGCTGGCATTGCCGGCTGCACCGATCTGGTTGGAACAGGTGCATGGCACCGATGTATTCAACGCCGAAGCACCTTGCGTTATACCACCGCAAGCGGATGCCGCGGTGACTACGACAGTTGGTTTACCATTGACCGTGATGACGGCTGACTGTTTACCGGTCCTGTTTTGCGATAAAGCCGGCACCGTGGTGGCGACTGCACATGCGGGTTGGCGTGGGCTGTGTGCGGGTGTGCTGGAAAAAACCATCGCCGCTATGCAAGTAGCACCGGATGAAATTCTGGCTTGGATCGGCCCAGCGATTGGCCCAACAGCATTTGAAGTCGGTGACGAAGTGGAAGCAGCATTTGTTGCGCACGACCCACAAGCCGCAGCGGCTTTTGTCGCGCACCAGAATAAATGGCTCGCTGATCTGTTTATGCTGGCTCGCCAGCGTATTAACGCGGCGGGTGTCAGTGCTGTTTATGGCGGTAATCAGTGTACCTTTAGTGATGCCCAGCAGTTTTACTCCTACCGCCGCGACGGTCAGACCGGACGCATGGCTGGCTTGATCTGGTTAACGATTAAATCTTAATCGCTGCCTCTTGAAAGCAATCCCGGCACCCCCATCTTATACTCAAGAGTAATTGATCGATAAGCGATCACACTAAGAGATAAGAGGTACCGGGATGCGTCTAGATCGTCTCACCAGCAAATTTCAGGTTGCGATTTCCGATGCTCAGTCATTAGCACTGGGCAAGGATCACCAATTTATCGAGCCCCTTCATATTATGTTGGCATTGCTGGACCAGCAGGGCGGCTCTATTCGTCCGTTATTAACGCTGGCTGGATGCAATGTAGATCCGCTACGCGCCCGACTTTCCCAAGAATTAGATCGACTGCCCAAGGTCAGCGGCGTGGATGGCGACATCCAGATCTCGCCACAACTGGGTCGTGTGCTGAACATGTGCGACAAGCTGTCACAACAGCGGCAAGATCAGTTCATCTCCTCAGAAATGTTTGTACTGGCCGCGCTGGACGATCGTGGCACGCTGGGCGACATTTTGCGGCAAAATGGTGTCACCAAAGACAAGCTGGAAAAAGCGATTGAAAAAGTCCGCGGCGGGGAAAAAGTCACCGACGCTGGCGCGGAAGAAAATCGTCAGGCACTCGGTAAATACACCATTGATCTGACCGAACGTGCCGAACAAGGCAAGTTGGATCCGGTTATCGGTCGTGATGACGAAATTCGTCGCACCATTCAGGTTCTGCAACGGCGGACTAAAAATAATCCGGTGTTGATCGGTGAACCGGGTGTTGGTAAAACGGCGATTGCCGAAGGGTTGGCGCAACGTATTATTAATGGTGAAGTACCGGAAGGGCTAAAACACAAACGCGTGTTATCTCTGGATATGGGCGCGTTGGTGGCGGGCGCTAAATACCGTGGTGAATTTGAAGAACGCCTGAAAGCCCTATTGAACGAACTGACCAAGCAGGAAGGCAACGTCATCCTGTTTATTGACGAGTTACACACCATGGTCGGTGCTGGTAAAGCCGACGGCGCGATGGATGCTGGCAATATGCTGAAACCGGCATTAGCACGCGGTGAGCTGCATTGCGTTGGCGCCACCACGCTGGATGAATATCGCCAATATATAGAAAAAGATGCCGCGTTAGAGCGTCGCTTCCAGAAAGTGTTGATAGAAGAGCCATCGGTGGAAGACACCATCGCGATCCTGCGTGGTCTGAAAGAACGTTATGAATTGCATCATCATGTGCAGATCACCGATCCGGCGATTGTGGCCGCCGCGTTGCTCTCACACCGCTACATCTCCGATCGCCAGTTACCAGATAAAGCCATCGATTTGATTGACGAAGCGGCTTCCAGTATCCGTCTTCAAATGGATTCCAAACCAGAACAGCTGGACCGTCTGGAACGCCGTATTGTGCAATTAAAGATGGAACAGCAAGCTTTAATGAAAGAACACGACGTTGCCAGTGTGCAACGACTGGCGATCATTAATCAGGAAATTGCGGAAAAAGATCGCGAATATAACGAATTGGAAGAGATCTGGAAGGCCGAAAAAGCGGCTTTGGCGGGCACTCAGCATATTAAAGCAGAGCTGGAACACGCCCGTCAGGATCTGGACGTCGCGCGTCGGGCTGGCGATTTAGCCAAAATGTCAGAACTACATTACGGCCGTATCCCCGATCTGGAAAAACAACTCGATTTAGCCTCCCAAGCGGAAATGCAGGAGCAAAAACTACTGCGCAATCGAGTCACTGATGCAGAAATCGCTGAAGTGTTGTCGCGCTGGACCGGTATTCCTGTCGCGCGCATGTTAGAAGGTGAACGCGAAAAGCTACTGCAGATGGAAGAAAAACTGCACCAGCGTGTGATTGGACAAGATGAAGCCGTGACTTCTGTTGCTAATGCTATCCGTCGTAGTCGCGCCGGTTTGTCCGACCCGATGCGTCCGATTGGTTCTTTCCTGTTCCTCGGCCCAACCGGGGTAGGTAAAACTGAACTGTGTAAAACCTTAGCCGAGTTCTTGTTTGATACCCAAGATGCAATGATCCGCATCGATATGTCCGAGTTTATGGAAAAACACTCGGTCGCACGTCTGGTCGGGGCACCTCCGGGATACGTGGGTTATGAAGAGGGTGGTTATCTGACCGAAGCAGTACGTCGTAAACCGTATTCCGTGATATTGCTGGATGAGGTGGAAAAAGCGCATCCAGATGTGTTCAACATCTTATTACAGGTATTAGATGATGGTCGTTTAACGGATGGACAAGGCCGTACGGTCGATTTTCGTAACACCGTAATCATCATGACCTCGAATTTAGGTTCTGATCTGATCCAGGAACATCATCAGCTGATGGCTTATCAGGAAATGAAGGCCATGCTGATGGATGTCCTGACACGCAGCTTCCGTCCTGAGTTCCTGAACCGTATTGATGAAACGGTGGTATTCCATCCATTAGGCATCGAACACATTCAATCGATTGCGAAAATCCAACTTGGTACGTTGCTGAAACGTCTGGAAGAGATGGGTTATAAAGTGGAATTGCGTGATTCACTGTTGGCTCATCTGGCGGAAGCTGGTTTCGATCCAGTATATGGCGCACGCCCATTGAAACGAGCAATACAACAACAAGTAGAAAATCCACTGGCGCAGGACATTCTTTCTGGAAAAGTTCTGCCTAGTAAACCTCTGGTGTTGGATATACAGAATGACAAACTGATTGTGGTACAGCACTAAAACTGCATCAAAATGAGCAAATTGGCCGATTAATTGGGCAATTTGCTCAAAATAACCTCGAACAAACAAAAATATGAAAAATAGGGTTGCCTAAAAAAGTTCGGTCCCTATAATGCGGCCCCACTGAGACGGCAGACGCCAACACAGAGCGAGTTAAGCAGTTGTGACGAACA
>MTLE01001038.1_pt1 | contig 18650 bp, 18 predicted proteins | sample 1982461 | NCBI WGS metagenome assembly MTLE01 (sample SAMN05712605, study PRJNA340218) | biofilm metagenome | isolation source: sample SPL anode biofilm adapted to -200 mV | place: USA | collected 2012-02-03
TGAGCCGCCGGAGATTCGAACTCCGTACCCACGCCTTAAAAGGGCGTTGCTCTACCGAGTGAGCTAGCGGCTCGACACATGCATAGTCGAGTTGAACATACCCTCTGGCGGCACGCCGTGTCAACGCTGAGGGTGATTGGCCGCGCCGCACGCCCCCTAGTAGCGGAAATCGAACGCGACGAGCAGGTTGAAGACGGGCCTCGCTCCCGGCTCCAGCCCAAGCTCGGTTCCGAACATCGACAACGAGAAGGTGAAGGCGGATAGATCGATGCCGAAACCGGCGGTGGGCAGCGCGTCCTTGACGCCTGCGCGGATCGATAGAATATCGAGCAGCTCCAGTTCCATGCCGGCGGTAATGTTCAGTATGGGATTGCGCGGCACGATGGCAAACAGGTCCAGAAGGTCGACATAATCGAGCAACAGCTTCAGGTTGGCGCCAAACCGGTCGAGCAGCTCAAGGCGAGGGTCGTAGGCCAGGCCAATGGACAGGGTCGCCGGGACGACCGCGTACTCAGAGCCGATCTTGTTGGTTGGATCGGCCGCGAAGTCGCCGAAGCTGGCGTACGTGGTGACCATTGACGGCGAGTAGGCATCGTGGGCCACGAGTCCGACGGCGAGGCTGTCATCGAGCGACCAGCGCGCGCCGATGTCGAAGCCGACCCCCGACGTCATCGTATACGGTTGCCCGGTCAGCAGCGCACTGGGTGCCGACATGAGATCGACAACGTCCTGCAGCGACATGGTCTGGCCAAGGCTGGCCCTGATGAACCCCTTGGGCATGATGCCCACGTCGAGCTTCTGGCGTTCTCCTATCGTGAAGCGATAGGCGTAGCCGCCGGCCAGCAGAAACTCCTCCGACACATCGTACGCGGTGGACAGCAACGACGCGACGTTGATCGTCAGGACGGTCCTGTTATACAGCCCAAAGCCCAGCCCCTTGCCAACATACCCGAAGGCCAGTGGCCCCAGGAGGTCGGCCTGGACGAAGAGCCGGCCGTTGGCGTCGAGCAGGCCGGTCAATCCGGCCAGTATGTCGGTGGATCCACCGACGATGAGACTCGCTATGTCGAATATCGGACCGGACGGATTGAGCACGAGGGCGGAGACGCCGAGCTGCGGCGTGTCTACGAGGAAGCCGGCGGGGTTCTCGAATATCGCATCGAGGCCGGCCGAACTGGCCGCGTGCGGTCCGCCGAGCGCCGACATGCGCGCCGATGGCACGACGAAGGGCTTGACCGTCTGGGCGTATGCCGAGATTGCTATCAGCGCGAATGCCGCGCAGGCCAGGGCTGTTCTTTTCATCGGTCGACCTCGTGGTGGTGCTTCATACGATCAATTGAAATTCACGCCTGACAGCATCTGTCCGAGCAGGCTGTCAGTGCCGTCGGCGGCGTCGAGCGTCTGGGCGTACGTCAGCAGATCAATCGCGGCGTCTATCGAGGCAGAATCGACACCCGGCGGCAAGGCGCCGGTGTCCAGCAGGTCCGAGAAATCGGTCAGCGAGCTCAGCGCGACTCCAGCGTCGCCAAAGGCATCCACGGCGATAGAGAGCGCCGCTATATAGGCATCATCGGTGCTCATGCTGGCCGGCGGGTCCGCGGCTATCATCAGCAAGGCCGTCGTTTCGGCCGGTGTCAGCGAAATTGCAGCCACGGAGGCAAGCGCCGTATCAATCTGAGCGGGAGTTATCGAGCCAAAATCGGCCGTGCCCAGATCCGATACGACGTCACCGATGGCCGTACCAACGCCAGACGATAGCAGCACCGCCTGGGTCAGGGCGGTAGCCGCCTCATCATAGGCAGCGGTGCCAGGGGTAGCCGCGGAAGCGACGTTGTACAGCGGCGTGACCAGGGCCGCGGCCAGATTCTCGTCGCCCGAGGCCTTGGCGGAATCCAGCAGGTCGATCGCATCGCCTACCGGCAGGTCCGCCGGTATGGTGTAGGAATCCCTGGCCAGGAAGGTGGCGAGCGAGGCGGTGAAGAACTGCTGACATGACGAGAGTGACACCAGCAGGGCCATCGTCATGATGACGGCGGCGATCCTGATGGCCATTCCGCCGGTCCGGGCTGTGCGTGCATTCATGGTCGCCGCTCCTTTGCAGACTATACTTCTAGAGTATCGGCGCGACGACCGGTTTTATTCAGAACCGTATTGCCGCTTCCAGCGAGACACCGGTACGGGGCTGGTCGCCCGGCCGTGGTCCAAGTTCCTCGGTGAATACCGCGACATTGACTTGCATCACCAAAAGATGGAAACCGGCGCCAAGGCTGAGCCAGCCCTTGTTGACGCCGCCGCGCAGCGCGAAGAGGCCGCCGAGCAGATTGGTCTCGACACCCACATGGAACACGTTCCATATCGAGGCGTGGTCCATGTAGACATTGACGGGATCCTGTATCTCGGCCAGCAGCGTAACGTCGACCAGGCTCCGCAGGCGGACGGGTATCGGGCTCAGGCTGGCGCCCAGCGTCACATTCGGGTAGAGCGGATACTCCGTGGTGGTTCCTGCCGGAAGCGCTCCCCCACCAAGCGAATCGAGCACGTCGCCCAGGGTGGTCTGCGAGAAATTCTGCCTGGTCGATATGTCACGAACCGCAAGCCCGACGGAAGCCAGCGTGCCAAAATCCATTCTGGCGCCAAGATCGACGGCCAGGCCAAAGCCCAGGTCGACCGGTATGCTCATCGCGTCAAACGGCGTGGTGCCATCGGTCTGCGTGCCGGTCATCAGGCCCAGCAGGTCGGTGCCTACGATGGGGCCAGTCGCGCGAAGGTACGGCCGCACATCGCCGCCGATCTGCACCCTGAACGAACCCAGCTGCAGTGGCGCGCCAACGCCGACGATGGCGGCTATCTGTCCATCGAGCCGGCCGGTAGCTCCCAGCAGGGTATCGCCACGCACATACGCCTCGCCCGAACCGATGAGGCCGAGTCCCAGCCCCTTGCCCACCCAGCCGAGGCCGGCTGACATGCCGCCGCCAAAACCGTTGTCGGTAATCAGGTCGGACAATGGATCGATCACATCGGCTGGGTTGCTGGAACCCGACGAGACCGAGGCGGCCATGTTCTGGAACAGGGCCATCGTGTCGGTCGTTGGACGCACATATACCCATGGCGTCACGGACAGCAGGGTGAGCTCAGGCGTCCTGTCGGCGTAGGTCGCGGGGTTGCCGTACAGGCTCTGGTAGCCCTGGCTCATCGCGACGAAGGCTCCGCCCATGGCCATGGTCCGCGCATCCTTGGGCGCAGCCGCGTCGAGCCTGGCCTGCGCGAACAGGGAGACCGCCGCGAGGAGGAATAGTGCCGATACGAGTACGGTGCGCTTCATCGATTCCTCCTTAGAACGAGATGTTGGCCGCGGCCAGGAGATTGTATAGAGACCCAGTCGTCGTATCCGGGAAGTCGTAGCTGTCCGGAATGGGAGTACCAGCATCTGTGAGCAAGGCGTACAGATACTCGCCGATGGGATTATCGAGGTTGGTCGTGGTGAATGTAGCGGGGATATCAACGCTCGCGACCATGGCGGCGATGATCGCGCCCTGGGCCACATCGCCAGCCGATATGTCGGCACCGCTGGCATAGCCGCCGGTGCCGATGGCGCCGCCGAGCGCGTCGTAATAGCGATTGGCCGCGACGAGCCCATCGACCATCGACAGGAAGGCCGCCTCGTTGATGCTGCCGCCCGATCCGAGCACCGACGCGGGCAGCAGGTCGAGCAGCGTGGTCTTCAAGTTCGACGCATCGGGCATGGCTGCACCGCCAATCAGATCCGACAGCAGGCTGCCGACGTTGTTGACCAGATCGAAGGCCGGCGTCGTCTTCAATTCGATGGTGGCCGCGAGCACCGCCAGCTCCTGGTCGGTCGCCCCGGAAATGGAGCCGTCCAGTGCCGTGTCGATGGTATCGAGCGCGGCGGTCTTGGTCGCCGCGTCTCCGGCCAGGGTCTCATAGAACGATGCGCTTGCCGACAGGTCAAGCAACGTGGCCGAGTCGGCCGACTTGATCTCGTCGGAGCTGACCACGGCAAACGACTTCAGGATGTTCACCTGAAGCAACGCGTCGAGGGCAGAACAGCCGCTCATGGCCAGAGCCACGGCAGAGGTCAGAAGGATGATGCCCAGGCGTTTCATCGCTGATTCCTTTCATCGCGGTCGTGTAGTCTCACGAAGCGTGGTACGTGCCCCGATTTCGTGCCAGTCGTAACAAGCTTCGAGGAACTACCAGAAGTGTACCACGTATGCCGGGCAAAACAAGCCCAAAAACATTAATTATGTCTATTTAGTCAATCCCGGGCCACGAAGCGGGCAGAGAGGTCGATGCCCGGGCCGTGGGCCCCGGGGGCGACGGCGGAATCGACCATGCAGGCAAACTCGCCACGGAATCCTGCAGGAACGCCGCGCAAGAGCAGCTTGAGGTACTCGGCCGAGGTGGCGACGATGGGGCCATCCTGGCCATCGGCTTCGGTGCTTTCATGGGCATCGGCGACGGCTCGGACGATGGCACCGAGACGCCGGGCCGCAAACCGCGCCTTGCCCTCATCCGCGAGCGCCTGGACGACCGCGGCCCGCTCCACGGCGACGCGCTCGGGCACGCGGGGCTTCATGTCGAACGCGCGGGTACCAGGACGCGGACTGAAGGTAAAGGCGTGCACCCAGGCAGGATCGAGCCGCCGCAGCACGTCGATCGTGTCTGCGAAGTCATCGTCGCTCTCGCCGGGAAAGCCCAGTATGATGTCGGAGCCGATGAAGGGGTCGGAACGTACCGCGCGGACGGCATCCGCGGCGCGCAGTACCTGGTCCCTGGTGTAGTGACGGCCCATCGCGCCGAGTATGCGGTCCGAGCCCGACTGCACCGACAGGTGCAGGTGCGGGCGCACGCGCGGCAGCGCGAAGGCCCGCACGAACGCGTCATCGACGCGATCGGGCTCGTACGACGACACCCGGAAGGCGACGCTCGACGTGCCGCGGATCAGGTGTTCAAGGAGGCCGGGCAGGTCGAGGCCGCCGGAGCGGTACTGTGACAGGTTGACGCCGGTCAGCACGATCTCCGCGACGCCGGATGCCTCGAGGGCGGCCGCGCGTGCGAGCGCCTCGCCGGGTTCCAGGCTGACGGAACAGCCCCGGGCCAGGCAGACGCGACAATAGGCGCAACGGTTGTTGCAGCCATCCTGTATCTTCAGCTGGACCCTGGTATGGAAGCGCGCGTCTCCAGGAACGAAGGCAAAGGGGTCCGGAGTCCGCCCGGATAGCTCGGAACTCAGCCGGCGTGCCTCGTCCAGGACATCGAGGCCCTCGAGCGCGGCGGAAACGAGGCCGGCCGCAATGGCCTTGACGTGTTCCTTCTTCGATCCGGGTATGACCAGGGTGCGTGGAGCTATTGCCGCGACGGCCTCCTGGTCGAGTTCGGCATAGCAGCCGGTCACGATGGCGATCGCCTCGGGGTTTCGTCTCAGCGCCAGCCGCATCTCGCGGCGGGCCTTCTGTTCGGCCTTGCTGGTCACGGTGCAGGTGTTGAAGATGACGACGTCGGCGGCAGATTCAACATCGACAATGACCGCGCCTGCCCGCGCGAAGCTGTCGGCCATGGAGTCGGTCTCCGCCTGGTTCAGCTTGCAGCCAAAGGTGCGGAATGCTACACGGAGTGTCATCGGTACTGCTATGGATTGAGGTGGGCGGCGACGCGCTGCTTGCCGAGCACGGCATCGGTCAGGCCCGGGTTGATCGCGAGGGCGGCATCGTAGGCCTGCATGGCCCATGACCAGTCGGAGGCGCGCTCGCGCACGTAGCCAAGGCGTGTCCACCATCGGGCATTCTGGGGTTCATACTGCAGGGCGGTGCGCATCGATATGTCGGCATGGCTGTACCGGACCTGTCTGAGGTAGGTCTCACCCATCAGATAGTACACGGTGCCAATTCTGGAGCCGTCAGGCAACAGGTTGATGTAGTCCCGGAAGTGGGCCAGGGCATCGTCGTTCTTGCCCTGGTAATATGCTGCCTCGCCGAGCGCCTCGACGATGCGCGGATCCTTGCGGATGGTCGTATATGCCCGGTCGGCATACAGCTCGGCGTCGGCGTAGCGCTCCAGCGACAGAAGGCTCCAGACGAGCACGACGTATGACTCGATGTTGGTCTGATCGGCGGCCAGTTCGGCAAGGCAGGTAGCCCGGGCTTCGTCGTAGCGGCCCTGCTTGTACATGCCGAGCGCATCCGGCTTGGTCTGGGCGGCAAGCGGTGGCACGAACGCGGTCGCGATGACCGCCAGAACGGCGCAGGCTATCGCAAGCCGGCTAGTTCCGTGCGCCATCGCCGGCACCGGTCATGGAGCATATGCCGTTGAACCTGCAGCCTGGTTCCATCGTCACCTCAGCGGCGGTGATGTCACCTTCGACACGGCATGACGAGAACAGTTCGACGCGGCCGCTTGCCGTGACATCACCCTTGAGCGTGCCCCTGATCGTCAGGTTGCGGGCGCTGATGTCCGCCTCCACGACCGCCTTCTCGTCGATATGGAGATCGCTGGTCGTGGCAATGGAACCGCTGACATGGCCCTTGATCATCAGTGGTTCCTTGAAGACCATGGTGCCCGAGAATTCGACATCGCCGGCCAGGATGGTGTCGAGGGTATCTTCGTCTACGCTGCTGAGTTGTACATCGGTCATGGTCACCGATGATACGGCAAAGTAGGCCCGCTGGCAAGACGCATGGGGCGCTAGCTCCGGGGTTTGATCGCGCCCCAGAGTCCGGAGAACGACTCGGGGGTCAGAGTCTCCGCCCGGGCATCCGGTGATATGCCGACGCGAGCACAGGCTTCCGCCAGATTCGCCTCGGTGAAGCCGGCGGCCTTGAGGTTGTTGCGGAGGGTCTTGCGTCGCGACGAGAAGCAGGCGCGGGTAAATCCGGTAAAGGCGCGGTCGCCGGCGAAGGGCACGGCATCATTGCGGCTTTCCATCGTGACGACGGCCGATGTTACGCGCGGCTGTGGCCAGAACATGCCCGCCGACAGGTCAAAGGCGGTCCTGACGCGGTAGGTTGACTGGCAGAGCACGGAGAAGGCCGAATAGTTCTTGGTGGAAGGTACGGCGCACATGCGCTGCGCGGCCTCTTTCTGCACGGTGAAGACCATGCGGGCCGGCCGCACACCGCCCTCTATCAGGGTCGCGATGATCGCTCCCGCCGCGTTGTACGGCAGGTTGCCAAAGGCTATGGCCGGGCGTCCGGAGGCGTCCAGGGCGCGCTTCCAGGTCTTGATGAAGTCGCCTTCGTAGAGTTCGAAGCCATCGATCGAGCCATACGATTCCCGTATGAACGCGGCGAAGCCCTTGTCTATCTCGAACGCCGAGACGGCGAGTCCCGCGACCAGGGCCTCACGGGTCATCGAGCCGGTTCCCGGCCCGATCTCCCACGCGCGTTCGCCTGGCTGGGCGCCGAACAGCGCGGCGATGCGGCGCCTTGCCTGTCCGCTGACAAGGAAGTTCTGGCCGTACTTCTTGCGCATGCCCAGGCCCAGCCGCTCCAGCAGGGCGGACAGGTCGGTCGGTGAGTCGTAATTGACCGGCAGCGGTACGGTGTCCTGATCGGAGGCGTTCGGCGACATGGGGCCAAGCATATACGAAGGCGGCGCCAAGAGCAACGATACCGGCCAGTACCGCCGCCGGCTCTCCATCCGCGGCAACGACGATCGACGGCATCGCCGCTCCAAGACCGACGGCACGGGTCAGCAGGGCATAGGGCCCGGCGCACAGGCACGCGGTCAGGCCCGAGACCGCCGGGATCGCCGCGACGAGCAGCGCGCTTGCGATGCCGCAATACATCAGCGCGGATACCAGCGGTCCGGCCAGCGCGCTCGTGAGCGGTGAAGAGGGGTTCAGGAAGCCAAAGGTGATGATGGACAGCGGTGCCGTCGCGGCGATGGCCGCCAGGCCCATCGCCACGGCCCCCGATACCGGCGGAGGCAGCCAGCGCCGCATCCGGAACTCGCAGGCCGGCGCGAACAGGGCTATGCCGGCGACCGCAAGGTACGACAATTTGAACGAAAGCGCATGGACGCTTTCCGGCGACAGGGCGAGCGCGGCGCAGAATGTCAGGGCAAGCACCGCGAGCGGGGCATGCGGCCTGTCCAGCAGCAGGGCCACGCTGGCTATCCAGAACATGATCACCGCGCGTGCCACCGCGGGCGATGCTCCGACAATGTACAGGTAGGCGCCGGCAAGGAGGCAGGCGGCGGTCCTGGCCCTGAAGGGACCCATCGCACAGCCGAGCAGCGCGGCGACGAGCGTCGCCAGGATGCCGATGTGCTGCCCGGACAGGGCCAGGATGTGGGCGCAGCCGGCCTTGCGGAAATCTTCGGCGATCGATGCATCCAGATCGTCGCGGACACCCGCGATCAGGGCCTCCAGCAGCGGGCCCGCGGTACCGCCACCGCGGTGCAGCGCGTCGACCATGGCGGATCTGATGCGCCAGCGAGCGCGCTCATGCGGCGGCGCCGGGGCTATCACGGCAACGTCGCCACCATCGACAAAGGCGAGCGGGGCGGCGAGCGCATCGGGCCATGCGCCTCCACCGCCGCGGGCCGCCATGACCGGCCTGCCGAGCGCGACCGATACCGACTGGCCGCGCATCAGCGAGGCCGGCATGGCACCGCGAATGTACAGGAGCAGTGGTCCACAGGCCGTCACGCGCGCGCCATCACGGCCATGCACGGCAAGGAGCTCGATGGCTGCGGCGGTCTGGCCGGAGGCGGTGCGCCGGGGATCGGCGGTGATGTGACCATCGCAGGCCACGATGGATGCCGGAGCGGCCAGGCCCGGCGCGGCCCTGCCGGCCATAGACTCGGCGCGGGCATGGGCGCAGCTTCCGGCGAACAGGCCGAGCGACAGGGCGATCAACAAGCGGCGGCCCGTGCGGACGCGCATCGCGGGCAAGGCGGCCGCCGCGGCGAGCAGCGCGGCGCCCATGGAAACCGCAATGATGCGGGAGCTCACGCCGGGCTTCAGGTATGCCGCGACGGCCGCTCCGATGGCGAATGGAATTGCCGGCGCCGGCGGCGCATTGGTTCTGGCCACGGCACCCGAACGCCGCCGCAAGCACCGCCGCTTGCGATCCTACCAGCGAAGCTTCTGCAGTGCGTCCCTGGCTGCCTTCTTGATCGATTCCGGGTACTGGAGGTAGCCGATATACAATAGATAGTCGAAGGCCGTCTTGTCACCGAGCAGGCCCAGATTGTTGACGACGGCAAGCGTAATCTGCTCGTCGATGGCCTTGCCCTGTTCGGTCTCGGTATTGATCAGCTGCAGGTACAGCGCGAGGGCCTGGGCGGCCTCGGTGGTGCCCATCGCTCCGAGCAGGCCTATCGAATCAAGGAAATCGGACTTGGAGACCTGGCCACGGGTGTACTGTATCTGGAAGTCATAGAAGTGCTTGATGGCCAGCGGCGATGCCTTCTGCCAGCCCCGCGCCGTCAGCTCCCGCGCGGCCGACGTGCGCAACGCTATCATATACGACTGGTCGGCGGGCATGGCGCCCTGGTACGACACGCCGACGGCGAGTGCCGTCTCGGCCAGCGCCGCGCGCTTGTCGGCAGGGAGCGCGTCCTTCTGCAGCCCGGCCTCCAGCGCCGCGGCCTTTTCGGCGGGAGCATGGGTCCTGATCACCTCGGTCAGGAAGGCGGCGTAATCGCCGTTCAGCGTCGCCATCGCGGTGCTTGCACGGCTGGTTATGCCCAGGCTGACCGATGCCATGTATGCGGAGAAGAGGAACGGAAACGACGACGAGTCGCCAAGCTGCCCCACGGCATAGACCGTCGCGTCGAGCACGGCGGGGTCCGGCGGAGATCCGGCCTTGAACAGGGTTATCTGGTTGTCCAGATAGGCGTTCATTTCCTTCAGGATGGTCTTGTTGCCGGAGGCCGTCTCCGCAAGGGTCTGCAATATCGCAACGCGCACGAGGTTGTCCTGGTAGATGCCAAAGAGGCTCCACATGTTCTCCGACGCCGGCGCATAGTGGTACTTGCGTATCATCGTAACCGACAGTATGGCCATGTCGCGCATCAGCGGGTCATTGGCAAGCAGGACGATGTTTCCGAGCACAAACTGGACGGCGGTATCGTACAGCGGTCCCATGTTGACGGAATCGTAGGCCGACGCTTCCTTCAGCAGCTCGAGCTTGGTTCCCAGACTGGAGCGCACGAAATTGCGGCGATAGGTGTCGATGAGATCCGACGACTCCTGGGCCGGAAGGCCGGCAAGTGCCAGCGCCAGCATGATGACGGAGAGCGCGCTGTGTTTTTTCATCGTCACCCCTATTCCCGAGATTCCGCCCCAAGGCCCGTCCCTGAATTTATACCGAAAAAGGTCGACCGTCCAGCGCGGCGCCCGTGGAAGGTCCGGCTGCCTCGGGTCCGACATTGTAGACATGGGACCTGATCAGGTTGCGCATGCGCGGGCTGGGCTGGACCGCCTCGACATGCATCAGCGACTGGTTCTTGCTGGCATCGTATTCGGCTGCCCGCACGGTGCCGCTCATCACGATCTGGTCGTCGCCGACGTAGAACTGCGCCTTGACGAGCAGGCCGACCTTGGCCCGCCCGCCTATCAGCACCGAGACGCCATCTTCCGACAGGTCCTGTATCACGCACTTGAGGCCGGGTACGCGCTCGGGTTTCTCGTAGGCTCCCTCCAGCCGGCGCAGCAGGTACAGGTAGGCGGGCATCCGCGATCGGACCCGCAATGACTTGCGCTTCTGCGTGCGGAGCAGCGACTCGGAGTGGCCAAGCTGCAGCACCGGTATGTCCCTGATGCGAAGGTCTTCGAGCACATAGGTGTCAAAGACGTAGCCGGCGTCTTCCTGCCGCCAGAAATAGACCGAGACCCGCGACCCTTTCCACTGGAACCCCGACGGTATGCGCGCCCCTACCGGATAGGAGACCACCAGGTAGCGGTCGTTGGAATCGATGACGGTTGACGAGTAGACGCCGACTCCCTCGACGAGTATCCGGATCCGCTGGTTGGTCCGGATGAAGCGCGAGTTGGTGATACCAGCCTTGTACTTCGGCTGCTCGAACTCGAGCCGCTTGCGGAAGTCATAAAGCTTTTCCATGAACTGCAGGGCCGTGCGGTCACGGTCCTTGCCTTCGTTGCGGTTCTTCTTGCCAAAGGCTCGGATGCAGGTGTCGAGCTCCCGGATCGACCAGAGCGCGCTGGTCGGGTCCCTGACGCCGGCCATCCTCGCCATGTCCAGAATGGCCTTGGTCTCGCTCATCGTGAACCCGACCTCCTTGCCGCGCGCATAGTACTCGAGCGGCGAGAAGCGGTGTTCTCCACGCAACAGCAGGGTGCCGGTGACGAAGAGCAGTATGACGACGAGGATCAGCAGGACATTCACCATGGCGACGCTCCGTTCAGACAGTATATACTGCCCCCATGGGAAGCGATACCGATAGAACCGGACACGTATGGCTGGAGCCCGTCATCGTGACGCTGGCAATGATCGCGCCGACGCTCGTGCCGTCGGGCGCGCCGCCAGACACCATCACGTGGTTGTACTCCGGTGCCGTACAGTCGTTCTCGCAGGGTGCACTCCTTATGGTCAGTATCGGCGCATCCGGCCGGCTTCGTGACTACGGCATCGCGCGGCCGCGCTCCGGCGATGTCCTGCGGGCTGCGTTGCTCGTGGGCATCATGGTACTGATAGCGCGCCTCGTCGTCATTTTCATGTCGATAGCCGGCAGCCCCGTCGACCCGATCGGCGCGGTGCTGCCCGGAACGCCGGGCGCGCCGCCGGCCGTCATCATCGCCGCCGGTGCCTGCTTCTCGCTGGCGGTCGCCTATCGCGAGGAGCTGTTCTACCGCATCTACGTGATGCGTGCACTGCATGACCGAGGCGCGGGAACTCTCGCGGCCGTACTGGTATCGACGGGCCTCTTTGCCGCGGGCCACGCCTACCAGGGTGCCGCCGGCATCGTTTCGGCGCTGCTGGTCGGCGCGGTGTTCGCCACGGCTGCCAGCCGGGGGTTCAGGCTGCACGCACTGGCACTCGCGCACGCCGTCTACGATTTTGGCGTGCTGCTGGCCGCGCTCGGGCTGGCGGGCGGCCCCGGACGATAGCCTGTTAACAAGATGGCCCGGGCACGGTATGATCGGCCCATGCAGACCATAGACCGACTGAGATCGGATCTGGACGACTGGGCCCGCCATGCGGGCACAGCGCCAGGCAACAGGGACTTCGAAGCGCTCAGGTCGATGTTCTCCAGATCCATGCCCCAGATTCCCGACGACACCATAGCAGCGCTCTTCACCACCTTCCTGTCCAGATATGCGGCAGGCGGGGCCGAAGGATGCGCCAGAGCCCTGGAGTGGCTCGGCGGCATCGGCTCGCTCCTCCTGTGCGATTATGATGGCACGCCCTTCTCCAGGGACGAATGGACGGAGATACGCGAGCTGGTCACGATAGACTCGGGAGAGATCGACATAGAAACGCTGACGTACGTGCTGGGCCAGACGCTTGAACACAGTGCCCTCTGACCCCGGCGGCGGCCCGGACCGCGAAGCCGGTTCGGACTGGTTTGCCGATGATGGCTTCTGGACCGACTACGCGCCGCTCTTGTTCGATGGCGCCCACTGGGCGGAGGCGCCCGCCGTCGTCGATGCGATACAGCGGCTGAGCGGCGTCGCGCCGGGCGCCGCGGTGCTGGACATGTGTTGCGGCACCGGCCGGCATGCCCTCGAGTTCGCGACGCGCGGCTTTCGTGTGACCGGCGTCGACATCACCGGACCGTACGTGCAGGCCGCGCGCGACAGCGCCGATGCGATGGGCCTGTCGGTGGAGTTCATACAGGCCGATGCGCGCGCCTGGTGCCGTCCCGGCGCCTTCGGGCTTGCCGTCAACCTGTTCACCAGTTTCGGGTACTTTCCGACCAGAGCCGAAGACGAGCAGATGCTCGCGCGCATCACCGACAGTCTCGCTCCGGGTGGCGTCCTGGTGGTCGAGATCGTCGGCAAGGAGACAGCCGCGCGCGACTTCATTGAAGGCGAGTGGTTCGAACGCGACGGACGCCTCGTGCTGACCGAGTTCCAGGTGGTCGGCGCGTGGGAAGGCCTGCGCAACCGCTGGCTGGTCGTGGACGGCGCCAGGCGCATCGACCGCTCATGGGTACAGCGCCTGTACTCCGGCACGGAGCTGCGCGACTCGATGCTCCGCTCGGGCCTTGCATCGGTCGAGCTGTTCGGTTCCTACGCCGGCATCCCGTACGACAACAAGGCCGAGCGGCTGGTCGCGGTCGGCAGGAAGCCGGCCTAGCCGCGACGCGTAGCGGTCCCGAAGGCCTCACCGTAGGGTGCCCCTGAAACCCGCTCGCACACCAGCTTGACGGCAGGATCGGCATCACAGACCGAGCCACCGGCCCGGAGCCTGAGCAATTCCGCCGCTATCATCTCGCTGTTTCCAGGGCTCAGCTCGAAGCGGGCGGCCGCCAGTATGCCGGCGATGATCAGCAGGATAGGCCCGCCCAGGAAGAAGACGAAGAAGCGGGAGAGCACCTGCGGAGTCTGTACCGCATTGGGAACAAACCCTATCACCTGCAGGAAGAACCCGATGGTCGGCATCACGAGCGCTCCCTGTATCAGCTTCCTGGTCAGGGTCATCGAGCCGGAGTACACACCCGATCGTTGCCTGCCCGTCATCAGCTCGTCGACATCGATGACATTGGGCAGAATGGCGTACGGTATGAAGACGCCCGCCGATGTTCCCAGACCCATCAGCGCGCATACCAGCACCAGCGCCACGACCGGCGATGACGGGCCGAGGGTGATGGTGGCCAGCATGCCCGCAAGCCACAACACCGCCCCCATGATGTAGGCAAAGCGCTTGCCCCTGCTGTTGGCGATGTACACGTACACCACGATCATCGCCAGCTGCACCACCATCAGCGTGCCCATCGCGACCGAGTACAGGCCGGGCCTGCGCAGATAGTAGGTCAGGTAGTACGAGAACAGGGCCATGAGGAAATCCATCGCCGAATAGACGCATACGTACATCACAATATGGATCCGGAACGAGCGGTTCCTGAAGATGCTCAGGAACTCGCGCATGAAGTTCCTCGATACCGTCTGGGTCTGCAGCACGGCGTCTTCCTTCGTGCCGAAGAAGACGATCAGCCAGGGCACGGCAAAGAAGACGCCGAACAGCACCGACATGGTCACGTAACCGGCCGCCGGTCTGGCTCCAGATGCGTCGATGATGATCCTGGGTATGGTGGCGGCCAGCAGTGACGAGAACCCGGAAAAAAATATCCGTGATCCGGACAGCCTGTTGCGCACGCGGTACTCGGGCGACAGCTCGGCGGCCAGCGCCGAATACGGTATCATCACCATCGTGAAGACCGTGGCAAAGAGCACGTAGGCGGCGCTGTAGTAGAGGAACAGCAGCGCCTGCGAATGGAAGCGCACGGGTACCCAGAGCACCACGAACGACAGGGCTATCGGAATGATGCCAGCCAGGAAGTAGACGCGGCGGCGGCCCAGCCTGGACCTGGTGTTGTCCGAGAGGTACCCCATCAGCGGGTCGGATACCGCGTCCCACACCTTGCCTATGCCGAATACCAGCCCGGCCAGGATGGGTGACAGCCCTACCACCTCGGTCAGGTAGAAGAGGAACAGCATGCCGACGATCATGAACGCGCCGCCGCCATAGATGTCGCCAAGGCCATACGCGAGTATGGTCTTCATGCCGAGCGTGCCTGCGGGTCGTGCCTCCGGTGCTCCTGGCCCGGTCGTTGTCCTGTCGGTCATTGCATCCTCCCACTCTTGTTGCCGTACTGATGGCCGCGAAGGCCCGAGAACCGCTCGGCCATGGCGATGAGCCCTTCGGGGGGAGCATCACCCTGGTACGATGCGACGAGCACACGAACGTCCAGCCGCGCGCCGGCCCATGACGGCGCGGACGGGAACAGGTGGTCGGCGGTCAGGATGGCGGCCAGCCTGCCGAGTCCGGTATGCCGGGCCGGGTACCGGTATTGGCGCCCCCACCAGGTGCCGTAGGGGTTCAGTGACACGCTGACGGTGTCACCATGGCGAATCCGCCTGACCGGGCAGAAGGCGAAGCTGCGTGGCCCACGGTCTGACTGCGCGACGAGCAGTCCCCGCGTACCATCGCCGACGGCGACCCAGCTCGGCGTGACGTGGTTGTTGATGACCGCGTCGGCGGTGCCGCCGTAGTCCAGGTAGTCGAGCGCATACGATGCCAGCCGGCCCGAGAAGTCGCGCTTCCATATCCGTATCGGCGTCTCCGCCGGCACACGATCGAAGGCGACGAGCTCCAGCGGAGCCAGCTGCCGCCACCGGGCATCCCAGCTCCGGCCCAGCCGCCCCGCCTTTGCGCGGTCAAAACCACGATGGCTAGTCGCCGCATAGCGCAGGGCCGTGTTGACGACAACCGCCCGCCGCCGCACCGCACCGCCGTCTGCGGTCTCGTCGGCCGCAGCAAGCGCGAAGGACCGCGTGCATTCGCCGTCCATCCGGACTGTGCGGCCGGCATACTCCTTCCAGGGCGGCAGAACCATGGCGATGTCGCCAGGGTCCGCGAGCGCCTGCCCCGCGGGCAAGGGCTGCGGCGGCGTGCCGCCGGCAGTACCGCCAGTACCGGCAGTATTGGCGGCTCCGGACACGGCCCGGCCGCGCAGGGCGGTGCGTACGGCGGCGCGCAGGGCTTCGGCCCTCGCCACGACGAGGGCCGCCAGCTCCTGCCCCTCGGCAAAGCGCCGCGCGTTCATCACCGGTGCGGCCATGCCAAAGTGGGTCGTGGACAGCAGCCTGAGACGCAGCCTGATGGCCTCGGTCGCCTGGGACCGCAGGGCCGGCCCGAGCGAGGCGCTCCATGAATCGAAGTCATCCAGTGCCGCGGCCGGAAGCCCCGCCACCGTCGCGACATCGGACTTGGCCTCTTCCCACAGCCCGCGCGCGACCAGCACGCGGTCCCACAGGATGTAATCCTCGTACTTGTCGGCCCAGGACGCATACCCGTCGAAGGCGCCGTCTGCCAGGTCCTGTCCGAGCGACAGCGTGCCGCGGTCCGGGTGCGTCAGCATGTAGTCCCATGGCCGCGTAAAGGTCACGTACGGGTGCCGCGCCAGATCGTGGATCAGGTGGTACAGGCCGGCAAACGAAGGCGCGATCGCCTGAGTCAGTGGACGGGCCATGCCTGCCCAGAAGCTGTCATCGGCATCCATGTCGAGCACGACCAGGTAGTCTATCGGCGTGTCCGCCTGCAGCTGCCGCCTCCGGAGGGCTGACACCATCCGCGCCGCGCTCAGCCAGAATTCGGCCAGGTCACCCTGGTTGCACGACGGCAGCAGCCGCATCGACTGGCCCGAAGCCGGGTCGACCAGTGTCAGGGGGTTGAAGCGCTGGTCATACTCCAGGCGGGGCACGAACGAGCCAAAACCGTTGAACGGAATGGCGCTGTAGTACAGCGACACCGCCTCGATGCCCAGGCTCCGGTACAGTGGAATGTGGCTTGCCGTGAACATGCACTCCTGCGGCCGGACCATGGGCACGAAGGAGCCGAACACATCGGTGTTGCCGCTTCGATCCGGAGCCCGGTCGGCCCAGCGCATCGACAGCCTGAACTCCTCGGGCGTCTGGGCGGACAGAAGCCCGTTGTTCCAGGACATCGGCTCGATCTCGTCGATGCCGTCCAGCACGCGGGCCTTGACGCGCTCGATGATATCAGGCGCGTTGGCCGGAAGGATCTCGCCGAGGGTAAACGCGTTGTCAAAGTCCCAGGCGGCCCGTACGGCGAGTCCTTCGTCGCGCAGCCGGTCCAGATCGTCGAGTATGCCCCTGATGATCCGTATGTCCTTGCCAAAGCCCCGCTCGTCCGGCGTGTCGCCGCGATACGAATGGTAGAAATTGACATGGAAACGCGGCGCAAAATGGATGCTCGGTTCGTGGTCACGCATGGTCATTCTGTGGTATATGCGCAAAGGCCCGCTGTCAAGGAAATTGTCCGCATCGGCGCCGGCTGGCGCCGTGTTCCGCATAAAGAACGGCCAATTCGAGCGGTTTGTATGGTTTTTTCGTCGGCGGTGACCGATACTATGGATGTATGCATGTCTACCCAAATCGTATTTGAATGGAAGCAGCCATGGCCAATATCGGTATCCGTCTCGCCGACGGCAAATTCTACCCAATCCTCGATGAAGGCACGGTAGCCAGGAAGCGCCTGATCGTCACGACGGTCAAGGATGATCAGCCGAGCGTCCAGATCGATGTGTACAGCTCCACCGGCGGCGTGGCCGCCGATGCGTATGTCGGCAGCCTGATCATAGAGAACATTCCTCCGCGGCCGAGCGGAGAGCCGGACATCAGGCTGGAGCTCGGGCTCGACGAAGACGGCAACCTGAACGCCTTCGCGCGCGAGGAGGCTACCGGCGAGCATCAGACGCTCGAGGTATCGCTCAAGGCGCTGTCCGAGGAAGACACCTACGACATTCCCGATTTCGACCTGCAGGAAGATGCCGGCATGGATCTGTCGACGGACGAGTTCCCCGAGGAGCCGCCCTTCGACACGTCGATTCCCGAGGCCGGCGACCAGTCCGACGCGATGCCCGATTTCGGCGACCCGAGCACCGGTACCGCATCGGCCGGGACCACCGTCGCCGATCAATCGGAAACGCACGCCAGGCGCTCGCCGCTCTTGATAGGCATACTGGCGGCCGTCGGCACGATCATCATCCTCCTCGCCGCGTTCTTCATCTATACCTGCACGGTCAACAGGCCGTCCGAGCCGCCCGCCGTGGCGACCCCCGCTCCCGCCGTCGCTCCGGCCCCGGCTCCGGCGCCCGAACCAGCGCCGGCTCCCGCTCCGGAACCGGCCAAGGTCGAGACGCCGGCCCCGGAGCCTGCCAAACCGGTCGCGCCGCCGCCCAAACCGGCTCCGGCCAAGAAGGCAGGCACCTGGTACAAGATCCGGTGGGGTGACACGCTGTGGGATTTGTCGATAGCCTATTACCGGACGCCATGGCTCTTTGGAGCGATAGCCAGGGCGAACAAGATACGGAATCCCGACCTGATCATATCGGGCCACTGGATATACATTCCTCCGCGCTGATCCTCGATCGCCTCAGGGCACAAGACGGCGGATGCGAGAGCGTCCGCCGCTTTTTTTTGGAAGGAGTCTGGATGAGACCGCTCGCGCTGCTGCTGATTACCGTCGTCCTCGTGTCCACGCCATCGTGTGTCGGATCGACGATCCATGGCCTGGACCAGACCGCATGGTTCGAGCTGCTGGCGGGCGACGGCCCGCTGCCGATAAGCGCCACCGACGCGATACAGTTCGACGCGCTCGAGCGGCTGGGCCGCGGCGCCATCCTGTTCATAGCGATGCGCGCCCAGGACAAGGGCGACCAGGCGCTCGCGACGACGATGCTCCATGAGGCGGTCAGGCGCGAGACGGGCCTGTACCGCGAGCGCGCCGCCGGACTGCTTGCCGACACGCTGCTGGCCGGCCACGACGGAGCGGAACTGCTGAGCCTGTGCCGGTCGGACGCCGGAGCCGCATTGCCGCCCTACCGGCGCGCGTACCTCGAGGCCACCGGGCTCATGCTGACGCAGGACTGGGTTCCGGCGCTGGACGCGCTGACGGCGCTGCGCTCGAACTTCCCCA
>MTLE01002756.1_pt1 | contig 18621 bp, 14 predicted proteins | sample 1982461 | NCBI WGS metagenome assembly MTLE01 (sample SAMN05712605, study PRJNA340218) | biofilm metagenome | isolation source: sample SPL anode biofilm adapted to -200 mV | place: USA | collected 2012-02-03
ACTCCGGAGCCGAAGCCGATAAAGCATAACTGAGAAGGGGTGGGGGAGACTATGAGACGATGAGACGATGAGACGATGAGACGATGAGACGATGAGACGATGAGACTAAGAGACTAGGAGACTAAGAGACTTTGAGTAAATCGAGAAGCTGATATTTGTGATGTGAATAGAGATGGGCTATTTAAGCTTCTGAGAGGGGTTTGGGTTAATTATTATTAAATGAAGTGTTTTTATGAGTAATAAAGAAGAAAAGACGACTATTAACCGGGATTGTTGGGATAGTCGCCTCTTCTTGTAATTTCAATGTAAAATACTCTTACCTTATAACTTGTAAGCGTGTTGACTGGACTCCTGCGCTAGATATAAATCGTAAGATATATATTCCAACGGGTAGGTCAGAGACAGTAATCCGATTTTCTTGAGGTTTGAAAGATTTGATAGTTTTTCCAGTAATGTCAATTACCTCAATCAGATTAACGTTCAAATTGTTTGAGAAGTTAACAAATTCATTAGCTGGGTTGGGTGCCAGCCTTATTCTTTGATCTGTTTCTTTTATTCCTATTGGTGATGGATCTGTTACGAATATCTTTAAATGCCAATCAGCTGAAAGGTTTTCTGATATTCCTTTAATTGTAATTGTGGTTTCGCCAATGCGGTCTGGTATTGCAGTTAACTCTAAGAGCTTCTCTTCTATTTCTACGGATATTGGATCGGAAGGAGATAATGGGGTTAAATGGTATTGTATGAGGTAATCGGGATCATCCGGATCGGTGAAGAGTCCGCTTAAATCATAGGTAAATGGGGCAAAGTTTTTCTCCAGAAATAGGGTATCATCTTCCTTCGTTGAAACTGGCGGTAAGTCATTCATCTTTCCCCCAAAGTCGTCTATAGCAAAATAGGCCGGTGTTAGTAGTCCCCCGCCATTTTTCCTTGAACCGTCCATTGTAAATCGAACCTTGCTAACTGATCCCAGAGAACTTAGATCGAACCAATTCCAATTAGATACGACATAGTGTTTACTTGGGTCGGAATCACGATAGTCAGCTAAATAAAATGTCGTTTCTGAAATTTGTATTCCATCTTTATTAAATCCTTTGGCTATGACAGCAAGCCAATCACCGAACCCAAATGGAGCCACCAGCCCATTTTCTCCTGTAAGAATGTTGTCTTTAACCCAGGCTGTATTAGTGATCCATGTCCCGGTAATAATATCACCATCTTCTTTATGCATCGGTTTGGCCTCAACAGGAAAGCCGAGAGCATAGACTATGCCATAGTTGTTACTCTGATTATATCCACCACCAATACAGTTCTTAAATTGCGATGATTCGAAACTCATAGGATCCCAAATGCCATCGCTTAGGTTGGCGGATGCGACACCTCCCCATGTTAGCCACTCAGGATACCAGAAACTTGAGAACTGATAGGAGCCACTGTATACAACACGGTTATTTAAGTCGGTAGTAGAGTCTCCAAACGCATAGGTTTCGGGATTCATTAAAATGTCATCGAAATGTGCAATCACCTTTTCCGGTTGGCTAATGATAAGTAGTCTTGCTGTGGCAGTCGCTCCTTGTTGGTCTCTTACTATCGCTGTTAGATATCCGGTGTTATGTACCTGGAGGGTGATAGGAAGAGCGGTGCCTTGTAGAATTCCTTTATGCCATTCAATCGTATAGGGCTCTAGTCCTCCCTGAATTATTGGGTCTATTGAGGCAATTGATCCAAGTTGACTATAAAGTGTATCTGTAGAAAATTGAAGAGTCAGAGTCTGTGGCTCTCCGTTGAAATTATCAATATCTACAGCTTTATCAGAGGCTCTTAGTTTGAAATATTTAACATTGGGTACTATTCGGGTAGAGAGATAAGACCAAGTCTCTTTTTCTGGAAGATCCCATGAAGCTAAAACTTGGTTTGATGTGTTATAAGCGGTTAGTTTGGCGGTTGATGCGGTTCTATAGAACAGGCCGGGTACCGTTAACCCCGTACTGGTATTTACAAGGGTGATGATTCCTTCCTGATGCGGGCTGACTCTTGCAAATTGTACCGATTGATTAACTCCTTCACCAATAACGCAAGTCATTCCTTCAAACGCAGATGTTTCATCAATAAAAGAGGATGCATTTGGTGTTACCGGTTCGAAGGTTGATACAGCTGATTCTCTAAAAGGGGTAGTAAAACTTAGTTGAGCAATTGGCTCTGACAATAAACCGTTTGAGTTTTTAAGCACACCAAACCAATGATATTGGGTGTTTTCAATCAGGTTTGTGTGAGTAATAATCTGTTCTATGTTATTCTGGGTCAAGATTCGGTTTCCTGACCCTATTATGTCAAGTGCGGAAGGTTGTAGTGATAAATCTGATGTGATAAACCAAAAAAGAGTATCAATCTCACTGGTTTTGATCTTGATTTCCACGCTTAGGGGGTAAACATTATTGACGTATGGATAACCGTTAGCGAATGAGGGTGCAATCAGGACTGGGATAAAGTACTCATCAGCTCCGATATAGGGAGTGGTTGCGCTTCTCTCCTCAAGATCAAAATCATTTGTAATAAATGGATATGGTATAGCAACTCTTGCCCATGTGTTGTTAGATGTAAGATGAAGATCATCACTGCCTATAAATTCGGGAGTGTTGATGATAGAATTGTTTTCAACTCCCATTGCATTTACTTCTGATAAAGTGGTAAGCAGGGTACTTTGGATGAAATAGATTGGATTGCCTGCTGAGAACAGAATGTTGTGATCAGATGTAATATTGGTTAGATAGGCGCTGCGATTAACCCTTATTGAGTATCCACCTGATTTGTTAATCAGAATATTATTGAGGATGTTCAAACTAACAGGGGTTTGCGATGCAGATCCTAAGATAGCTAAAGCCGCTGATGTTGTTGATGTTAAGCTTGAATTACCAATGCTGACAGTGTTGTAAACGACATCAGTATAAGAACAAGCCTTGTCAAGAATTATTCCATAGCTGAGATTATATCCATTGCAAAAGTTAACAATGTTGTTAGAGACTCTTATCGGTATAGACTGAGTTCCGGTTGATGGACGTAATTCAATCCCCGTGGAGTACTGGTTCAGAGTGAGGTCTAATTTGTTTCTTGTAATTTGACTCTCTCCGATTAATCGAAAGGCATCAATGCCCTGAAATCCTGTCTTTGTGGTTTGTGTGTTAAGAATAGTATTACCCATGATCATACAATTAGCCTCATCCTGAAGATAGATTGCTTTTGATCCCTGGTTCTGGAAGAGGCAATTTATGACCCTTCCTCCCGATTCTTTTGATAAGGCTACATAACTGGTGCCTCCCAGTTTAGCTCCGATGTAACCTCCGGTGAATACACAATCCTGAACCAGTATAGAATCATTGTTTCTTCCCTCTGTATCCTCGGCTTGCATCTTGAGTAGGTTAATATCGCGACCGTAGTCTGTGGAAATTGGCGAAGAAAGATTACAGTTCAATATTTTAATGTGCTTTGACTTCCCATAGACAGCAATAACCGCATCGAGTGAAGTGTTTTCTGTTTTGATGGTGAGGTCTTTGATGGTGAGATGATCAGTGCCTTTTATATTAATGACTCCCATTAAAGGCATACCGGAAACAGGACTGTTTACCTCAAAGTTAACCACTACCTCTCCTACCATATCAGGAGCTTTTTGAATAATGATGTTGTTGCCGGCTGAGGCACCCTGCAATTCGGGAATAATGATTTTTTCGTTATAACTGCCAGGCTCAATGTTGATAATAACAGCATTTTGTAGCGGTTGAGAGCTAATAAAGTCAACTGCTTGCTGGATCTTTGGAAAATTACAACCAGCCGAGGTTCCAACCCGAATAATATCTGCAGATGTTATTCCGTATTGAATCTTGTTTTGTTGTCCAAGAAGCTGAATTGGAAATGAAGTGCTAATAAATAGCAGAATAAGCAAAAGGCTTAAATTAAAAGTATACCGTCTCATTGTATGAAAATTAAATTAGACAATAGGTTACAATGGAACGGTTAGCCTGTAATGGGAATAGTATAGACGTGACAGTCTATAGCTGTTATTTGCTTTAACTCCCGAAAGCAGGCATAACCGAGTTGTTTTGGCAGGTTTTCTGACTTATTCCCTGAACTGCGCCTTCCCAGATGTTAATCAAGTGGCATAAAAGCAGTTCTCTTAACGGAACATACAGCAGCGGGTACTGTTGCCGATTCTAACGGCATTCCCTTTGTCCTTCTCTTTTTAGTTAGAAGGAACCAAAACATGGCGCAAAGGTATTACTTATACTTGATTTTAGTAGCTTTACTTCACAAAATCTAAATGATACTGATTATTCTTGTTTCAGGTCATTTGTTGAATATGACACCATTATGAAGAGAAATTTTTTAGTTCTTGCCTCTCTGATAGGTTTAATTCCATGCCTTTTGGGTCAAATAAATCAAGTAGAGATCAAAGTCCATGACTTTGAAGGTCACTTGGCGTTCCTCTCGTCAGGATGGTTTGAGGGGCGAGAGACAGGGGAAAGGGGTGGTTATATGGCCGCTGACTATATTGCATCACAGATGAGTCGAATGGGTCTGCAACCTTTCGGTGATAGAGTGGTTTCTCAGGGCGAACAAACAGGATTGCTCAAGCTGCCTTTAGTTAGATCAGATCAATTGTATAATCAGTTTTTTCCTCTGGAGAAATTTGGTGCAGGAATAGCCACTCTTAGTCTTGAAGTGTCTGCTGGTGGGCAGTCGATTCGTTATCTGCTAAAAGATAGTACCGATTTTCGTTTTGTTTTAAGATCTGGTTCATTTGAGCTTAACGCTTCTCCTGTCTTTGTTGGCTATGGCGTTGTTTCGGAAGAGCTCGGCTACGATGATTATAAGGGTGTTGATGTACGTGGCAAGGCAGTTGTTTTAATCAGTGGCTATCCAGGGCAGGATGATACCACTTCGTTAGCGTGGAAAAAAATAGGATCTTTATTAGAAAGAAAGGGTTTCACGGATGAGGAAAAGGCTGGTATAGCACTAAAACATGGTGCTTCATTGGTTATTGAGGTTTTGAACCCATTAGTTAAAAGCAGTAGCCAAATGCCATTAACAGGTGATGCGATTAAACCTTTATCTATTTATATCGATAAAGTCAATGTTGAGCAGTACACCGATATGGAATTCTGTTTTCCTAACTCCCGGGATAGTGAAATACCATGGGCTAAATTAAACAGATACTGGGCATCAAGATTATTCGAACAAGGAATATTAAGGCTTGAAGATTGGGTTGTTCAGAGTGACCAATCGGCTAAAGCTCATTCCTTTGCTTTTAAAGATGCCAAAATCTTTGCAACGTATGATGCTAGGAAAAGCAGCATCATGGTTAGTAATTTACTTGGTATGGTAAAAGGAGAGGATACGACTAAGATGATTGTAATAGGAGCGCATTACGACCACTTAGGGAGGCGGGGTGAGTCAATCTACTACGGTTCTGATGATAATGCATCTGGAGTGGCAGGAATGCTTTCTTTGGCTGATTATTGGTCAGGGAGAGATGATAAGCCAAAGTATAATTTACTCTTTGCTGCCTGGACTGGTGAGGAAAAGGGAAAGCTTGGTAGCAAATGGTTTGTTAAAGGAATAAAGTCATTAGGCTCGGAAGTCATTTTCTATTTGAACTTCGATATGATCTCACGTTCTTCTCCAACAGATATAGGATGTGATTCAATTAGTGTTGGTATTCCTCAAAGGTGTTCTAACCTGAAGTCTCAAGTTGGTAGAATTAATGAGCAAAGTATTATTCCCCTTAAGCTTGATCAATGGAATTCGGGAGCGCACGGTGGTAGTGATTATGCTCCCTTTATAGGGGCTGGCATACCAGCAGTGGCTTTCTTCTCGGGCTTTCATGCAGATTATCACACTCCTGCCGACAGGTTTTATAAAGCAGATCTCATGAAGATGAAGCGGATTGTCAACCTGGCTAATCATATTATTATCTGGGTATTAGAAAACAAAAAGGAGCTTGGTAAACCTTAACGAGGTTGAAGTGTTTGTATGTTTGAAATAGGAGACACCTTTTGTCGTTCCTGTAAAAACTTGTCTATAAAACAATAAATAAATTTCTATGGCACTGATTGAATTTGTTAGCGAAGAAAACGCACAGGGTGAAGTAGCGAATGTCTATAACACTTTAAAGGAGAAATGGGGTTTTGTACCCGATGCCCTAAAACTCTTTAGTCCCAGCGAATTCTTGATAAATCATGTCTTCTCAAGCATTGGCTATTTTAGTACCAATATGGATCTGGGTGGTAAGCTGTTGGCTCTAATTCGCCTTATGGTTTCAGAAGAGGAAAAATGTGTCTTCTGTATTAGCATGAACAGGGGAATATTAATGCAATATGGTTTCTTGCCTGAACAGCTTGATGCAATCCAATCTGATATTGAAAATGTCTCTCTTCCTGAAAATGAGAAGAGTTTATTGAAATTTACTTTGAAGGTTGTTAAGAATAGTTCAGGTGTAACCAGTGAAGATGTTCAGGGTTTAAAGAGCCTGGGTTGGACTGATAAACAGATTCTTGAGGCTGCTTATCATGCTACAAATCAACTCTCTACTGATAAGCTTTTCAATGCTTTTCAGATAAATAATGACATGTAATGGTATACTGTTTTTAGTTACCCGATGGGTCGAGTGGCCTATGCCGAATTAGTCGTTTTCTGTTGCCCTTGTTACTAAAAGCTTATCTACACGGCTCCCATCCATGTCGATAACCTCGAAATGAAATCCGTTGTAGGTAAACTGATCAGTCTCTGAAGGGACTTTTCCTAATAGATGCATAGCCATTCCGCCCATTGTGTTAAATCCGCTCTCTTCTATATCATCAAACTTAACGATATTCATAGCCTCCATGAAGTCATTAATGTGCATGGAGCCGTTAACCAACATCGATCCATCTTCACGTTTGATAATAATATCGTCGGCTTCTTCAGATTCTTCAGGAATCTCTCCTAAAATGGTCTCGGTTAAGTCATGAAGGGTCAAGATGCCTTCAACACCACCATACTCTGATATGACGATTCCAAAGTTCTTTTTATTCTCACGAAAAAGCTCAAGAGCTTTCTGAGCGGTAAGGTTTTCAGGTAGGTATAGTGGTGACTTGGCAATTTCGGTAAGATCATTGCTGGTTATGTTGCCTTTATAGACTATTTTTAAAAGATCTTTAACAGCAATGGTGCCGATTACATTTTCTATATCTTCCTTACATAGGAGGTATTTCGAATGATTCTCGGTCTCAATTTTATCTATAATCTGACTGATTGTGTCGTTAAGCTCGATATAGGATATTTTCTTCCTATGGGTCATTAATTCGTGAATCCGTGTCTCGCCGAACCTAAAAACCTCCTTGATCATTTGTGTTTCATCTTCATCTATAACGCCTTGCTCACTGCTCTGTTTGAGTATCTGGCGTATCTCCTCTTCGGTCATAAACCTGGTCTCGTTTGTCTTTATCCCAAGAATCCTGTTGATAATCCTGGTTGAGGAGGTTAATATCCATACAAAAGGATAAACAATTATTGTGATTGCGGACATTGCAGGAGACAGCGTAATTGCAATTCTTTCCGGTGAACTTAAAGCAATTGATTTAGGCACCAACTCGCCGATAACCAACGATAAATAGGTAATTGCACCGACAACCGTAATAAATGCAAGATCTTGGGCATATGGAGCTAAAACGGGTACTGTGTTGTAAAGGGGTACCACTGAAGCGGAAAGTGCAATACCGCCATAAGCACCTGAGATTATTCCTATCAGGGTGATTCCTACCTGAATGGTAGAAAGCATCTTCTCTGGCTCCTTAAGAATACTTAACACGCGACTTGCTCTGCTTGACCCGCTCTGACTCATGGTTTCGAGCTTAGCTGTAGACGAGGAGACTAAGGCCATCTCATACATTGAAAAGAGGCCGTTAATCAAGAGAAGAATTAGGATGAATAGGAGTTCCATTTCGGGTATAATCTATCAGAGCTGTATCTAAGATGGCAACGTAACAGCCGTCTGTTTTACAGTTCTCTTTTTTGCTTATCAGGTTAAAAGATTAACTTGTAAATACTTTACGTAGTCGCAATAGTTTGGTTCTGACCTGTTGCAGCCGTGCTACCACCTGACTGTTTTTGTCGAAAATGGTGTTTTTATTTTTCATCTTCTCAGCAGCTCCGGTAATAGTAAAGCCTTGTTTTCTAATAAGATCTTGTAATATTTTTAGCTTGCCGATATCCTCAGGTGTATAATATCTAACGGCTCGGTTATTTCGTCTGGGTTTGACTATTTTGGTCTCTTTTTCCCAGAATCTTAAGGTACTTGCATTTTCTCCTAACTGTTCTGCTACTTCATGAATAGACCAGTAGAGTTTCTCGTGTTCTCCTGCAATATAACTAGGCATAGTGGCTATTATTTCTCTCTCTCAAAATTAGGTGATTGTGAGACGAGTTCCTGGTAATCGGCAGGCTTCATGTCGTTAAAGAAGTAGAATACGGGATTGACCTTTCTTCCATTGTAGTTTACTTCGTAATGTAGATGCGGTCCGGTGCTTAAGCCTGTATTACCAACCTGCCCAATGGTCTCACCCCTTTTTACCATTTGCCCGGGCTTAACATTAAAGTTATTTAGATGGGCATAAACAGTTTTATATCCAAATCCGTGATCGATGATTACCTTCTTTCCATATCCATCACGAATGTCTCTGGCCGCCTCTATAACTTTTCCATCACCTGTTGCATATACCGGCGTTCCTATAGCTGCTGTAAAGTCTAATCCTTCATGGAAGATCCTAGTCTTAAAGATTGGATGAATACGATATCCAAAATAGGACGAGATATACTTTAAGTACCTATTGCTGATAGGTTGAATAGCCGGGATGTTGGTTAAAAGCTTATCTTTTTGCTTAACTAATTTGTAGATCTCATCAAATGACCGTGATTGGGCATACAATCTTCCTGCAATTTTATCAAGCTTCTTTGTGGTGTTGATAAGCAAGTCGCTATTCTTATAGCCTTCAAGCCTGGCGTATCGGTCAACGCCACCAATACCTGCATTGCGAATATTGTTGGGAACCGGCTCGGCTTCAAAGATCATCCGATACATGTTATCGTCTCTCTTCTCAATGTCTGTGAGCACTTTATCCATCTGCTCCATGCGGTCATTCAAGATCTGATACTGCAATTTTACTTCAGCTAAGTCACGTTTAAGCCCCTTTTCACGCGGTGATGGGAAGAAATAGAACATAACAGTAACTGCTACTGCAGAAAAGACTAATCCCGAAGTTAAAAATGCTAATAATTTACGGATACGATCTCTCAATCTTACCTGTATTATTTCGTAAGTCAAAGAGATAGGATCAAATTGGTATCGGTGTTTCTTAGCCATTATTTTTACTTACTGACGACTATTTTTTAGAGTTAAGGTGCTAATAAGGTTTGCCTGATTCGCAAAATTAATGAAATCGATTAATTTTGCAAGTTTTTACGACTATTGCTTAACCGCATGTAGCCTGATTCTTGAAAATCTAAGATAAATAAATATTTGCCCAATGACTTCAGCACAAATTCGTCAAACCTTTTTGGATTTCTTTGCCTCCAAACAACATGCCATAGTTGCCTCTGCTCCTATGGTAATCAAAAACGATCCCACATTGATGTTTACCAATGCGGGAATGAATCAGTTCAAAGACATCTTTTTGGGTAATGTAGAGAGAAAATACCCAAGAGTGGCCGATACCCAGAAATGTTTACGTGTCTCCGGAAAGCATAATGACCTGGAAGAGGTTGGCCATGATACCTATCATCATACTATGTTTGAGATGTTAGGCAACTGGTCTTTTGGTGATTACTTTAAACAAGAGGCTATCTCATGGGCGTGGGAACTACTGACTGAAGTCTATAAGCTTGATAAGTCTCGTCTTTATGTGACTATTTTTGGTGGCGATCACAGCGATAATATGCCTGTCGATGAGGAGGCTCGTGAGTTTTGGAGAAAGCATATCTCAGATGAGCGCATCCTGTTAGGCAGTAAAAAGGATAACTTCTGGGAGATGGGAGATACTGGCCCCTGTGGTCCATGTTCTGAGATTCATGTCGATCTTCGTACTGATGAAGAGATTAGTCAGCTTCCTGGTAAAGATGTGGTTAATATGGGGCACCCTCAGGTAGTAGAGATTTGGAACCTGGTTTTTATTCAATACAACAGAATGGCCGATGGTTCTCTACAGAAGCTTCCTGCAAGTCATGTTGATACTGGAATGGGTTTTGAACGTCTCTGCATGGCTTTGCAAGGCAAGAGATCAAACTATGATACTGATGTCTTCCAACCTATGATTCAGGAGATAGCTAGAATTAGCGGTCTGACATATGGTAAAGAAGAAAAAGCCGATATTGCTATGAGAGTTATTGCTGACCATGTCCGCGCTATCTCTTTTGCTATTGCTGACGGACAACTTCCCTCTAATGTTAAAGCGGGCTATGTAATCCGTCGTATCCTCCGTAGGGCTGTCAGATATGGCTTTACCTTCCTTGGTTTAAAAGATCCTTTCATTAACAGGCTGCTTCCTGTATTGGTTGGTCAAATGGGACCTTTCTTCCCTGAACTGGTTTCTCAACGTGAGTTAATTACACGTGTAATTACCGAAGAGGAGACCAATTTCTTAAAGACTTTAGCAACCGGAATTCAAAAATTCAACCATTTCGTGGCTGAAGGTGGAGAAACGAAAGTGGTTAATGGTCAGTTTGCTTTTGAACTCTTTGATACTTTCGGATTTCCTGTTGACTTAACTCAGTTGATGGCTCGTGAGCAGGGCTGGGATGTTGATATGGAGAGCTTCTCACGTCTCCTTCTTGAACAGAAGGAGAGGTCAAGACAGGCTGCCTCAAAGGATACTGACGACTGGGTAATGGTTGGTCAAGAGGCTAATTCAACCCTATTCTTGGGTTACGATACTTTAGAGGCCGATTGTGAGGTAATTAAATATCGTCGTGTTAAAACTGCTAAGAAGACCTACTACCAGATCGTTTTAAATCAAACACCGTTCTATGCAGAATCAGGAGGTCAGGTTGGTGATAGTGGGTCTTTGGTGTCTGACTCAGGTGAAACAGTAGTTGTTGAAGATACTGTGAAGGAAAATAACCTCGTGGTTCATATTGTCGCCTCTCTTCCATCCGATCCTTCTGCCACCTTTACAGCTCGTGTAGATGCCGAGAAACGCCGGTTAACCGCAAATAATCATAGTGCAACTCACCTTCTTCATGCTGCTCTAAGATCGGTTCTGGGTACTCATGTTGAACAAAAGGGCTCAATGGTAGATTCTGAAAGATTACGCTTCGACTTCGCCCACTTCTCAAAGATGTCTGATGAGGAGATTACGGCTGTTGAAGATATTGTGAATCGTAAGATTCGTGAAAACATCGCTTTGGGTGAGTATCGTGACCTTCCGATCGAGAAGGCAAAAGAGATGGGTGCCATGGCTCTATTTGGTGAGAAGTACGGCGATTTTGTTCGTGTCATTACTTTCGATCCTAATTATTCAATCGAACTTTGTGGCGGTACACACGTACACTCAACCGGTCAGATAGGTCTCTTTAAGCTTGTCTCAGAGAGTGCTATTGCTGCCGGTGTAAGGCGTATTGAGGCAATAACTGCTGATACTGCCTTGGCATTCTATAATAAACAACTTGAGCTAATTGATCAGATTAAGTTATTGGTTAAGAATCCTGTTGATGTTATAAGAGGTGTGAATAATCTGATTGAGGAGAATGCTAAACTGTCGAAAGAGGTAGAAGAGCTGCGCAGACTGAGGGTTTTAGCAATGAAAGATGAGCTTAAATCAAAGATTATCGCTGGTAATGGATCAAACGTTCTTGTTGTCCGGATTGATGGTGATGCCTCTGCTGCTAAAGAGTTAGCCTTCGCACTTAAAGCCGAGACAAGTAACTTTATAGGTCTTTTTGGTTATGTAGCAGATGGCAAACCGGGATTGACCCTTATTATAGATGAGGACGTTGCTAAAGCTAAGCAGCTAAACGCCGGTCAGATGGTTAAAGATCTTGCCAAAGAGATCAGAGGTGGTGGTGGTGGCCAACCTTTCTTCGCTACAGCAGGTGGCTCCCTTCCCGATGGACTGAATACTGCTTTGGATAAAGGACAACAGCTGCTTTCATCACTGTAGAGCCTTTGGAATTCAACTAATACTTATAACAGAGCTACTCATTAGGGTGGCTCTGTTTGTTTTTGTTCAAATAGCTACTGGCATCTAGCTGCTAGCATCTGGCATCTGGCATCTAGCCAATCTTGAATTCTTGAATTTTGAATCTAGCCCTTTGAGAAACCAATAGCCACCAGCAGCCATCTGTTAGCATCTGGCGTCTGGCCAATCTTGAATTCTTGAATTTTGAATCTAGCCCTTTGAAAAACCAATAGCCACCAGCAGCCATCTGCTAGCAGCCAACTCTCATCGAACGACGAAGTGGTTTTTAATCCGTGGGATCCGTTTAAATCCGTTAAATCAGCGTACCAAAGTTCTGATGCATGATGTGCATTCTTTTTGTATTTGTTTGAGACATAATTGGGAGCATTGCCACCCAGTATTTTTGTTGGCTACTTTACTATGGTGCCTTAGCCTTGATTAATAAAAGTCTAATGTACAAATATATGGCTGGAAATTAGGTGGTTGATAACCATACTTTTACTTAATCGGGATTCTATATAAGGATTAAATTCATTGACTATCACTTGTATTATCCTTAAGGACTTTTTGTTGTTGTTTGGTTATGAATTTGACTATTAAAGCGTTCTCTGAAATTAACAAATAACCGAATACAGTTTTTAAAAGATAGAAAATGACCCATTTTAAATTGGGATCCTCACTTAGTAATAATTCTTCCTGAAAACATGCTAAAGTGTATCTAATCAGATACGGTATAGAATCAATCAATACTAGACCCCCAATAATTACAAAAACAATAACCATGATAGTCTCTTGTTTAATATTAAGATCTATAACCTCATCCTCGATCCCTTTATCAAGTTTTAACTTTCTCAGGATCCAATGAGGGTTAAAAATAAATAACTTAAGAATTAGATAGTAGCTAGCAGAAATTGCACCTAGAAGTGCGGTTATTACTAGCATAACAACAAAACTATCATCGAAATAGGAACCTATCGCAGCTAGCGCTGTTATTCCATAAGGAAGAATTACGATACTTTGAGAAATTAACCAGATTCCGATTATCTTTAATAAGATTATCCATAGGGTCTTAATACTCATAACTAATATAGATTTTGATGATGATAAATTTTAATTGAAAGAAATAATAGTGTTCAAATATAGCGAATTTTAGTTCTTATCTGGAACGTTGAAATGTATTTCGTATTTTTTTGCATAATTCGGAGCATTGCCGCCTAGCAGTTTTGTTGGCTGCTTACATATCATGTTTTCGGGCTCCGTAGGGAATAGATATCTGAGTGTACTGGTGACTATGATTTTTTGTAATGTAATTTGTAGTTTTGTTAAACTTATGGATGGAATAAAGTTGACTCATTGATGACTGAATTATCTGTTGATTACTTCAAAATGTTTATTTATGAATGAAGATCCAATGAATTATTTTGTCGATTATTTAAAGCAAAAGTCGGGTTTAACTTCAGCGGAGGTTAGTCTTATTAGTAGTTGTTTTTCTATTGAGAAGGTGGAAAAGGAGTCCATGTTGGTTAGAGCGGGTGAGAAGTATAAGAAACTTGTTTTTGTGCTGGAGGGTATATTTCGAATCTATATTATTGATCAGAATGGGGAGGAGGTAGTTAAGAATTTTGTTGAACCCAATTGTTTTTTTGCTGAGTTTGAGAGTTTTGATAAGAATGAGTCTTCATTGATTAATGTAAGTGCCGTTACTGATTGTATCTTGTGTACGTTAACAAAGAGTGATTCAGATGAATTGGTTTTGAGGTTGCCAAAGTGGGAGAATCTGATGAAGACGGGTGCGATGGAAGCAATGGCTGAAATGTTTAAGAAGCGGGAGTTTCTGTTATTGGGTGATTCAATAGACCAGTATAGGTACTTTGTTCAACATCATCCGTTACTTGCAAAGCATGTCCCTTTGAAGTATATCGCCTCTTATTTGCGAATCACTCAGAGCTCGTTAAGTCGAATCCGTCGGCAAGTTGAGTAATTTTTTTACTTGGTAATTATTTGTCATTTGGCAAATCTCATTCAAATTCACTGTAGTTTCTTTGCTGAAAATAACCTTACAGCATGGAAACAACCATATTTTATTTTTCAGCAACAGGAAATTCATTAAACCTCTCAAGAGCGGTGTCTGATAGATTAGGCAATTGTGAGGTTATTCCAATGGCTAGATTTTTAGATAATGATTCGATTTTAGTCACCTCTTCAAAAGTTGGATTCATCTTTCCCGTTTTTGCATGGGGAATGCCACGAATCGTCGAGGAGTTTGTTAGTAAGCTTAATTTCAGTGAGAAGCCTTATGTTTTTGCGATTGCTACTTGTGTCGCCATTCAAGGAAATACGCTTAAAGATCTAAGGCGTGTACTTCGGGCAAAACAGGTTGATCTGAATGCTGGTTTTGCAGTTAAAGCCGGGAGGTCAAGTTTAATGAGACTGAATGCTCTGGATCGTATTATTATCAGACTTGATCGTCAACGGTTGCGGATAAAATCTGCAGAGGAACGTATGGCTGAGATGGTTGAGGTTGTTCGGAGTCGTACAAGCCATAGTCCTGAGACCAGTTCATGGAGTGCAAACCTTTTTGGGTCACTGTTGCACAATTTAGCTATCAAGAATTTTAAGAGCATGGATATGGAGTTTATGGTAAGTGACTCATGTACTGCCTGTGGTAACTGTGTTAATATCTGTCCTCGCTTAAATATCGAGATAAAGGACGGTCATCCGGTTTTTCATCATAATTGCGAGTTGTGTCATGCATGCATTCAATGGTGTCCAAACTTTGCGATTCGGCATCCCAACTTTGATGATAAACTGCCCCAATATCGTAATAATAATGTGAAGTTAATAGATATGCTAGCTGCAAGATGATGTGATGACGATTTTTTCTCTTTTTTGGATTTATGAAATTATTGATTGTAAATAATCTTGTGAAATATTATGTGTACTCTTTATTGTATTAGTAAAGATGATTTTCTGATTATTGGAAAAAATTATGATGTCACTGTGCCATGTTATGGTTTAATGTTTTGGAATCCTGCGGGTATTGAAAAAAAAGCATTAATTAAGCCCCCTGATGAACCTGCGTTATGGTACTCAAAGTATGGTAGTATTACATTTAATCAGGTTGGTCGTGATTTCCCGTCTTCGGGTATGAATGAAAAAGGGGTGGTTGTTGAACAAACCACACTATGGAATACGATATATCCCAATAAAGATGATCGTAAAACTATTAAAGAGCTGCAACTGATTCAGTATTTACTTGATGTTTGTAGTTCGGTAAGTGAGGCTGTTGAGGTTTTAAAAACAGTAAGGGTTTCTCAAGAGATGTCAAAGTTGCAGTATGTTATTGCTGACAATGAGGGTAACATCTCTCTTGTAGAGTTTATTATGGGTGAAACAGTAATCTATTCTAATGATGAATTTTATTACAAGGTTATAACTAATGATATGTATGACACTTCTGTTGATTACCTGAAAACTCATCATGAGTTTGGCGGAATAAAGTCAATTGGTAAGAGTTCATACTCATTAGATAGGTTTGTCGTGACAGTAGATGCTATTAATCGCAAGGGAAGTAGCTATTCCCGGAGCTTTAGTTTTGATCTGCTGAATCTGACAAAGAATAATGATACTCAATGGCAAATTCTGTATGATTTAAAGCATCTGAAGATAAAGTGGAAGATAGTAAACAAAGCGGTTGCAAACGAAATAGATTTGTCGGAATTTGTTCAAATGCGTAATTGTCTTACAGTTGAACTTGATACCATGGATAAGGATAATTATTCGAGGGATCGCAATATGATCCTTGCAAATCATTTTTTTAAAGAGAGTATCTATTTTAAGGCTATGAGAGTCCGTGATAATGAAATTGCGGTACTTGTGGATCATCCATCGGTTAAATAAATAGGAGGGTCTTTTTCCTGACTTCGACATTTTTATTGACCAAGTTTTATATCATGCAGATAATTAATAATATAAAAATATAAGGACACACTTTTAGGTATCCCAGAGTAAAGTTGAATAATTTTACTAGCATGTTTATTCAAAATAAACATGAGAGAATATAGGAATTCAATATTAAGCAACTGGTACCGAGATATGGCTTTTAGCATCTGGCATCTAGCATCTAGCATCTGGCATCTAGCATCTGGCATCTAGCATCTAGCTTCAATTATCTGGTCAATCTTGAATTCTTGAATTTTGAATTTTAATCCATAAACAGCTAGTAGCTAAGATTTAATCGTCATGGCTGCTAGTCCATTGATCTCCGTTGTCTCTAATTTACTTCTCCCGAGATGCTCTATGTAATGAACGGGTAAAAATTGTTAGGATTTACTATTCACTTCGTACATAGTAAATCTAAAAGGCTCTAATGCTCAAAACTAAAATATTTTACCTAATAATTTATTATACCATTTTTGGTAATGTGGTTTACTTCTTGCCATAGTGGTGATATATTTGCTTTCATAATATATTGTATTAAATGTGTACAAAGGACGACATATTGAATTTTGCATATGCACAAAAAGTCTTCAACCTTATAAAATTAATGGTTATTTTTAAAAGCGAAGATCAAATGGGTTTTTCCGGAACTTTAAATGAACAGATGAAGCGACTTTTGAAATCAGGTCAATTAGTATGTATTAGCCTTTGTTCATTTCGACCCCTAAGATATCGAGTTGTTGCGGGATTTGGTCATTAATATCCTTTAAAACGAAATTCAGCATACTCAAAAAATCCAATATCGAAGCATCCTATAATTTGATCGAAATAGATAAATAAATTAAAACAATTAAAGAACCCAAAAATTCAACAATGGTTTACGATTCCACTTGTGAATCGAGTTCGTTGCTGTTAAAAGTGATAGACGAAGCCGACAGTAGAAGCTCTATATATGGTCAGAAAAAGGATGTGGCAACTGCTGCATTAGCCCGTATGAATATGATTTTGCACAGTTTCGAACGTCTCGAAATCCATCGTGGACAAAGTACGCTGTCCGTCCCGTTTTTCAAAAACAATGATTGTTACACCAGAACCTTTGACTATGTAATAGCCAATGTAGCTGAGCCCGAAGTAGTCTATAATGAAGAAGCTGTTTTGAACAAATTTCTAAAACTTTTAATTATACAAGAACTTTAAATAAAAAGGAAAAAGGTGCCCTTGTCGACCTTGACAAAAAGCTAATTGAACGTTACAAAACTCTTTCCGTTGAAGAGATCAAACAATTGGTGGTTGACGATAAATGAATAACCGCTCTCGACCGCAGTGTAAAATCCGAAATGGAACGGATTAGCCAACTTCGTACCCAACGCATTAGTGAACTGGCCGAGCGCTTCGAATTCACTTTATTGCCATTGTCAAGTGATATAAATAATTGGGAGATAAAGGTGAATAATCACTTAGTGAATATGGGTTTTACTGTATAAAAAACGAAACCCGGAAGTTTGAATTGCTTCAGGGACAACCGGGAATAAGATCATACAAATATACATTACAAATTTGAAAATTCCAAATAAATTTTTACCTTATGAAGTTCATTGACTTTGAAAATATTATAACGCCACCACGAATGAACCGATATTTAATGGCTTGCAATGGTAATTCTCGCCTTGCAATGACCTTATATCGGAAAAACTTAAAACTTTCCCAAGAATTGTTTACAGTAATCAGTTGTTTTGAAATAGCACTTCGTAATGCCATTGATAAACATTATTCATCTACTTTGGGGAACAATTGGCTTCAAAATACAGCTCAAACTGGTGGTATTTTCGACACTAACAATTGCCGCCTAACAAAATCTAGCATTGATCATGCCTTAAGTTCTTTAAATACCGCATATACCCATAACAAGTTAGTAGCTGAATTGGGCTTTGGGTTTTGGCGTTATATGTTTTCTAATCATCAGTTTATTGCAGCAGGCCAAACTTTATTGCAAATATTCCCAGCAAAACCGACCAGTACTCAGGCTATACATTATAACGCCAATTATATTTTTAGTGAGTTAGCTAAATTAAACAACCCTCGCAACCGTATGGCTCACCACGAGCCCATTTGCTTTATTCCAAGACAACCTGTTAAAAATACGGATTATGCACTCCAACATTACAACCTTATTTTGCAACTCTTTCAATGGATGCGAATTGATGAAGCGGCTCTTTTATATGGTTTAGACCACATTAACACTGTTTGCACTGAAATTGATGACCTATGAGATGAGTAAACATAAATTAAATTTGGCAGCCAGTAGCCAGTAGCCAATATCTATTCTGTACTTGCTAATCTTTGAATTCTTGAATATTAAAGTCAAATCCTTCCTGCCAGCAGCTAGTAGCTAATCTTTAAGTTTTGAATCTCTCCTGCCAGCCACAAATAGTCGTGTTTCAATTATCTAATAATCAGCACCTCTAAAGCACCCCTCTTATAT
>MTLE01001244.1_pt1 | contig 18546 bp, 17 predicted proteins | sample 1982461 | NCBI WGS metagenome assembly MTLE01 (sample SAMN05712605, study PRJNA340218) | biofilm metagenome | isolation source: sample SPL anode biofilm adapted to -200 mV | place: USA | collected 2012-02-03
CCGCTACAACCTCTACACCGACACGGCCCGCTCCGAGGATTACTTCGGCGCCCTTAACGTGGCAACTGCGGTGGGAAGCGACGTCGCCACCGGCGATCTCTTTCTGGACGATTTCACCGGCATGCCCGACTACCGCCAGGTCCAGTACGAAATCCTCGTGGTCATGAAGGGGACCGGAGCAGGAGCCACCCCCTGGGCTGATTTCGAACGCAACGGCAAGTGGTACTACAAGGCCCAGGACGTGGACATCACCGTCCAGGGGAGCCGCACCATCGCCTACGTGGCTTACTCGCTGGGTGGCGTGGTGGCCATCGACGTAACCAACCCGGCAGCACCGGCCTATCTCGGCTACTTCCCCGCCGTACCGGTCAACGGCCCCTACGAAACCAATTCACTCCCATCCAGCATCCTCCCCTATGAGGGGGCCGGTATGCTGAAGGAATCGGGCGTCACCGGCGTACGGGTCTCCGGCGACCGGGTCTACCTCACCGATCACTTCGCCGGTCTGGTGATCCTCGACAAGGCCTCCCAGCCGGACATCTACTGGCACGGCGTCAATCCGCCCTACAGCAACGACACCAACGGCGTCGCCAACGACAACGTCCCCGACTACGAGGACACCATCTCCTACGACATGAGCCCCTGGGATCCCCTCGACAACGAGTCGCTCCCCTGGGCCTTCTACCAGACTCCCTGCCTGCTGGCCACCAAGGAGCTGAACGGCCACGGCTACACCCTGCTTCTGAACGAACCGGTGGATCCCACCAGCGCCGGCACCGTGGACGTGCTGGAGGCCTCCAGCGCCGGCGGCTTCGTCTTCGTTGACGTAAAGAACCTCACCGCCGCCAGCATGTACGACCGCTTCAGCATCGTCGCCTACTTCCCCACCACCGACGAGATCGGCGCAGCCGCCGACGGGACCGCCACCCAGACCATCGCCCTGGGGCACTCCTCGGGTATCGAGGCATCCGCCGGCTACCTCTACGTTTCCGACGGCCCCCACGGCGTCATCGCCTTCAACCTGAACGACCTCCTGGGCTACCCCACCGACTCGGTACACGTGGTGGGCAACACCCTGCAAGACGAATATCCGCAGCTAGTGGGAACCGAATGGATCTACCCGGCCTCCCACACCGTCCGCAACGTGTTCGATTTTGCCCGCGGCATCACTTGGGCTCAGTGCGTCGGCAACGGCATGCGCGCCGTTCCCGTGGCCGGCGTAGAAGCGGGTCTCGGACAGGTGGGTGCCCCCTACCTGATGAAGCTGCAGCGTGACGACCTCTTCGAGCACAACTCCGACTTCACCGTCAAGGCCCTCCCCTTCCAGGACAAGGCTTACGACGTGGAGTTCCGGGGCAACTACGCCTACGTGGCCGACGGCCCCAACGGCATCACCATCTACGACGTGACCAAAGACCCCTCAAGCGCCAAAAGCGGGTTCTACGTCAATAACCTGGGCTCAAACCTGGGTGATCCCCTCCTTGGGACCGCTTCGGGAATCGAGCTATGGCAAAACCCGGCCGACGGCAAGCTGTACGCAATTATGGCCTCCGGCCCCTACGGCGTGGGTGTGGTGGATATCACCGATCCAATGGCCATGAAGATTGTAAAAGTCTTCGAGCCCATCAAGATCGAAGACGGCGACATCGGGGTAGCCGACGGCCAGGCCATCGACGTGGAAGTTATCGGCGACAAGGCCTACTTCAGCTACGACAGCTTCGGCGTGGTCTGCTACAGCATGGCCGACCTGATCGCGGCGGTCCCGGTGGGAGTCGATCCGACCGAGATATTCCTCAAGAACACCTCCGGTACGGTGATCTATGACCACCGGCCGGCAGCCCTGGGCCAGTTCAAGCTCCAGTACGTCCCCGGCTACGAAGACGTTGCCGGCGGCGCCGTCCGGATGGACTACACCCAGCAGAACGGGAAACTCTACATCTATGCAGCATTCGGCGAGGCGGGGCTCCTGAAGATCGACTACACCAACCCCACCGCCCCAGTCCTGATTGAACGCAAAGACACTTCGGCAGAGGCGTCCGACGTGGTCATCGCCAACGGTCGCATCTACGTGGCAGACGGAAGCGGCGGCCTCGTGTTCTTCAAGTAAGTAAGTTTTCAAGGAACGGTGCCCCGGCATGTCCCCGGGGCACCCAATCAAAACAAGGAGTCAAACACATGAAAAGATTTATAACCGTAGCAGCCCTTACACTGCTTGCAGCCGGCGGAACCTCAACCATGGCGGAAGCGGCAAAGAAAGTGCCGGTCCCCACGGTAACCTATACCAACAACCTCTCCAACCCGGTCATCTTTGCCGAAGGCACCGGCCTGACCGGCTTCCCCACCTCGGAGGCCACCGGGCTGCGGGGACCGGCCGAATCCCTGACCGAGGTCTACCCCTACAACGGCATCAACTACTACCTGCAACAGACCGTAAACACCTGGCAGGCCGACTGGCAGAACGGCCAGCCCGGCGGCGAGACAGTGGAAGTGGACTGGTCCGACAACATTGTCCGGACTACCTGGTCCGCAGCATCGGTCATCCGGGTGGAAGTAGTGCTGGGCAAGGAACTGACCACCCCCATGAACGGCTATGACATGACCTACCTGTTCGGCGAAGGGATTGCCGAAGTATGGGGCACCACCGGCACGAAAATCCCGGCCACCTCCCCCACGGTTTATTCCATCTGCGCCCGGCTCACCATCCAGAAACTGGACGGCCCCAACGGCAACGTGGTCGGCACCCTCTATGACAGCGCCATCTACGACCGCTTCGGCGTTGATGGCGCAACCAGCGCATACGCGGCCGAAGTCAACGTCCCCGGCAAAGTTATCTACGGTTACAACTGGGACCTCGCCAAATTCGACATGGCCAGCATCGGGCTCCCCACCGAGCCAAAGTCCGGCTGGTACCGCCTCAGCTTCGGTCTCGACCCGGTGGCGGCCTACAGCGTCACCGACGCCAGCGGTGTTGTTCGCAACTACGCGGTGCCGCGCAATACCGTGCTCGGCAGCCTGAACGCCCTCGACCTTCCGGGCACCAGCGTTCCCGAAGTAGTGCTCTATCCCCCCAAACTTTCATCGGGAGAGGTCTCGACTCTGGAAATCTACGTAAAACCCGCTACCGGCAAGAAATAGCACTCAATTACTTCAATAATCTGTCAATGATCTTTGATGGGACTACAGGTCCCATCTTTTTTTCAACATCAATCACTATAACCATATATTCAACACCAACATTTTTACAGCTGCGTATAGCCTGCTGTACATCGATGAACTGTTGCTATCCCCCCCTCTGCCGTTTAGTGCAAAAAACTCTAAAGTTAGCAAAGAACCGTTCAATAGCACAATCCGCAACCAATACTTCGGAATAAACGCAACACGAACTGATTCGGAGTCAACCTCCGGCGACAGCCATTCGTTAAGGATGAGTAGTTACACAACGCTTGGCACTTGTTGGAGACAGTAGCGGTTATGCAAATCCCGGCACAGGTTGACACGCACCTCCGGAGGCTCCCTTTGACAGGCCGGCTGCATACGATACACTTGTTGCACCAAAAACATCACATAACCGCCTGCATTGCCGTAACTTTTCCACCGAAAGAGACCGGCGCGCCAATCGTCATGCGCCGCCAACAACCCTGCGCAGCATAAACGGAGGACAATATGCGGAAATTACATTATGGGATTGTCGTGCTGACGATGCTGATCTTTTGCTCGGTGCGGCCGGCTTCGGCCCAGATCAGCATTGGTATCGGATTGCCCCATGTCAGCATCGGCATAAACCTGCCGCTCTACCCTGAACTTGTGCCGGTGCCCGGATACCCCGTCTACTACGCGCCACAAGTAGCAGCGAACTATTTCTTCTACGACGGCCTCTACTGGGTCTTCTGGCACGATGACTGGTATGCCAGCGAATGGTACAACGGCCCATGGTGGCTCGTGGAACCGGAAACAGTGCCTCTGTACATCTTGCGGGTGCCGGTACGCTACTACAGGTATCCTCCCCCCTATTTCAGAGGGTGGCGATACGATGCGCCTCCCCGCTGGGGTCATCACTGGGGACGCGAATGGGAACATCACCGGAAAGGATGGAACAAGTGGGATCGCCGGCACGTCCCTGCGCGGGCTCCGCTTCCCGTTTACCAGCGTCGTTATTCGGGAGACCGCTATCCGCGGCAAGTGGAAGAGCAACAGACGTTACGACGTGAGCAATATCGTTACCAGCCGCGCACAAAGGCAATCCGACAGCATTTTCAGGGCTCTGGAGAGCGGCAGATAGCACCGCCCGTCCAACGGCAACGACAGAATGAGCCCCGGATGAGAGCCCCGCGGCAAAGGATGGAACAAAGGGCGCCGGCACCCGAACAGCGGCAGCGGCAACAAAGGGAAGAATACCGGATGAGAACCCCGGCGCAGTCCCCCCCGGCACAACAGCCAAGGGGGCCGGTGTACAGGGAACAGCGGGAGCCAAGGGCCATCCAGCAGGCGCCCCGGCCGCAACAACAGGAGCAGCGGTATCAACCAAGAGGTAAACCCCAGGAACCCGGTCGCGGACAAGGGCCGCGGCAAGAGAGAGAGGAGCATCGGGGCCGGTAGGACAAATCTTGTATTCCGGGGGACTTTCAGACGCAGAACTGCCGGTTCAACACCCCCGGATACCCGTTCCCCTCCACATAAAGCGAAGGCGGCCATTTGGCCGCCTTCTGCATTACCGAACTATCCTTTTCAATCTCCACACAAGGCCATCACCTGTCCGTGCGGTCACTCCGCAGGTTCCTCCTCTGCGGGTTCGCCCACCGGTTCCTCCACCGGTTCTCCCTCTGGTTCCCCGGCCGATTCCTCCGCAGTGTTCAACGAAGAGACCAACTGCTCCGCGAGCCCCTCGATATTAGCCGCAAGCAGAGCCCGCCACCCCTGGGGCGTGCGCCGCAGCGTCATGACATCGGTGCTGGTGACCGTAAGCTTATCAACGGCGGTATTCGACCGGAAAACCACATGCATAAGCTCCTTACCCTCCGGCACCTGCCCGATCACCATCATCTCCAGGTTGCGCACCGCTTCGCCGAACCCCGGCACGCTCTCCTCCAGATTGGACATGAGCCGCACAAAGACCTCGCGGTCAGTCAGCTTGCGAAACTCCTCAGCCCCCTGAACGCCAAAGAGTGTGGGGAGCGCCTCTTGGGCTTCGGGCAACTCCGCAATCGGGGCAAACATACTCTTCAGCCTGCTCAGCGCATCCGGGTGCATCAGGCGGGAATAGGCGTCCCAGTCCCCCTTTTTCAGGGTCGCGGAAAGCCGCTCTGCCACTGCCGTGGGGCTCTCTTCGACACTTTCAGCCGCCAAGGCCGGAAGCGCGATTACGGTTGCTAGAAGGAGGATGGTGAAAACGACAATCCGCTTTTTCATCGCGGCTCCTTTGGGTCGTGTTACGGATTCACATTTTTTAATTCATAGCAAATTTGGCGTCGGCTTTCAACAGTGGCGGATTGGTCTTGTTCATATGTTGCGTCATCAAACTTTAGTCGCCCCACCCCACGGGACTTGATTCCAGACACTTGCACCATTGTTTGCGTCGAGCAGTGATACAACAGTGCGCTCAACCTTTTTCTCGGTGTCGGAAAAGCCCGAGAATTCGCGGCCAACCAGGTAGTTGTCGCTCATCTCCTGCCAGGAATCATAGGTCAGCCGCAGCTTCCATGCCGCGGCCCGTATCCACCGCCAGGCCTCGGCTTCCGTAAGGTATCCGGCGCCGGCGCCGAATCGCGCAACCGACACGAGGCGACACAGATCCCATGCCAGAATGGATGAATGCTTCTGGCGGCAGGTGTTGACACAGGCGGCTTGACGTTGAAACTCATTGCGCTCGTCCGCGCTCATCTGCTTAACCGCCTCCTCTTCAAGAAGATCAAGCGGATCGGAAATCGGGCCGGCGTTGGAAATTGCCCCATGCATCACCTCATATTCCTCACGATGGCCTTTTTCACTGAGCCACTGCAGTGTTTCTTCAAGCTGTTCAGGGTTACTGACATCCCAGTAGCTCGAAAGAATTTCAAGGGCTTGGGTTTTGAGTGATATCCCCGGCTTGTCGCCATGGAGACAATCGTGCCGATGTCCGTTCATTTCCGTCAGAATTGCGCTTACGGCAAGGCCGAATTGCTGTTCAGGCGTGAATGGGGGAACGGTTTGGCAGGATGTCCTGAGACTGTTCATCACGGTCACCAACTCAGACAGCGACATTCCGCCGAATTGTCCCGGAATGGACGCTTCCGTGCCACCGCCGCGATTTATCTTTCTCATGGTTGTCAGCTTGCGGTATTCCGGAAGATAGTTCCAGCCAATGGCTCCGAAATCGCCCACTTCGAAATTTTCCACATCCGCCCAGCGTACGGCCAGACTCTTAAACGAACCCTTATACAGGAAGCCATCTTCAGTAAGAGTGAGTTTCGCGCGAAAACTGAGGAGCACAAGTACGGAGAAAAGGCAAAAAAGCGCCCCTATAGCTGCAATTCCCGTCGATTTTGATGACATTCCCATAAAGACCATCAGCGTACCGACAGCCGCTATCACAACCACTGAAAAACTCAGGGCGATGATGCGCTTTGCGTTAAGCCTCAGGGTGACAGGCAGTGTAATCGTGTTCGCTTCATTCATTTCTTTCTCCATCTGCAGATTTGGTTCACGTAGCTTCTTTTTTCCCACTCCGCCCCGCAGGCTGGGTCACGACACCCCATCATTCAATAAATCCAGCGCAGCCACAAATGGGACGAGTAGTGCTCCAAAAAATCCGGGCATGACTCGGAAAATCAAGATATCAACAGTACTGGCAGCCATTCTCCCTTATGTGGCGCCGACCGTCAGGGCGCTCACTCTGAATGATACTCACCTGTTTGGTACGTCTTCTCGTTGTTCTGCCTCTGTCGCGTGAACGGGCTTCCACGAAGAACAGTCAAGCCATGAGAAGAAGTCTACATGCCTCGATTCCAACTGCGACGCAATGACCCCGTTCCCTTCAATCCAGCCACAGTAGTAATCCCTGACAACCCTGGCATCGTCGCTTCCAGCGGAAGGGATTGAACTCAGCTCCCTCAATCGCATTGGGCCTGCTGTACTAGCACGGGCAACAGCAACCTCTTCACTTGCAAGGGGCCGAAAGCCTTGGGGTCCCAGTTCCACTATGGAATGACGCAGGATACGGATTGCGGACTGCGAATTTGCGGCTACAATGACGCGCGCCCATGGTTTACCAACCACCAGGCAGTCACCGCCATGCAACACAACTCCTTCCGGATACGCATAATAGGCCACCTTCCGCTCTGGGCCGAGGGGCCATTGCACCGGAAGGGGCGGAGTCACGCGAAAACCCCAGGCTATGGAGCCACTTTTCTCAACGTCCAGAGGGTACTTTTGAACGATCTCCTGCCAGTCGTGCTCCAGCAATCCCTTGACCTCAACATCGGTTTTCACTGGCGGACCAGCTTTCGTACAGGCAGTCATGGCTCCGGCAAGGAACAAAATCAATGAAACGATGCGAGGATCTCTCATTTATCGCCTACTCCAGACACTCGAATGATCCTCATGGTGCAACCACTATAATCATAAGCCGGCAAGCCTCTGTCATCGCCCTGAACACCATTTAACCCGGCTCCCCAGCCTTTTCCGCCTTCTCATCATGGCGGATCGCCTTTTTCCGCGAACCGTCCTCGAAATACTCCTCCTCAAGCAACAGCTTGCCGCCGGCATTGAACCGCTTTCGGCTCACCAGCATTCCCTTGCGGTAGAACTCCTCGGTCTTCACCCCCTTGTCGTCGATGTGAAGCTGGAGCCCCTCCGCCCGCCCGTTGTCGTAATTGCCCTCGAAGGCAAGGGAGCCATCTTCGTTGTAATCCCGAACCTTGCCGTGGGCGCGGGAGAATTCCCAGACGGGGCGATCCCCGTTCCTCCCTTCATAGGCTTTGCTGTAGACACCTTCGTGTTTGAGGGTGCCGTTATCGTAATACCGCTTGAGCGTGAAGAGATCCCCCTCGTCGGACCATCGCCGTTTCTTTTTCCCGCCCGATTCCGCGGCGACCGGAGCATTTTGGTTCTCGACCCTCACGGCGTGACTTTTGAGCGTGCCGTTGAGATAGTATGATTTATGTTCGAGGGGCCGTTCGTCATCGTTGAAACGGACTTGGTCGAGCAATGCCCCGCTCTCGGCATACAGCGCATAGGCGCCCACAGTTCTGCCGTCATTCTTGGAGAGGGACCGATTGAGCGTGCCGTTGGCGAAATACTCCTTCAGATCGAAGCGCTTGTTGTTGCCGGGCTCGGGATACGCCGCAACCGAGCGGCGGCCGTCCTTCTCGATTCTCTCCATCTGGACGAGTTTGCCGTCACGGTGGGTGAGGTTGATTACAGCGCCCTTGGGACCGGGGATCTCCACCGTTGCTGCTTTGCCGTTGCGGCCGCACCATTCAGCATCCTTCGGGTGAACCGATTGGGACGCGCATGATAGCCCCAAGAGATTGCCGCTCTTGTCGAATGAAACCCCTCCCTTGTCCGCCTCTTTCGCCCGTTCCACCAGATAGGCGGATTCGAGGGAGCCGTCCGGGTAAAATTTGCGAAGGATCCCCGTGGCTTCCCCATGATTAAAGGGGATCTCGCACGCCAGATCCCCCTTGCGAGAATACACCCGGGCCGGGCCATGGAGCGTCCCACCCTTGGCGGAAAACTCCATCTTCTGACCGGTCGAGATGACTGCCCACCCCTTTTGCAGATCTCCCTTGCGCCAGTGGAATTCGGCTTCCACCATCTTGCCGGAGGGATCATAGCAGCGTTCGAGTCCATCCCGCTTCCCCTTGGGAACCGGGTTGCCTTTCGGGGCATCGTCATCGTCACTCTTGGCAGACGGGCCCATGGGAGCATCCGCCATCCGACAGAAGGAGTTATAGTCCAGGATCTGGGAGCCAAGCCGCATCGGGAAGAGACATTCATCGGCGGCATGGGCAGAGACCCATGAACCGGCAAGCAAGGTCAAGGCAACCATGCCGGCTACGTGCTTCAAGCGCAGGGTAGTGCTGAAAGACAGTGTCATCCGTGCTGCTCCTTTGGTAATGATTTTCCAGATATCAATAGCCAAGAAAAAACCAGGGGGGGCACACTCCCTGGTTTTTCCACTATCAGCGCTGCAATGCCGGCATCACCAGTCTAAATACCACCCTTCACCAGCAAGTCCCCGTACTGGTTAGCGTTGAGCCTGCCGCATTTCTCCAGGGCGCCGGCGGGATTCTGTACCACTGCGAGGCGGGATTTGGGGTTCACGTGAAATACTGCCGGGGTTCCTTGGAATGTCCCACCTACGGAGGAGGTGGTGGATTCGTTGATGAAGGTGGTAATGCGGGCGCCGAATTGCTCCAGTCCCTTCGGTCCCATCGGCTCGACGATGCCGAAGTCCACCGCATGCTTGTAGTTCTTTACCAACTGGTCAACGGGAAGATCGATCTTCTTCGCAAGCTCTCCCGCCTTTGAGGAAACGATTCCGGCTGCTTCATCCATCGCCTTCTGCTTGAGGGATTCTACGACACCCTTTCCGGATATCCCGCCGGCAAAGCCTCCGACTCCGATCTTCGCCAGATCGCCGATTGCGCCCTTGCTCCCCATATTCCCGGGGATCTCTATATTGCCGGCAATGCCGCTGACCCGAAGTTTTGCCGGATCAATTCCCATCCCCGTTCCGGCAACGCCGGACACTCTCCCGGCAAAGCCGCCGATTCCGGTCGCGGATGGTAGCGTACCCCGTAAGAGCGGAGATGACGGGTTTCCCCATCCCCCCTGTACCGGTCCGCCGTGGGGCGGGGCCCCTTCGGCTGGCTGGGCCGACGAAGCGTCGTCCGGCAGGTCGGCGTCGGACTGCTCGGCAGGCTCCGCAGAGACTTCGGCGGGAGGTAACTTTTTGTCGTCCTGCTTCTCCTGAACCTCGGCAGCAGGGGTTATTGTGGCGGAATGTCTTCCCTGCCAAAGGGGAGGGGGAAGCAGCTCGACGAACATCGCCCCGCTCTGGGCCGCCTGCTTCATGCAGCGCCCCTGGGGCGGGGGGCCGATCAGGACCGTGGCGCAGCCGGCAACGATGACGCCGCCGTGGGCCGTCTGGTCACCAAGCCGTGCGGCGGGCCTGCCGCCGATAATCACCGACGGCTCCCCCTTTGCGATGATGTCGACAGGCCCGTTGCACTGGGCCTTGTCCCCCACCCGCGCGGCCGGTTGCCCCCCGATGATGACCGAGGCGCACCCCTCAAGGATAGGGCCTCCTTTGTGAGGTTTCGTCCCCTCCCTCTGGGGGCAGGTGTGCATGTCGCCGATACGTGCTGCCGGTTGTCCCATGGTATTGTGCTCCTTAGTTCACAACATGCTCAGTGCGCTTTCAGCGCTACATACAGTAAGCTGTCAACGATCTCAGCTAAAAGTCTGGTTGATAATTGTCGCCAGTCATTGACCAAGAAGGGCGTTTTTCAGGTGGAATTCGAGACTGGTCAAATCTATCGACCTCTTTAAGTGTTTTAACATCATATAGAATTTCTCGTCCTGCGAAGTGGCTTCCACCGCAGTCAATCGCAATACTGCTACCTTTCTTATAAAACCAATAGTCACGGATGAAAGGTTCACACTTGATTGAGCGAATTTGTCCCAAGCGGTAAATTTCCAGCTCACTACCGCCCAAATCCTTTTCTTCTGTAGCGTCCTCCTTATGCAGAACCAGCCACGCAGCTGCTTCACCGTCGGAAAATAAAGCCGGCTGTGCACGATGACCTCCAGTAGTGACCTTTATGTCTTTTCCGGTTGAGGTTACAACATGCACATTCTTGGCAGCATCCAAGTATACATTCCTTAATTTTGCAGACTGAACCTCTGGAACGCAGGCAAGCAGAAGCAGAAGTGTAAAGGGGGTTGATTTGATTTCATGTCTCCTTTGGTCACCCTATTCTCACTGCTTTAGTTTAGCGGTCAAGCGGAACCCGAAGGTATTCATAGGCAATATTCCCGTTCCATCCGCAATAATCGTTTGACGCTGAAAAAACCTCTTTGATAGCAGGTATTTCTAACATGCCTGGTACCTCGAGAAAGGCCGGAAAGCTCTTGTGATCGACTTCTATTGTCAAAATACTGTCTTTTGCAGTCGCCTTGGCTGTCAAGTCACAAACCCACTTTGCTTCGAGTGGTTCCATTGTCTGTATTCTTACGAAGTAAAGTCCATTTTCAGTTGGATATATAGTAATCCTGCCAACTCCTTCCTTCGCCACCTCAAATTGACCGGCAAACTGGCGTTCTGCTTGCCTACCGGAAAGGAGGTCAATTCTTTTTTGGTAGGTTTTTTCTATACATTGAATGTCATTAATGCACTTCTCACGCTGCTTAATCCATAGAGATTGTTCTTTTTTCAACTGATTCTTGTATGGTTTTTCATCGAACTTAAGCAACAAATTTTTCCACACTTTGGCAAGGTGTTTATCAAGTTGAGCAAGGTTCTCGTTAGCACAGATTGCTTCTTCTGTTTTGCTACCAGCTTTCAGACAATCGAATGAAGGGGATGGTATATTAGAACTAGCTTGTTTTACGGTTGTAGCCGATCGATTATCTGTTTGAACACAATTGCTAATTCTCCCTGACTTGAATACTGGTTCTGGCAATGAATCGACACGCTTGAAATCTGTTGCATGCACACCGATCCACGCAATGTCGCCCCAAGGCAGAGTATCCGGATTACACTCACGGCCATCGGAAAGGTTAAACCAGGCAACGGAAGGTTTTCGGGTGCTGTTTTTACCAGCAGAGTAAACACTTACCCGCGTCCCCTTTTTTATACGATGCGTTGGGTGGAATGAGTCACCGCTTAAGTCATAGTAAACTTTGGCGTTAACCTTTGCTTCATATATTCCTGGTCTGAAATTCTCCTGTTCTTCGTAATAACCGCTAGCAATAGCAATGTAACTATTAGTGAATATAAAAACTAATACAAACAATAACATCTTAACTATTTTAATTACAATCATCATAAGCCCCTTAAACAATTAGTGTTACATCATACAACATAACTTAGCAGTACAATTAACAACAGAATCATTTATCATTATTTTCGTTTGCTAGCATATATTTTGCACAAAATAATTCTCTAGCAAATCTTTCTCTATAAGTAGGTTGATCCTTAAGTTTACTTTCTTCAAAGTAAGCAAGATACCTAGGATTTTTCTTTGAAGGTTTAGAGCGTTCTTTATAAATAGCGTCAATTATTTCCGCATCTGTCATTTTTGAAACATTTTTCTTGCCCAGCGCCCTTTTGACAAGCTTACTATTCGGACCATGCTGTATTGATACTGACCACACCACATCTTTCAAAGTTGCTGACCGATTATTGACATCTAAACCTGTGTCAGTTCTTATCCTTTTCACTTGAGGTTCATAATTTGTCTGCATCATGACGTCGTGCTCAATATTCTTGAAAGTTGGGTCTTTTGCGACCTCTCGCCAAGCAGCCTTAAATTCAGGGCGTCCCTTTAGGGCGGCTTCATTGCCTCCTGCGGCTTTCAACTTCTCAACAATTTTTTCCGACTTGTTCGCAGCTTTTTCAAGGAATATTTCCATAGTTCCCTGGTTCGTTGACATCTGATATGTTCCGTAAGACCATCCACCGTGAATATCCCATCCAATTGCTGCGGAGCCTCTTTTCCCAGACTCTTCTGAAGCACTTAGAGTCCCAAGTCCACCAGGCTTTGGACATTTATAAGCTCCTTTACCATCTCCGCACTTCTTACACGGCTCCTTCGCAGGCTGCTTTTTCCCTTGCGGATTCTGACCCTTCTTCGCCGCATCATGCGTCTTCTTCTTATCCCCTTCCTTACGCACATGCTGTTCCGCCTTGACATTCTCTGCAGCCTTCTCGGCACTCTTCCGAACGGCATCGCCGACCTTGCTCATCCTCGCTTCGGCCTCGCTACCTTTAGCGGACAATATCTTCGCAAGCTGCGCACCGCGGCGGGACAGAGCCTCCTGCATCTTATCTCCAAATGACATGGAACTACTCATACTCCAGCTCCTCTGGCTTGATAGGTCCACCGAACAAAAGGGTGTCGATCTGCTCAACCTTGTCGTCTTCATGCAGATAGTCATTGCCGAGGATGTCGAGTATCGGCTTCCAGTCAGGGTCCGTATAGAGCTCTTCCTGGATCAGCAGCCGATAGACGAGAAACCGACCGATGGTGTATTCGGTGGCCAAGCCAAACCCCTCGGCTTCGTCAAGGATGCGGCGCACAAGGCCCCGAAGCTGCTCATCGCTCTTTTCCCAGGCAACTTCCGGGAAAGTGGTATGGATGTAGTCAACGAGCGTGTCTATGTACCGCTCTTCCCGCTGCCGGGAAAACACTTCCATCTGTTCTTGCCGAATCTGAAGCACTGCTGTTCCCTTTCTTAGCCCAGCTTCCAGCTCCTCTGCAGAAGTCGAACGGGCTCTTTCGCTCCCTCGCGACTGGCGGGGCCTGTGATACGATAGGAGAAGAGCTCCCCGCCCGTGCCGGACTCCAGATAAAAGGTTTCCACCGGGCCAAAGAATCGCTCCAGCTCGTCGCCCGTGCAAGTGGGGAGAAAGACCCGCAATACCCGGGGGTCGTAGAAACGGAAGAGCACCTGCCTGCCGTCGGGGAGCTTCACCGAAAGATACCGCCGGAGGTGCCTCCTGAGAGTTTCCAGCTCTGCATCGGTCGCCACGAATATGCCCCAACTCTCTCCCCATCCCTGATCGAGAAGCGTCGCGAGAAAGGGAGAATCGGCAGGCACGGCAACCAGGTAGGGGGCATAATCGGACATGGTTGCGGCAAAAGTGCCCCCGTAGAGGCACTCGAACGTGCAGCCGCTTTCAGACAGCAGGGGAAGAATCCCGTTGTCACGGGCCGTGTCAAGGAGGGCGAAGAGCGGTTTTCCCTGCCTGGACAGGAATTCCAGCGCTTTTTTCTTGATGGAATCGGTACCTGGATCGTGGGTGTCAGAAAAAGTCATGAAAGAGTCCGAAACTTCGCAATTTCCGTGTGTGCCGCTGCAACCGCCTCTCAGGTGTTGATCTTGACGAGCGTTCCGTTGATCTTGATGCCGCCCGGGTCGATGACGATGGTGCTGCCACCGCAGACGAGAGTGATTCTGGAATCGGCGGAGAGGGTGATTTCCTGTGCAGACTTGGTCATGGCGCCGGTGACGCTGGTCTGGCTGTTGCCGCCCACGGTGGCCGAGGTGTTCCCCTTGACAGAGGTGGTGCTGTTGCCGCCATAGCTCTGGGTTCGGTCATTGTTGACTTGGACAGCCAAATCCTTCTGCCCGTGGATATAGATCTGTTCGCCCCCCGCTTTGTCCTCGAAGCGCAGTTCGTTGAACCCGGCGGCCTTGTAGCTCTTGGTTTTAATGCCGCTGACGGTCTTGCTCCCGGCAGGATTGTAGAGGGTCGGGTTGTTGCCGTTATAGACGCTGCCGACGACGATGGGGCGGTCGGGGTCTCCCTCGATAAAGTCCACCAGCACCTCGTCCCCCACGCGTGGGGTGAAAACGGCTCCCCACCCCCCGCCGGCCCACGCTTGGGCAGCGCGGATCCAGCAGGAGCTCTTGTCGTCTCCCTGCCCCTGGCGATCCCAATGGAACTGGACCTTGATGCGACCAAGCTCGTCCACGTGGATCTCCTCACCCTTCGGCCCAACCACGATGGCGGTCTGAACGCCGGTGACAAAGGGCTTGGGGGTATTCTGCGGTGAACGGTATGGTACCGTATAGGGAATAACCGTGAACTGATTGTGGTACGAGGCGGTGCCGCCGGCACCTTCTTCGAGGGACTGGGGCTGGGTGCCTGAATGTTCGAGGCTGACGAGCAGATACTCCTGGTTGAAGTCCGCACAGTCATGGTCCGCCAGATTAAAGGTATAGCCGGGTATCAGCCGGGGGGAAGAGCTGGCCCCATGGCCCCGCTGGGCCTGGGCCGCAAACTCCTCCTGTCGCACTTTGGCAAAGTCCGCCCCCCGCTTGGGATCGACATAGTTGCCCGAATAGTCGTAGATCTCGTAGTGCTGGTTCGTTTCCGCCTTTTTCTCGACCGTAAGATTCAGTGCAGGATTCTTGAAGCTGAAATTGCGGGCGGTGTAGGCTCCCGGCTTGAGCCGGTGGGAAACGGTGAACCCATGGACGCTCTCCTGGTCGGCCACCATACTTCCACCCTGGCGGAAGCAGATCGCCGGCTCACCCTTGATGGGGACGTGGACCACCCTGCTGTCGCTGAACACGACCACATGCTTGTCCTCATAGTGCTCGAAGAAGTAAAAAATCCCCTCTTCCTCCATGAGGCGGGATATGAAATTGAAATCGGTCTCCCGATACTGCACGCAGAAGCCGCGCATGCGGTTCTTGTTGGTCAGGGCGAAGCGCACCCTGTCCCCGATGATCCCACCTTTTTCCAGCACTTCCTTGATGATGTCCTGGGCGTGCTTGTCCTGGAAGATGCGACAGTTGGTCTTGAGGGAGAGGGTCCAGAAGGTCGGCACGAGGTGGACGTCATAGAGGTAGTAGGAACCGGACATACCGGAGTATTCGAACTTCCGGACCATGCCGTGAAAATACCGGCTCGTGTCGATGTCCGCGTCGGGATCAAGGGAAACGCCGCCGCTGGTGTCGTTCACGATGGTAAGGAGGGCTTCCTTGCCAACCACGGAGCCGATGTCTGGGATGTCGAACTCGCTCGCGACGGACATACTCACCGAAAAGGGAGCGGAGATGGCTTCGCTGACGGTGAAACTCACCAGTGCCAGGTTGAAGTCAAGGCCTGTTATTTCAAAGAGAAATCGCGCATCAGATGCGGAATCGAATAGTGACATCCTGTCCCTCCAGATAAAACCTTCAATAAAAGCTCAACCTCATTCTATTTTTCTGACATCATTATTTTAACTATACTGTTAACTTCATACAGAATTTCAGCAAGATCATCATCTTTGCCTTCTATTTCTCTTACAGCAATAAGGCCTAAATTTATTTCTGACAAACGACTTCTATCTTTTTCTTTGCCTTCTTCTAGTTCAATCAAATATTTCAACTGAAATCTAATTGATTTCACTAGAATATTTGAGGGAAATTTTTCTATAAATTTATCAAGCTCCATTAAAGCTTTGTCAAAAATTTCAATTCTATTCATTTTATCCACCTGTATTAGCTTATAATTTAATAAAATCAGCAGGATTTATTGAAAAATACTGTGTGCCTCCACCTTTTGTCGCTATTTTTTGACCAGGGACTGACCATGTATCGATTATATCTGTTGCTGTTGATCTTAATACCGTAACATCCTTTGCTGACTCGAAAGAAGTTAAAACTCGTTCGCCCTGGTATATTCCCAACTCGTTTGCAGGGGTCCCCGGAGGGGCAAAATAATTACCACCCCCCCGTATGGGATCAACCCATTGATCGACTTTTGTACATTTAGGAATGATCTCAATAGTGACTGGTTTACTAAAATCTATCCCTTCCATGTGTGCATCTATTCTGGCATCTGACCAGCCGGTCTGTTTATAAAATTCCTTGACCTCAGCTGGAGTCAACTGTTTGCCAAGTCTGAATTTCCTGTCGCCAGTTAATTGTCCCTCGTTTTTTGCTACAGAGGAAATGGCTTCTGACTGACTATTCGAAGAAGCAAATCCAGCATCTCTTGTGCGCTCCCTGCTGCTACTTGTTGCACCCTCAGCTCTACGCCTCAACTTCGGATTCTCAACAAGCGCCTTCCAGTTCCTCTCCACATACTCCGCAAGCCGCACCCCCAGCTTGCTCGCCCTGAGCTTCGCCCCCACCGCGGAAACCCGCCGGGCAGTGACTGCGGTTCCCTTTTCCAAGAGATACAGCACGATCCCTTCGAGGATCAGCCGGATGAATACCGCAACGGCCCGGGCCAGGGAGCGGGATGCGTGGTCGATCTTTGCGCTGGTGGGTATGGGGGAAGCGGGGGCGTCCCAGGCTTCCTTCACACCCTGGGTGGCAAGGTCGAACACCTTCGCGATGTGCTGAACGATATACACCGCCAGGAAGCCGATACCCAGAGCATTGAGAAGGAGCATGCTCAGTTCCGCACCGGTTGCGGCGCCGGCTGCGGCGCCGGGGATGGCGCCCACGCCGCCGGCAAAGAACCCGATTGCAGCACCGGCCACTCCGCCCAATGCTGCGGATCCCGCCATGACGCCTACCATCATTACCACCGCCGGGAGTATCCCGGAAAGGGCCTCGTCGAGGGCGCATCCCGTCTCCTCCTTGATGGCCGGGCCGACCCGTGATTGGGCCTTGCACAGGGCGTCGTAGACACATTTAGCGCGGCGCAGGGTATTGGCCCGCTGGTGGTCCTGGGGGGTCATGCGTCTGGCAGCGGGTGAGCCGTGGGCCGGCATAGAGGCATGCCCGTGGCAGTGGATCGTGCTGGCGGATTGGTGGAAATGTCCTGGTCCGCCCCCACCCGCCGGCGCATCGGGGCTCACGAAGACCCGGTCCGTGGTGCGCGATCTATTCTGGGATGACATGTGATCGTACCCCGGAAGTTTTGGAGCAGAAAAGAGATTTCAAACTGGTATCCATTCAAGGCGGTGATAGTTCCACGGAACCGGCAATTTGACGGTAATCACCCTCCCCGTCACCGGGGAGGGCAATCCATCACATTTCTTCTACAGCACCTTCTCCAACTCATCGGCCCGGTCGCCGGGAGCGGGGTGGCTGGAGAAGACGCTCTTATCGTTGCCGAACATCTTTTCCAGTTTCCGCAGCGCCGTTACCGAGGCTTTCGGGTTGTATTTGTTCGCCTTCATCAGGTTCAGGGCGTAGTGGTCGGCGTCACTTTCCTGGGATTGGGAGAACTGGGCATTGACCAGTTTCTCGGCCAGGTCGCCGAGGGCCGATTCGGACAGGGCGGCCACTGCGGAGCCGCTGGCGGCACCCACTTTGCGGGCAGCGGAGGCGGCATAGGCGGTCTGGAGGGCCTTTTTGCTGTGGCCGAGGCTTACGTGGCCGATTTCGTGGCCGATGACGTAGCGCACTTCGTCGTCGGTCATAGCATCCATGAGGCCGCTGTAGACCCGGATGGTGCCGTCGGCCATGGCAAAGGCGTTGACTTCTTTGGTCATGTAAACCTTGTAGTTGGGCTTGACGCCCCCTTCTATCTTCATGGCCTTGGTGAGCTTTGCCAGGCGCTTGGCGTGGGCGCTGGAGGCGGGAGCCACCTGGTTGGACTGGTCGTATTCGGTGCTGGCGTTGGCGGCCAGGGCTTTCACGTCGGCGTCGGAGAGGACGGCGGCCTTGGCGAGATCCTGGCCGGCGTCGAGGAGGCCGCTCAGACTGAAGCCGGCATGGGCGGTCTGGCCGAGGGCCAGGGTGATGGCTACGGTTGCGGCGAGTTTGCGGTACATCTGCGATCTCCTTCAATTATTCAAAATTACATAACTGTCATGCTCCAATGGATGCCCTCCCCGCCATCGGGGAGGGCGGAACATCGGACAACGAACTACTTGGGCACGCTCCAGG
>MTLE01003225.1_pt1 | contig 18546 bp, 16 predicted proteins | sample 1982461 | NCBI WGS metagenome assembly MTLE01 (sample SAMN05712605, study PRJNA340218) | biofilm metagenome | isolation source: sample SPL anode biofilm adapted to -200 mV | place: USA | collected 2012-02-03
ATCCATGAGTCATTTCATGACCAATAACAACACCGATAGCACCATAATTAAATGCATCATCAGCGCTCATATCAAAAAACGGATACTGTAAAATACCAGCAGGGAAACAAATTTCATTTGTCGATGGATCATAATAAGCATTTACCGTCTGAGGAGTCATTTGCCATTCGGATTTATCAACAGGTTTACCTGCTTTTGAATAACGGTATTCGTGCTCAAATTTATTAGCACGTTGTATATTAGCGTAATATGAATCTTTGTTGATATCCAAAGCAGAATAATCTCTCCATTTGTCAGGATATCCGATTTTTACGTAGAACGCTTTAAGTTTTTCATTAGCTCTTAATTTGGTTGAATCACCCATCCATGTCAAAGCATCGATTCTTTTGCCAAGTGTTTCCTGTAAATTATGAACTAGTTTCAACATGCGTTCTTTAGCAGCTGCAGGGAAATATTTTTTTACATACATTTGTCCCACTGCTTCACCAAGAACACCATCAACATTGCTTACAGCACGTTTCCAACGTGGGGATTGTTCTGTTTTTCCGGAAAGAGTTTTACCATAAAAATCAAAATTCTGAGCATAAATAGCATCGCTCAGGTAGCCGGCTGATTCGTCAATTAATTTCCATTGCAAATAAGCAATTTGCGAAGAAACAGGTTCTGATGCCAGAATTTTTCCAACTTCTATCAATGATTCCTTTTGAGATACACTGATATCTTTAATATCTTTCAATCCCAAAGCCGTTAAAAACTCTTTCCAGCTTATCTCCGGTACAAGTTTTTGAAGATCATCCACAGTCATTTTATTATAATTAGCATGTGGATCGCGAAGTTTTACTTTATCGTAAGCAGCTGTAGCTAAACGTGTTTCGATTTTCATTACTGCTTCCATATCTTTTTGAGAAGCTTCCGGAGTGAATCCAACAAGTTCAAACATTTTTACAATATGTTCCTTGTATTTTTCACGAATTTCCTTTGTATGATCGTCGTTTTCAAGGTAATAATCCCTTTGTCCAAGGCTGATACCACTTTGATAAGTCTGAACAAGATTCATATTACTGTTCGTAGGATCAGCTCCCACATAAACAGAAAAATATGTATCAAGACCGGTTAATGATAATTCAGGAATCATTTTAAGAATATCATTTACAGTCTTTGCTTCAGCAATTTTCTGTAAATCGGCTTTAATTGGCTCATAACCATCAGCATTGAGTTTTACACTATCCATTGCCATATTATACATGTCACCAATTTTTTGCTCTACTGTGCCTTTAGTTGTAGTTTTTGAAGCAATTTCTTCAATAAGTCCTCTTAATTGCTTTCGATTGTTTTCAGCTAACATGTCGAAACTGCCAAAGCGTGAATACTCACCTGTCAGTGGATGGTTTTTCATCCATCCGCCACAAGCATATTGATAAAAATCGACGTGAGGCGAAGCAGTTGTGTCGAGATTCGCCAAATCTATACCCGCACTTAATGCGGCATCTTTTTTGGTATTGCAAGCTGTTGTCATAAGCGCTAAAGCAATAATTGGTAAAATAATTTTTTTCATAATTGAAAATAAATTGAATTATATAATTGAAAATTATAACATTAAATTACATTGTGAGGTTCATGAACCGAGTCTATTATTCTGAAAAGTTCTGTCAAAGTATCAGCTCTCAACATAGCGATTCTTGTCTCTTTAAAGTTCGGAATTCCTTTAAAAACCGGCGTAGCAGCCAAATGTCTTCTTGAATGAATAATTCCCTTTAAATGTTGATTACTAACACTTTCGATAGGAGTTGTATCATCAATATCGAGCCATTTTACCGAAGAAATAATATGTTCTTTTAAAATGTCTTTTTGTTCATCAAAAGTCAGTATTTTATCTGTTTTAGCACCTGACAAATATTGCTTTATTTCGGAAAAAATCCATGGTCTTCCAATAGCTGCCCTTCCTACCATAACAGCATCCACTCCATATTTATCAAAACATTCGGCAGCGCGCTCAGGCGTTGTAACATCACCATTACCAATAATCGGAATTTTCATGCGCTGATTATTTTTTACTTCGCCAATCAGTGTCCAGTCGGCATCTCCTTTGTACATTTGCGAACGTGTCCGACCATGTATAGCCAAAGCAGCAATTCCACAATCCTGCAATTGCTCGGCCAGTTCCACTATTATCTTATTATCTTCGTCCCACCCGAGTCTGGTCTTAACGGTAACAGGAATATCAACCGCCTTTACAACTTCGGATGTGATCTGCAACATTTTAGGAATATCACGCAACAGCCCCGCTCCTGCCCCTTTACCAGCCACTTTTTTTACCGGACACCCAAAATTCAAATCAATAAATTCCGGTTTCGCTTCAGCTGCAATTCTCGCCGCTTCGGCCATTGCGTCGGCTTCTCTGCCATAGAGTTGTATGGCAACAGGTCGTTCCTGAGTATAAATTGTGAGCTTTTGCTCAGTCCGTTTTACACTTCGGATTAGAGCATCAGCAGAGATGAATTCTGTATAAACCATATCCACTCCGAAACGTTTACACAATAAACGGAAAGCCGGATCAGTAACGTCCTCCATTGGGGCCAGAAAAAGCGGTTTTTCAGGAAATTCTACGTTTGAAATTTTCATTTTTATGCAAAATAGGCATGCAAAGTTAGAAATATTATTGAGAAAAGACAATCTGAAAAAAGATTTATAAAATAGGGTAAATTATGAATCTAAACTGAAAAATTATGATTAAACATTAATAATGGATATATTTGCATAAGTTGAATATTATAGCCATTTGAATGTTATAAATTAAAACAAATAATCAATATATGAAATCAGTAAGTCAATTAAAAAATCATTCAAAAAAAAATAAAAACAGCCATTTATCTGAAAAAATTTTCAAAGTCTTGCGTGACAGTATATTAATCGGATTAGGAATTACTTCAGCAGGATTTGGTTTAAAAGGATTTTTATTACCAAATTCATTTATTGATGGAGGTGTTACCGGTATATCACTTATTCTTACCGAAGTAACAAAAATTCCATTGTCTTATTTATTGGTAGCCATAAATGTTCCTTTCATTTTTTTGGCATATTCTACTGTGAATAAGCAATTTGCATTCAGGAGTTTTTTTGCAATTCTTTTATTAGCCCTCACCGTACATTTTGTTCCATTTCCGCTAATAACTCACGACAGACTTTTGATAGCAGTTTTTGGTGGTTTTTTTCTGGGACTGGGAATAGGTTTGGCCATGCGTGGTGGTTCAGTAATAGATGGAACAGAAGTCCTTGCTGTTTATCTCGGAAGAAAAACCTCATTCACAATCGGAGATATAATAATGATTTTCAACGTATTAATATTTTCAGTATCGGCATACGTATTTTCAATTGAAATTGCCTTGTACGCTATGTTAACCTATCTGGCAGCTTCAAAAACGGTGGATTTTGTAGTTTCCGGAATAGAAGAATATGTGGGTGTAACCATTATTTCAGACAAGCATGAGGAAATCAGATTGGCAATAATTGAAAAATTAGGAAGAGGTTGCACACTTTATTACGGGAAAAAAGGGTATGCTAAAAAAGGTGAAACACTTAAAAAAACCGATATTATTTACACCCTGATAACACGACTAGAACTCACAAAACTGAAAGTTGAGGTAGATAACATTGATAAAGATGCGTTTATTGTAATGCATAGTATTAAAGATGTAAAAGGAGGTATGATTAAAAAACGACCTATGCATTAAATTTAAAATCAGTCAATTATAGATGAACAATAGGGCTTTGAAAAATAAATTGTATATTTGATGGTATTAAAAACAAGCACTGTTTACTCTGCTTTTTACATATAAACATAATGGAAAGAGTAAAAAGATCCATACGAAAAATTGCACATTTACCCTTTTATAAATTAAGAAACGAAAAATTAAGAAATAACCTTTTACAAGCTATTCCTTTCTGGGTTGCATCAATCATAACCGGTTTATTAGCAGTTTTTTACACACAAGCCTTCGCTGCTGTTGAAAAGCTGTCAATCAACATTTTCCACGAACATTTCTGGTTAATGTACATTATCTCACCTATCAGTTTCTTTGTAGCCCGTTTAATCGTAACAAAACTTGCACCTTATTCAAAAGGGAGCGGAATTCCGCAGGTAATGGCCTCAGTAGAATTATCAAACGACAACAAAAACGAAAATATCAGGAAATTATTAAGTCTCCGGATTCTGATAGTAAAGATTTTTTCGAGTATACTAATGGCCTTCGGGGGCGGTGCAGTAGGTAAAGAAGGTCCCATTATTCACATTGCCGGATCGGTATTTCATAAGATCAATAACTTATTGCCGAAATGGTGGCCGAAAATCTCTAAAAAAAACATGATAATGACCGGTGCCGCAGCCGGACTTGCCGCAGCTTTCAACACACCTCTCGGAGGGATTGTTTTTGCTGTTGAAGAACTTACAAAAGTTCATCTGAGCAATTTTAAAACAGCCATTTTTACCGCTGTTATCATTTCCGGTCTGATTGTACAAAATTTTCTTGGATCCTATTTATATCTTGGCTTTCCGATTGTCAACAGTTTGTCATCATACATACTTTTCGGAGTAATAATGGTAGCTTTAATATCCGGATTAATGGGTAGCGGAATGGGAAAAATAATCTGGGCCGTTTTTAAATGGAAATCAAAATTTAAAAAAAATTATCTGCATGTAATTTACTTATTGTCAGGTTCATTGGTACTTGTAACGGTTGCTTATTTTTTAAACGATGGAATTCTCGGATCAGGAAAATCTTTAATGATCACCACACTATTTTCGGATGATAAATATACAAGCTGGTACATGCCTTTTTTACGAATTTTTGGTTCAATATTTTCTTTTACAACAGGAGCTTCGGGTGGAGTTTTTGCTCCGGGACTCAGTTGTGGTGCCAGTATAGGATCAGTTATTTCAAGCTGGTTTCAGTTATCATCATCCGACACCAACGTCATGATTTTGGCCGGAATGGTTGCTTTTCTTACAGGAATAACTCGCGCTCCTTTTACTTCGGCCATTTTGGTATTGGAAATGACAGACAGAAATAATCTGATCTTACAACTTATGCTTGCTGCCATAGTTGCCAATCTGATTTCGATGATAATTGATAAACATTCTCTTTACGAATATCTTAAAATTCAATACATTAGTGAAATTGAAGAAGAAAATAATTTTACTATTGAAGAAGATATAAAAATTCAAAAAAATTGATTAATTCAAATCTTATCTGAAGGTATTACGATATTTTAAATTCTGATTTACAATTGATTTAAGTATCTTTGCAGCTCAAATTAAAAAAACAGACGAAGTGAAAAAATCATTTGGTATTCTTATATTTCTATTTTCAATTCAATACTTTTCGGCTCAGACTGTAAAATATTCCGCAGTCTGGTTTGGGCCAAATGCCAATCCCGTTCCCGAATTTACCGATGCCCAAATTCCTGCTAATACAACGTTTAGCATCATGGGAGATTATTATTTTGGCTATGGCGATATTACTAAAAATGCCTATATAAAAGTAGAAATACCTCTCCTGCCCCAGCGCGTATCATTAAAGGTCTGGTCTACATTTTTTGAACATTATCAGGTTAGCAGCGAATTGACAACCGCACGCGGAATGAATCAGGTTACCGACAGAGTAACAAACGGTGATAAGGATTTTGAAATAAGAGACGGAAAGACTTATGGTACAGCAAATGGGGATGTTTATGTTCAAACCAGAATTCTTCTTTTGGATGAAAAAAAAGCTGCGCCTTCTGTTATTTTTAATGCCACTTTGAAAACAGCTTCAGGAACAAATTTTCCACAAAGACGTTATTTCGACACGCCGGGTTATTATTTCGACGCTGAAGCAGGAAAATCATTTTACACCAAAAGTAAATTCATCAGCGAAATAAGAGCTGTGGTTAATGCTGGTTTTATGTGCTGGGAAACAACAAACAGCACTCAGGATGATGCGACAATGTACGGTGGAAAATTATTAATAGGAAATCCTACCTGGAAATTTGAAAATACCCTTTCAGGTTATTGGGGATGGATACATACCAATAAAAAATTAAATCCGCTCGGCGATTATGGTGATGCACCTTTAGTTTATGCAACAAAATTAACAATAACAAAAAAACATTTAGATTATTTTGCTCAGTATCAATATGGAATAAAAGATTTTCCCTATCAGCAAATCAGAGTGGGAATAAGTTTTCCAATCAGCAAACTGACACCAAAATACAAATAATACGACCCCCAACCCTCTATAGGGGTTTTTTGATGGTTGTAATTTTGAAATTTTTAATTGAAAATGAATATAGAAAATAACATACAAGACAAAAATAACTTTAACTCCCTTTCAGGGGCTAGGGGTTCAATTGAAATAATGGCTCCGGCCGGTTCGTGGGAAAGTTTGTCGGCAGGAATAAAAGCCGGCGCTGATTCAGTTTATTTCGGGATAGAAAAACTAAATATGCGCAGTAAATCGAGCAGTAATTTTACTACCGAAGATTTACGCGAAATTGTCCGCATTTGCAACGAAAACAATGTAAAAAGCTACTTAACTGTAAATACTATACTGTACGACAATGATTTATCATTGATGCGGGAAATAATTGATGTTGCAAAAGAATCGAAAGTATCAGCGATTATTGCAGCCGACGTAGCTGCTTTGATGTACGCGAACAGCATTGGTGTGGAAGTACATTTATCAACGCAATTGAATATTTCAAACGTAGAATCGCTTAAGTTTTACGCCCAGTTTGCCGATGTGGTGGTTCTGGCGCGCGAACTGAACATGCAACAGGTAGCGGAAATATATCAGGCCATTGAAAAAGAAAATATAACAGGAAAAAGCGGCAAACCCATCCGGATTGAAATGTTCTGTCACGGAGCGCTTTGCATGGCAGTTTCGGGAAAATGCTACCTGAGTCTGCACGAAAAAAACCTGTCCGCCAACCGCGGCGCCTGTAATCAGATTTGCCGGCGGGGTTACACGGTAAAAGACAAAGATTCAGAAATTGAACTGGAGGTTGATAATGAATATATTATGTCGCCAAAGGATTTAAAAACTATCGGGTTTGTCGACGAAATGCTGAAATCAGGAGTACGGGTTTTCAAGATAGAAGGAAGAGCACGCGGTGCGGAATATGTAAAAACAGTGGTAGGTTGTTACAACGAAGCTATTGAATCGTGCCTCAACGGGACGTTTTCCGACGTTAAAGTAACTGAATGGGACCAACGTCTTTCCAAAGTATTTAATCGTGGATTCTGGAACGGCTATTACCTTGGACAACGCCTTGGCGAATGGAGTAAGAATTATGGTTCGGAAGCCACACATAAAAAAATATATGTCGGGAAATGCACCAACTATTTCAATAAAATAAATGTAGCTGAATTTTTGCTGGAAGCACAGTATCTGGAAGTAGGTGACGAAATTCTTATAACAGGCGAAACAACAGGAGCTTACGAAGATGTGGTAAAAGAAATAAGAGTAAAACTGCAACCAACCGAAAAAGTGGAAAAAGGAACTTATTTCTCTATGAAAACCAATGAGTTGATACGCCGAAATGATAAGTTGTTCAAGATCGTAAAAAATGAAAAATCAGTACAATAAATAACTATTTATCATTATTTATTGTACTGATTTATACTTGTTTAATTCATTATTTTATTCGGAGACCGAAGCCGAATCAATTGCTTCAGAGGTAGATTCGGGAACTTGTTCTATATTTTTATCTTTATCCTTCAAAGCCCGTTTCTCGCAACGGTCACATAGATCGGTAATATTTTTTAATTCGCGCGCCTGTGCCACAGTTCCTTCAAAAATTTCATTTGTTCTGTTGGAATTAATGTACGAACAATCCTGATACAAATGATAACTTTTTCCGTATTTTGTCCAATAAACATGATTCACACCGTTGTTCAGCGACTCTACTTTTTGAGTTTGTTCCTGATATTGTTCCTGCGAAGGCGGATTGAAATCAGTGCCTGTAACACCGGCAATTATTAAAGCAATCACAGCTATTGAACCAATGATTCCTTTTTGCTTACCTGTCATATTTTTATTGGTAAAAATAAGGATTACCAAAGGCAAAAAAGCAATAATGCTGATAATCATTCCCAACTGATTCTGCACAAAAAATTTGAATTTATCCTTTTCAGAAGCTGGGTTCAGTCTGTTAGATTTTTTCCACAACAGAGAACCAATAACAGCAAAAATTAAATCAGCAATAATAAGTACAATTAACCAGGTAGTACTAACAGGAACTTTTCGAAGCAATAAAATTGCTCCTACTTCAAAACCTATCGCTACAATCCACGATAAAACAGAAATTAATCTTAAATTTTTTGCTTTTGCTTTACTTTCATCGCTTGCCACAAAAGGGGTAGAAGTAGTATTGGAAGAAGTTACATCATCTTCAATACGTGTAATTTTTTTTGTTGTTTTTTTCTCCATAGTGTTTTGTTTTTTATTTAATAAATTGTATCACAGTTATATAATAAATACAAATATATAAATTGTATTTTATAATTAATGTAAAATTTTATATTTTTCAATAATACACTAATTAAAAAAGCGGAACAATGTCCGCTTTTCCAAATCAACAATTTTGAATTTTAATTATTATTTCCCGGAATACACTTGATCCGAAAGTTTCTGCATTTCTTCGTAACTGATATCTTTCTGATGTGTACCAATCATCCATTTATACCCAAACGGATCCATTACCTGTCCAACACGGTCGCCATAAAACATGTCCGTAACCGGCATAACAATATTGGCACCGGCATCTACAGCTTTCTGAAACGCTTTATCCACATCTTTTACATATAAACCAAATGTCATGGGATTTCCACCAATTGTCAGCGGACCTTTATTACCCCATTCCAAATTTTCATCAGCCATCATTAATAACGAACCTTCAATTTCAATTTCAGCATGCCCGATAAGTCCATTAGGCATTAATAATCTGCCAATTTCTTTTGCACCAAATGCATTTTTATAAAATTCAATTGCTTCGCTACAACCTTTAATTGTAATATAAGCATTTAAAGTAAACGCTCCCGGATAAATATACGATTTGCTCATAATTTTAAAATTTAATATTTATAAATAATTAATATATTGACAATTAACAATAAAATTATGAATTTTGTTTTTAATAAGAACATAAAAAATACCGGTTAAAAATGATAATTCAATCTTAACCGGTATTACTTATTATAAAATAGATAAACTGTTTTAACTCATTTCCAGCATTTTCAAAATCGGTTTTACAGCTTTTATTCTTATTTCTTCATCAATCAATATTTCAGGAGTTTCATTTTTCAGACAGTTGTATAATTTTTCAAGTGTATTCAACCGCATAAAATTACATTCGTTGCAGGCACAGGTACTATCGTTTGGCGGAACCGGAATAAATTCTTTTGTCGGGTTTTTCTTTTGCATTTCGTGTAAAATTCCCGATTCTGTTGCTACCAGAAAAGCTTTTTTATCCGAAGCAGTTGCATAATTAAGCAAAGCCTGTGTAGAACCAACATAATCGGCCATTAAAAGAACAGTTTTTTTACATTCCGGATGAGCAATAATTTCCGCATTGGGATGTTCCGATTTTAATTTCACCAATTTTTCAACCGAAAATTGCTCGTGTACATGGCAGGCTCCGTCCCATAATAACATCGAACGTCCGGTCACACTGTTGATATAATTTCCGAGATTACGGTCAGGTCCAAAAATTAATTTTGCATCTTTGGGAAACTGATCGACAATTTTCTTTGCATTGGTGGAAGTAACCACCACGTCGGTAAGCGCTTTTACAGCTGCAGTAGTATTTACATAGGAAATAACAGTATGATCGGGGTGAGCTTTGACGAAAGTCTCAAATTCGTCAGCAGGACAGCTGTCTGCCAACGAACATCCGGCATTGATATCAGGAACAAGAACTTTTTTATCGGGCGACAATATTTTAGCTGTTTCGCCCATAAAATGAACTCCGCAGAGAACAATAATATCAGCATCGGTTTTGGCTGCCCATTGAGCCAAAGCCAAACTATCGCCTACATGATCGGCAATATCCTGAATATCACCTGTTTGGTAGTAGTGTGCCATAATCACTGCATTTTTTTCCTTTTTCAGTTGATTGATGGCATTTATAAGTTGAGTCGTATCCATTGTCAAAGTTTTCAAAACTATATTTATATTATTCTTTTTTTATTTTTCAAAAAACTTTATGAAGATAATAATAGGGTGTTGATAAGGTTCATAAAAAAATTGCATAAAACTTGTATATTTCGTTATTAAAAATACAAGTTATACTATCAACAATTTGAAAAGAATTATTCCTTTAAAAATAAGAAAATTACACACTTTATCAACATTCTGTTAATAACCGCAAAGTTAGAAAGTTTTTATGAATGGGTATGCTGATAACTTTAAAAAACAGGTTAAAAAAACGGTATAAAAAATGTCCTTACTTATTTGGCAATATCAAAACAACTCATAAGGAAAAGTGTTTTTTAGTTTTCCAAATAAAGTTGTAATATTTCTGTCACATGTTTTCACAGAGTTTTCAACACTTTGTTGATAGCTTATAAATAGAATTAAGACATAAAAAAAGCGAAGAAATTTCTTCGCTTGTATTTTTGAATAAAATGTTTTTCTATCCGTAAATCAATCCCACAATCCATAATCGGAGCGCAGCCGGTAAACGATTGAATAAAAGGCAGATAAGTTTGTACTGAACACCCGGAACAACTGAAACTTTCATGTTTTTCTTCATAACCTGATTAACCAGTTTCTTTGCAACTGCTTTTGCTTCCATTCCGTTTTGCTCGTCTTTTTCCATTTTACCGACAGAGGTTTTCATTTTTTTCATATACGCCGAATCAGGTGACTGCGATGCAATGGTAAACTTACGGGCAGCGGTAAATTCGGTTTTTGTATCGCCGGGTAAAACGGAGCAACACTGAATGCCAAAAGGTTTAACTTCAAGAGCAAGTGCCTGCATGAAAACAAGCAGGGCCGCTTTTCCGGCCGAATAAAATGCCTGAAATGGAATAGGAACAACAGCTGCAACCGAAGAAGTTGCAAGAACTTTACCATATCCCTGAGCACGAAACACAGGTAAACAAGCATTGATCGTTTTTACAGCACCAAAAAAGTTAGTTTCGAACTGGTAGCGCATTTCTTCTTCCGAAGTGTCTTCTACCGAACCGGCTATACCATTACCAGCATTACAGATTACTGCATCGAGATGATTGTTTTCTTTCAATATCTGACTTATAACTGAGGCAATGTCTTTCTCTTCGGTCACATCCATTTTAACATGAATAAGTTCACCGGTTCCGGTTGCGGCTTTTTCAGAATTTCCTCCTCTGCGCGAAGCGGCATAAACTTTTACACCTTTATTCATGAGTTGTTGGGCTGCAGACAGTCCTATTCCGGCACTTGCACCAGTTATGAGTACTACTTTTGTTTCCATTTATTTTTTGTAAAGGTTTTGAATTTAAGTATATTATCAGAAATGATGATTCCTGAATTTTAAATATGCTATTGACTGAAAGATTTATTACTTTTGTGATGAATAAAAATATATTAATAATGAGGATATTAGTAACAGGAGCAAATGGTTTATTAGGTCATCAGGTAGTGATGGAATTAATAAAGCGCAAATATAAGGTTAATATTATCGTTCGTCAAAAAAGTAACATTTTTTTTGATTTGACAGCGGTGAATATTGTAACAGGAAATTTTACTGATTACAATGATTTATTGCAAGCGGCAAAAGGCTGTGATGCAATTATTCATATTGCTGCCGTTACAGCTACTAACTTACTTAAATACAGCGATTATCATAAAATAAATGTGGAAGGCACGCAACTTATTTTAAAGGTGGCTGAAGAATTGAATATTAACCGGATAGTATATATCAGTTCGTCAAATACTGTTGGTTTCGGAACCGCTCTGGAGTTTGGCAACGAAAGTTTTCCTGTAAAATACCCGTTTACAAATTCGTATTATGCGCAGAGTAAGGTAGAATCTGAAAAAATAATTATCAAAGCTTCCGAAACAGGAAACCGGCATTTTATAATCGTAAATCCCTCATTTATGATCGGAGCTTATGACACAAAACCCAGTTCCGGTAAATTGATGTTAATGGGCTATAAACGCAGATGGATGGCTACACCCAAAGGAGGGAAAAATTTCGTTTCGGCTCATGGTGTTGCGGTTGCTGTTTGTAATGCCTTAACTGAAGGGAAAAATGGTGAACGATACCTGGCTTCCGGAATAAATCTTTCGTTCAGGGAATTTTATAAAATACAATCCGGAGTAGGAGGGTACACACAAAAAATTATAGAGATACCGGATTTGTTTTTGTCCATCATGGGCAAAATTGGTGATTTGTTGCGTAAAACCGGTGTAAAAACCGAAATATGTACTATGAATCTGAGTCAGTTGCAGATAAAAGAATATTACGATAACGAAAAGGCAAAATCAGCATTGAAATTGCCTGATACTGATTTGGAAAAAGAAATTAAAGAAGCGCTCGACTGGTTCAAAATGCGTAAAATGATTTGAATAATCATAATTGTTTATAATACACATTCATGTTTTCAATCTTACCTGAAATATTGGTATTATTAATCAGAGTACCGGCATAATTATAGTGTAAGTTCAGAAACGTTTTATTCATTGCAATGGAATTTAACCTTGCAATTGTATAAAGAGTGGAAATATTTTTTCGTTTCATTTCAAACTCCATATTTTCCAGTAAATAAGTAGATAATTTATTGCCTCTGAATGCCGGTAAAGTTGCAAAATCAGTCATTTCTGCATTTTGTCCATGATGATCGACTTCGGCTGAGGCCAGAGCAATCAGTTCACCCTTAAATCTCACTCCGAAATACTGAACATTCTCTTTCATGGAAGAGCGGATATATGATGCATTAAAAATGGGAAAAGGATAACTGTCGAAGACTTTTCGGTAAATTATTGCAATCTCTTCCGCATCCACAGGATTCAGACTGTTGAAGCTGAAAATGGAGGGTATTTCTGTTGTAATTAACGGCTTTTGACCGGCATGCAGCAGTATAGATAGTTTACTGAATTGCTCTTTGTTATTTGTGAGTGATCTTTTTGAATCAATAAATTTTGAAAGCAAAAATGCATCTTTACGGTTATTATAAAATTTCGGAATAATAGCTTCGGTGATAAATCCGTTTGATAAAAACAAAGGTGCTGTATCAATCGGTACCTTGCAAAAAATCTTTGAGTAATGATTTTTTTGAACCAATTCATTCATTATTTCAAAAATATTGCCGGTATCTTTTTTAGCTAACTTTATCAGATACACTCTGTCATTCAATTTTCCGTGTTGAATAACTGAACCGTTTTCTGTTTTTTCAATTTTATCAATCATTTTCTGTATAGTTTTCAGTATCATCTCTTCGTTGGATTCTCTCGTTGTTTTCCGGAACCAGACAAATTGTATCATTTTCATCCGATAATAATTTTTCTATCCCGATAGCTTCATACTCATTACCTTCATCCAGATTCAGTTCCAAAACACAATTATCACAGTTCCTGTCGCACAATTTATTATCGTAATTATCAGGTTCTTCATAAGTTGTAATTACCCCTTCGTAATTTCTCAGAACCACTTTGTTTGTCGACCATGATAAAATATAATTTGGCATTAAAGGAATTTTTCCTCCGCCTCCCGGCGCGTCCACCACAAAAGTCGGGCGGGCAAATCCACTTGTATGTCCGATCAGGCTTTCCATAATCTCGATTCCTTTTCCGATAGGTGTTCTGAAATGCGACAACCCTTCGGATAAATCGCATTGATACAGGTAATAAGGTTTAACTCTGTTTTTTACGAGTTTGTGACACAGAGTTTTAATAATTTTCGGACAATCGTTTACATTTGCCAGCAATACAGACTGATTGCCCAGCGGGAACCCTCCATCGGCCAGTTTTGCCAGAGCCTCTTTTGACGAAGGTGTAATTTCGCGGGGATGATTAAAATGAGTATTTATAAATAAAGGTTGATATTTTTTTAAAATAGAAATTAATTTATCGGTAATCCGGTATGGTAGCACCACAGGTATTCTTGTTCCTATACGAATTACTTCCACGTGAGGGATTTTACTGATTTCTGAAAGCAACCAGTCAATCATTTCGTCCGAGAGCATAAACGGATCACCGCCCGATAGTAAAACATCCCTTACCTGTGTGGTTTCCGCAATATATTGAATCCCTTTTTTTAATTGTTCTTTCGAGGGAATAAAATCTATGTCGCCAACTTTTCTTTTTCGGGTGCAATGGCGGCAATACATGGCACATACATTACTCACATGAAATAGCACTCTGTCGGGATAGCGGTGTGTGATTCCTTCAACCGGACTATCCTTTTCTTCCGACAGTGGATCAGAAAGTTCAGATTTTAAAGTAGTTAATTCTTCAACACCTCCAAAAGCCTGTTTAAATACCGGATCGTTTCTGAAATTATTTTTGTCGATTAAAGACAAATAATAGGGGGTGATTGACAGAGGAAATTTATCGAATGTTCTTCGCAAATCCATCTTTTCCTTTTCATCAAATTTTATATCAGTAAGATATTCGAATGCTTCGAGCGTTTTTATTGAATGTTTTAACTGCCATTTCCAGTCTTTCCAGTTGGAAATTCCCGGGTTATCTTCAATTCTGTTTGCAATGTTTTGTTGTTTTTGGTTATAAATCATAATTTAGTAATATTGTTTCTATACAAACAAAAATACTAAAAACAGATTGAAAATCCAAAACTAATTGAAAATGAATAGTAAATTATAAAGTAAGAACTTAGGAATGTAGAATTTAAAGAGAGGGTTAAATATTTGTTTAAATATTCTCTTCTTCACCGTTTTCTTCCAAATCAATATCAATAGTTAAAAGTGGAGATGCATCAACTTTCTCAATTTCAAGTAATTTTACAAGAGTATTAAGACTCTCTTTCAATTCAAGTAATTTTTTCTCTTCAAGTTGATTTAATTTTTTTGATAATTGTTCGTGTAGAAGCGATGGCATAGTAGTGAGTAATTTATCGCCGCTGGAGGTAAGTGAAATATTAACAACCCTTTTATCTCCTGCTTTAGGCAATCTGGCCAGATAACCTTTTTTTTCAAGCCGGTTAATAATTCCACTTGTGGTGCTTGAATTAAGATTCAGGAATTTTTTAATTTCGCTCTGGGTAGCCTGATAATTATGACTGCCATGTAAAAAATTCAGGCAAAGTACCTGTGGTATACTGACACCATATTCTTTCTGAATTTTTTTTGATTCCAGATTTATTGATCTCACTATTCTTCTGATTTGTATTAGTATACCTGTTGTTTCCATGCTTTTATTTTTAAGAATACAAAGATATTCAATGTAAATTTAAAAATGAAAGAATCCGTTTTTTATTTAAGAATTCGGGTGAATATCATCATTAATGCTTGTTTTGAGACATTAAAATCAACTTTCTCTAAAAAAAATCGTTTTACATATAGTTGGTATTTTTAATTAAAAGTAAATTTATCAATAACTTTTTGATGGAGTAGATTTACATTGACATTTCGCTTTTGATAATGAATTTTTGATTATCTTCGTCTCTGAAAATCAAAACTGTATGAAAAAAATCACTGTCCTCATTGTGTTGCTTCTTTTTTATTCAGTTAATTCCGCTTGCTGTAAAAAGAAGACTGTTGCTTCTGTTCCTTTCGAAATGGTAGGATCGTACGTGGTAATAAAAGTAAAAATCAACGATTCGTCCAATCTGAACCTTATTCTGGATTCCGGAATCCGTAATACAATCATTACGGAATTGCTTCCGGGCGACCGCATTACGCTGAATTATTCGGATGTTCGCGAATTAATGGGGTTGGGAAGTGGTAACATGCTTCAGGCGTATTCGAGTAATTATAATACACTGAAAATTGGAAGATTAAAACTGGAACCGAAAACAGTTTATGTACTGAAGGAGGATGTGTTTAACCTGAGCAAGCATACAGGCGAAAAAATTAATGGTCTGGTGGGAGCTGATTTTTTTCAGGATTATATTGTTGAAATAAATTATTCGCTGCAGCGAGTAAGGTTTTATGATAAAGAAACATTTGTAGAACCGCGTGGATATGAAAAATTGCCATTGACAATTGAAAACCAGAAAATGTTTGTCAATCTTTCGGTGATTGAAGCAGACAGTATTCAGAAACAGGTCAAAATGCTGCTGGACACCGGTGCTGAACTGAACGCATGGTTTCAAACATACAAAAAGAAATCTGTAAAGGTACCCGAAAAAGGTCTGAGAGCAACTATTGGTCAGGGATTGAATGGTGAAATTGTTGGCAAAATCGGTCGTCTGCCACAAATATGTTTTGGCAGTTATTGCGTGAAAAATCCTGTAGTCGCGTTTCCTGATTCAGCAAGTATTGCAGGCATTGTCGATAAATCGGATCGGGATGGAACGGTCGGCAGTCAACTACTGAGCCGTTTTAATTGTTACATAGATTATGCTCAGAAACAGTTTTATTTTCGTCCGAACGGAAATTTCAAAAAATCGTTCAGTTACAATATTGCCGGAATAGAAGTAACTCAAATTCTACCTTTTATACCACAAACGGAAGTGTGGAAAGTATGGGAAAATTCGCCGGCTGCGGAAGCGGGTGTTAAAGAAGGTGACCAGATAATAGAGGTGAACGGACAAAAAGCATTTCAAATGACAATAAATGATTTGAAAAAGATATTTGAAACTCCATCGAAAGCACCTTTAAAGCTGACTTTACTCCGGAAAAATGAAGAAATTTCTGTGAAAATAGAGATGAAAAGTAAAATATAAAGATATACCTTTTGTTAACCGTTATTTATGAATCAATCCTGTAAAAGTCGTTACCCTATAATATTCTGTCTGATAGTAATTCTTGGTTTTTTACCCGGGATTGGCGGCTCACAAACAGTTAACAATTCATACATTGAAGTTGGCAGTAACAATGCTTCAGCCGGCGTGTACGGTAGTTTATCCACACAATTTTCCCAACGGTTTAAAAATTTTGAAGTTTCTGCCGGAGGATTATTTACACTTTCGAATGCGCAGAGCAATATTTTTTCAGCATTAAAATTAAATATTTCCAATGATTTTCAGATAAAAAACCACACGCTGAATGTGGGAGCATTGTATCTTCTGAAACCATTTTCAACGGATTTAAACGAAACCAACTTTGCAATTCTCGCCAATTATCGAACTTCACATTTTGGTTATGTACTGGGTGTTAATTCACGAATTTACAGTTTTAACCGGGCTGCTATCCAAAAGTACAATTTCCCTGATTCGGTAAAAACTTCTGTTTGGGAACCTTATAACCTGATGTACAGAATTTCGTATTTTCATGACATTGTCCCTGAGTTGAAATTTGAAGCGGCTATTACTAATTACGACCGTTATTTAATTCAACAGGAAACAAACCCAATGTTGCAATTGAATTTTAACTACCAATTGAATGATAAATTGCAATTTTACAGCGAGTTGGCATACATGCAGGCCGGTATGATGAACATCAGAATTAATTATTTCGGATTTTACCTGAGAGGAGGCGTGGTATGGCAAATAAATTAAACAGAATATTTATATTGCTTTATTTGCTCCTGCTTTTTCAGGGCTGTAACAGCAATTATGATTTAACCGGGTTTGTATATTCTGCCGATGGTGCAAATTCCCGTTTTAAACAGTCAAAGACTTGGAACAAAACTCATCCGTTTAAAAATCTGGTTGTAAGTGGCGAAGAATATCAGATTCTGGTAGCTGCTGACAGTCATATCGGCGGAGTTAACAATTTTCGGACACTTTTGACAGAAGCCCGAAAACCTGAAAATTCTGCTTTTGTAATGGTTGGCGACATTGTTTCCGGTAAAAAAGAGGATTATCTGACTTTCAAAAATGAATTACCCGATTTTAATGAAATTCCTTATTTTCTCATGGTTGGGAATCACGATTTGTATTTCGGAGGTTGGGAAACTTATTACGAATACTTTGGGTCTTCGACATATTATTTTACCATTCAAACAAATTCTGCATCGGATATTTTTATTTGCCTCGATTCCGGAAGCGGGACTTTGGGAGATAAACAGATGGAGTGGCTTAAAAATGTTCTTTCAACAGAGAGAAGTAATTACAGAAATTGCGTGGTGTTTTCGCATGTCAATTTTTTCCGGAACAGGCACACACTTTCCACCAATCCACTGGTGAGTGAATTGTACGTGTTGATGGATTTATTTCAGAAATACGATGTGAATCTGGTAATTTCCGGACATGATCACGAGCGTTCGTTTAATTATTTTGAAGACACAACCTACATTACGCTGGATGCTTTGGTGGATGGAATACCCAATGCCAGTTTTCTGAAACTTTATTACCGAAACGGAAAATTGGGATATTCGTTTCAGGCCGTCAATTAAAAGAGGGCGTACAATAAGTATTTTTTTGAACGCAATCCCGATCTCTCAGGATTTGCGTTCTATTTTCTTT
>MTLE01006664.1_pt1 | contig 18507 bp, 14 predicted proteins | sample 1982461 | NCBI WGS metagenome assembly MTLE01 (sample SAMN05712605, study PRJNA340218) | biofilm metagenome | isolation source: sample SPL anode biofilm adapted to -200 mV | place: USA | collected 2012-02-03
TTCGGGTCAAACCTTCCATCAGCGTCAACCGTGACTCGCCCTTCATGTCCGCGGTCAGTGCGGATAAACTCCAGGGCCAGGTTGTTGCGCACCGAGAACCAGTGGCTGTAGCGGAGATAGAACTCGATGGCCGCCCCCCCCTGTGAATGGCCGACCGTCATTCCATGGTAGGTATAACCCGTGACAGGATAGTTGTGATCGGTATAAAGGATCGGGGTTCCATAGAAGAATTCGAACAGCAGGTCATTCTTTCCGTCAGTCGTCAATCTCGGGATATAGATTCCCGCCACGTAGCTCTCAATGAAAGGCCAGAAAGAAGCCGAATCCTCCCCGGCATACTCGCCATATATCTCGGTATTTCTCAACCATGGCAACCGGAAACGGAGATCGATCCCCGCAATGGTGTTGCTCACATCGGTATTGCCTCCACCAAAGATGAAATCCTTGAGCGAGGTATCTTTGTTGCTATGGCCCGGCCCCCCCTCTTGGCGCACGAAGTTGCCACCGATTTCAAACCATGAATTGGGCTTTACCGCCAGCTTCATGCCAATAAAATATGGTTGCCGACGATTCTCCCCCTGCCCGGTTTCGTCAAACCGCGAGAAGATTAAAGAATACTTGACCTGTCCCAGGTGCTCCTTAATCCAGGGCACATCGATTGGCTCAGGGCTTGAAAGCTTTACGATATCAAAATTTTTCGCGTTGTTGGTAAGCGTCACCGCCCCGCGCCTACCCGGACCAAACCAGTTTTCATCCCGGCCGACTTCAAGTTCAAGTCCGCCGCTGCCGATCTTCAAGTATCCCTTCTGCAAATCCAGATCATTCTCCCGGTCGCCACTATTCTCGCCAGGAGTAGTCAAAACCTGAGGTTCAACAAGAAACGAAATCGTATCGGAGACAAAACCTTCCATGCTCCAGCGGAACTCGGCACTGTTGCCGTCACCGTACGTCACACCCTCGTTATTCTCCATCAGAGGGGTTCCTTCGGTGCCATAGTGATTAACCACGCCACCAGGCTGGTCGCGAAGGTCACCCCCGATGAAACCGAAAGCACTTTGGTGGCTACGGTCCCAGACGGGACGGTTGTAGCTGCGGGGCTCACCGTCGAGATAAATGTATCTCAAGCGCGCAGCAGAAAAGAGATTGTAGTCAAACAGAGGAGCAGCGCCATCTTTCTTGAGGGATGCTTCACGGGGGATCAGTTCACGGACTCTCTTGATGAGGTCAAAGGCAAAAGGAGAAATAGTTTCTTCCTTTCTTGCCAGGTTGGATTCGGCTTCCAGCAGCAGACGAGCCGCCTCGGCTTTGGAATACGGTTTGAGCCCCCTTATATCGGTATCTATAAGGTCAAAACCGGCAAGCTTGTCCAGATACTGGTAAATGGGACTATCGAGAGGGATGTTGTTGGAAGCGAGTGCCCAGCAAGGACCGGTCACCCCGAGAAGTGCAAAAATAAGAAACACAATAATCGAACCGATTTTAACCATATTCAGCACGCCCCGCGGCCAAAAAATACCACAACCACGGTCCTCATAATAATTTTGATATCCAACCAGATGCTCCACTGATCGATATAGTGCAGGTCAAGCTTGACGATCTCATCGAATTCGCTGATCTGGTTCCTCCCGCTGACCTGCCACATCCCAGTTATTCCAGGCTTCATCGAAATCCGCCTGCGGTGCCAGTTCTCGTATTCTGCCACCTCAGCAGGTGTAGGAGGCCGTGTACCGACCAGGCTCATTTCGCCCATCAGCACGTTCCAGAACTGTGGAAGTTCATCCAGGCTCGTCTTGCGCAGGAATGCACCCACCCGCGTCACCCTTGGATCGTTTTTGATCTTGAAAATCGCACCCTGCATCTCGTTGAGGTGCATCAGTTCCTGTTTCCGTGCTTCAGCATCCACGTACATTGAACGGAATTTCCAACAGGTAAATGTACGGCCATTCATCCCGACCCGCTCCTGACCGAACAGCAACGGACCGGGGGATTCCAGCTTAATTGCCAAGGCAATGAATGGGGAGAGAATAGCGGTAATAATCAACCCGATCACCGCACCGACAAGATCGAGGCAACGTTTCAAGAACAGTTGACCGGCATCGAAAGGCCGACTGTAAAAAGTTATCATCGGGATGGTATTGTGAAACAGACTCAACTCGCGCCGTGAACCGTCAGCAATGAACGAGTCAAGCACCATCCGAACGTTAATCCCCATATCGCTCATGTCCCGGAGATGGCTTTCGATCATCCCCTCAGAACGGTGCGGGAGACAAAACACCACATCGTCAACCGAACGGGTCTTGCACACAGCACAAAGATCATCGAGTCCACCAAGGATCTCGTATTTGAAATCGTCGTCTTGCGGCCGTTCTTCCAGGCAGGTAATAAACCCGACGACCTTCAAACCCCAGTCGACATGACTTTCGACCACCCGAGCGAATTCGAGCCCTTTTCTGCCGGTGCCGACGATCAGCAGATTCCGGGTATTATAACCGCGCCTACGCATCGCGCCCAACAGCAGCTTAATCCCGACTTTTTCCCCGGCAATCAGCAGAAAAGAAATAATAAGAAAGTAGGAGAAAAAACGGCGTCTGAAATCGAAAGGTTGGGCAAGAAACAGCAAAGAGGCCGTTATCATTCCACCATATATCTGGACCTGGAGAAGCTTGGATAGAATCTGGCCAAAAGTAAGCGTCCGGAGGGATTCGTACATGGTATAACGAGTCAACAGGAAGAACCAGACAGGAGAGATAATCAGAAGAGCCCACAAATAATGCCATAATGGAGGGAGATGTACTTCCAGCGACCGTAAATAAAATGCAACAACAAAAGCAACTACTACAGCGCAGAGGTCAAGGGTTATTGCAATCTTTCTGAAAAGCCGTGCCTGCTGCTTGAGCATCCGCGGAAATCTCCATCATTCCATCAAAACAAGGTTAAAATAATTTTACCATTTTGAAAACCACGTGTATTATCATTTTTTCACCATGGCTAGATACAATTCCTCCACTTGGCAGGCAATAACATCCCAATTAAATTCCTTTTCAAGCCGGGTTAGGGAGGAAGCCTCTAACAATTGCTCAGATAGCAAAGCTTGAAGCTTGCCGGTCAAGGAATCTATATCTCCTACAGGAAATATTTCACGAGTACTAGCCAATTCCAGGTTTGCTGGAATATCACTGACAAGAATTGGCAAACGGTAACTAATAGCCTCCAGGAGTGCTATGGGCAAACCTTCATGATAGGAAGGTAGAACGAACAGGCCCGCATGGGAAAAAATTTCAGCCAGATTGTCACCACTGATGAAGCCGGGGAACACAACCCGAGGGTCCCTCCCTCCCTGCGCTGTCAACTTTCGGCTATACTCATCAACGTGATCCGCATCACCGGCAATAACTAGCTTCCAATCAGTCTTACAAGCGGCGAAGGATTGCAGCAAATCATGAAATCCTTTTTCCGGGACAAAACGCCCCACGGCAAGGATATACTTACCAGGCCTCAACCCATAGCGAGCAAGCATCGGACCAGAGGGCTGCAGCGCAGGCAAATTTACCCCATTTGGGATGTAGTAGCTCAAGGTACGAAATCGTATCTGAATTTGCTTAACGATGTGACGGGAAACGCCTATTACCACATTGGAGAAACGGCACCCGAAGTATTCACCGGCCCGCAGCACCAATTTTGCCACTCTTCCCCACTTCTGACGGTCGTAATCTGGGCCATGGTGGGTCATGACTACAGTGATGCCGAAAAATTTGGCTAAAGGAACCATTATTGCTGGACCGATACCGTGGATATGCAGCAGATCAAACTGGCCACGATGCCTCACAACGTACATGACGCCTAAAAAGGTTTGCGTGATCGCCTCAAGGTATTTCTTTCTTGGGGCCCAGAGGGGTACGACCTGAATACCACAATAATCATAGGATTTCTTATTTTCAAGATAAGGAGAACGCCCAAACAACGTAACATGATGGCCATGGGCAACAATTCGTGAAAAAAGTTCTTGACAGTGAGTTTCTACCCCGCCCATCACCCCCGGAATACCACGAGTACCAAGTACCGCCACCCTGATTTTCTTTTCACTCACACACACCTGCCTATATGAATTTTCTGTTTCATAATCCAAGCCAGTGGGATAAGCACATTCTTTTTCATCGCGGGAGCCACACTGCCAATCATCCAACAGTTCTTGTCGCATGCTTTAACGGCGGCACGGACTCTTTGTGCCTCTTCACTCTGCCATATTTCCTCAAACGATTGCCGAGTCAAGTCCCCCATCGGCATTTGTTGATCCATACCGTTACAAGGGAGCACCTTCCCATATGGGTCAATAAATATCATGTCCGTACCAACCTCACACGGAAGAAGCCTTTTCCCTCCACGCACATAGTTTGCCATACCGTAATTGAAGTAGGCCCTAAACCAGTTTTTGAGTCGTTTAGTCTTCAGAAGTTCACAGGAAATGCGTTCAAATTCGCGCGCAACTAATTCTGGATCCATAAAAGCGTTGTCATGTTTATGAAAATAATAGGAATTGTGAGTAGAAGCAGTAGCAAACTCTAGCCCCATAGAATCTGCAAGACGGTACAATTCGATCATATCAATTGCATTTGCATCCGAGACAGTCATTCCGAAGCCAATGTCCTTCAAACCTAAAGCGCGCAAACTGAGCAGACTTCGTAAACCGTGATCAAACCCGTTAGGAATTCCACGGAGCCGATCATTGGCCTCAGGAAGCCCTTCAATGGAAATCCGAACTCCTATAGTGGGAAACTTTTTTGCAAGTGCTAACATCTTATCGGTATAATAACCATTGGAGGAAATGACCAAACGCTTCGTCTTGGGCAGAACTGTACCGACAATAGACTCCAAGTCGTCACGAAGGAAAGGTTCCCCACCTGTTATATTGACAAACTTTAACCCAGAAGGGAGCTTGGCGATCGTCTCCAAGTCAATTTCATTCTTAGCATCAGACGGAAACTGCCAAGTATTGCACATGTGGCACTTTGCATTGCAGCGATAAGTTACGATAATGCAAGCTTCCATAGAGTTTCTATTCCTTTTCACCAACAACAATATAATGCAAAGGGAAACCAAGCATTCTTTTAGTAATTATCCTAAATTTGGAAACACCTGCCGAACGTAGAATTACCTCAAGATCATGCTTTGACAAAAGGTTCATATAGTTACCAGTTGCCCACTCTTTACCAATAATACGAAGAATGCTATCGAAGTACTGTTTAGGCAATAAATGGAAAAAAGGCAAGTTTGTATGCGTTTCAACCGGAAATAGCCTCGAAGGTGTTGTAAAGAAGAATCTTTTCCCGACCCGTGACAATTCTTTAACAAAATCAACCTGAAGATCCCTGCAACCTACATGCTCAATAACTGCATTACTATGAACAATGTCAAAGGCATTATCGTCAAAAGGAAAACCTCCTCCAGAGAAAACAACTGTTGTAACATCAGGGTATCGTTGAGCAAAATGAATTAAAGGGAAAATTGATAACGCCGTAATTTTATTTGGATAAGGATAATACTTTTCAAGAAAGTTATCAAAAGGCGAATATTCAACATCAGCAGCACCAACATCCAGAACAGTATCATCATCACTGTTGCAAACTAAACCTAAAAACAAATTTAGCTTGATTGTTCTCGAATCCAACATCAACAAATGCTTTAATTTACTAATTATAGACATCTAACCCCTCACGAATTGTCTTAGGATTAAAAAAATGGGCTTTAAGCCACTGCAGATGATTCAATATACCTTGCTCAAAACTCACTGTTGGTTGCCAATTAAAAGTTGAAGAAGTTTTTGCAATATCTAGATAAACTTCTTGTATGTCAAAAGGCCGCTTTGGTTGGTAACTAATCACTGGGGTGACTCCAGTAAGTTTTGCAATTATGTCAACAGCTGACAAAATTGAAACGCCGCTGCCATAGCCAGCATTAAAGACCCCGGTATGATCGGACTCACCCGCGATCACTGCCAACTTTGTCAAGTCTGATATATATAGAAAATCTCGAACAATAGAACCGTCACCCCATAAAGTTAAAGGTTCATCTCTAAGTGCTTTAGACAAGAATGTAGATATTACTCCTTGTACTCCATCATGTCCCTGACGAGGACCGAAGGGGTTGGAAGGGCGAATTACAGTGGGCTGTAAATCGTAAAGTTCCATATACATATTAAGATAATTCTCTATAGCAACTTTTACAACACCATAGGAACAAATTGGGTTAAGCGAATGCTCCTCCGGGATAGGAACCGTTTTAGGTATACCATAGACTGTCCCGCCAGAAGAAAGAAATACAATTCTTTTAATGCCTATTTTGTTCATCTGATCCAACAGAACAACGGTTGTTATCAAATTATCGGATATATCTGCAACTGGATCTAGATTTGATGTGCTAGGGACTGTTGTACTTATGAGATGGTATACCACGTCCACACCATGAAGAGCCTCTGCCATGCTGAAGGCATCGCAAAACTTACCAATTCGATAATCCACATTCGATAAAGGCGCCCTATATCGCTCCGGGAATTGATCAAATACTCTAACCGAATGACCAGATATTAATAGTTCATCAACAAGATGAGATCCGATAAACCCATTACCCCCCAAAACAAGGACATTCATTTGAAAACTCCATGGTATATATACATCAGAGTGTCATAAAATACATTATCATTAAAAACGCTATCAGCGTATTTTTTTGCCTTTTTCCCCATCTCAGCAGTTAACTGAGGATTATGCCAAAGAAGATTAATCTTCTCACCCAAAGATTCAGGTGATTCAGCAGGGTAAATATATCCAAATTCGCCGTCAACTATAAGTTCAGGTATGCCTCCACGATCCGTACCAATTACTGCTTTACCCATAGCAAAAGCTTGGACAATCACATAAGGAAAATTCTCATGCCATATAGACGGTACAACAACAAAACGGGCCAATCTAAGTAGATCGTCAAGTTCTTGACTCCATTTAGGACCAACAAATTCAACATTCTTTAAACACAAATTTATCGCGAGTTTTTGAAGATTATGAAATTCGGGGCCGTCACCAACAAGTATCAGGCGAGTTGATGATGCGTATTGCATAGCCTTAAGAAGAATGTGGACACCTTTTTCCTCAACCATTCTGCCAAAAAAAAGAAAATAGTCAGCATATTCCTCAGAAGGACAGTATTTGGTACTATCGAAAGGGTTATGTAATTTTTCCCAACAAAATGATTCTTTACCCCAACATTCTTCAGTTTTCCTTGCCATAAACTCACTAGCAAAAAGAAAAGTGTGAATATGTTTTTTTACGATATTTAGGTATCGATGAACGGTTGCCTCAATACAGCTAGCAATACTAAACAGATAAGAGTCTTGACAACACCTATTGACAATAGAATGGTAAAAATGCCCCATTTTACATGCATCACACAATTTACCATGATGATACAATTTATAATTCGGACAAATGTGTTTATAGTCATTGCAAGATAAAACAACTGGGACACTATTCTCTGTACAAGCCTCCAAAATAGAAGGTGAAAGGTGTGTGAACATTGCAAAAACATGGACTATATCTGGCTTAAAATCTTTTATCAATCTATTCAGCTTACTCTTAGCCTCTTTTGAATAAATAATTTTCTGAATACTCTTAACTTTCTGAACTAAACTTCCAGACATAAAATCTGGCGGATCTACAAAATAAGAAGAATATAAAGAAGGATAATTATCTTTATTATTGGTTGAAAACAAAGCAACTTCGTGACCATACTTCTGGAGGATTCGTGCTGTTTCAAAAAAAAAGACTTCAGCCCCGCCAGTCGTATGAAAGAATTTGTGTACAAGTAAAACTCTCATTATTAGCTCATTCCTTGTGAGTTACGAATATTTGTAAGCCCAAGAAGTGCCCAAAAATATAAACTAATTGGTTTAGATGCGAACGGTGTCCAAGTGAAAGACATTAGTAACATGCATATAAACATTGCATGCACAAGATTCAAAGAATCTAAAGCCACCATAGGTTCCAGCTTGTAGGAATTCATTATAAAATACAACATTGAAACAAAAGTAATTAATGTTATTAAACCGAATTGTCCGATAATTGACGCATAGTTATTGTCATGCATTACCCCCTTTGGTATAGAGTAATTCCCATAAGTAATATGCTCATAATCTTGGCTATCCTTATAAGCAATACCAGTTCCCCAATTACCGGCACCAAGACCAACTATCGGATGATCCTTTAAAATTTCAAATGTAGCGAATATATAAGCTAGCCTCCCAAAACTGGACACAATATCGTAATATTCTGGACTAAATATTTCAGTAGCTTTATACAACAACGTTGACTTATCCTGAGTAGAATATCTAATTTCAAAAGTAGACGCAATTATCGTGACAAAACAAACAAATACTGCAAGACTTGAAAGAATTATTTTTCTATTCCAACGCACACCTTTAACGAAAAATAATAAAACAATAAACCATACTGTTCTTGACCCAGACATTATAATAGCAGTTAAGTGCAATAGTATTAAAGAATACTTTACTATTTTTGCCCTAAATAAATCGCGCATCGTTATTAAGCACACATAATTAAATAACATGTAAATTGAAAATATGTTTTTATTTAAAAAAGTGCCAACCATTCTGTGCGACTCTTGCACATGTTCATACAACTTAACTGATTCAGACATGTATTTTGTGTCTAAAAAAATTGTTCTAATATCTTCTGTTCCGTAATATTGTAGAAAGCCTAATAATATTTGCACCAAACCCCAATAAACACATCCTCTTATAAAAAACAAATAATCGTCTCGTTCAACACATAATAGTCTTAGTACAATAAAAAGAAAAATATATCTAGTCTCATACAGCATACTATTGAAAATGTCACTAAAAGCAGATTGTGTAAAATATCCTGTGAATACACAAAGAACCAGATATATTACAAATAGCACTTCATAATTCCTAAGTATTAGACTATATTTAAGCTCATTACACCTATAAATAGTAAACGTAACAAAGATCATCACAATTGAGCATATATTAATAGCTCTCAATAAATTAATATCCACTACCTTCATCAATAAATTTTCAATTGATAAAAATATTAAATATAAAACAAGTATTATAATTGTCTCACGATTATTTCTTAGCATTAATATCTATATCTCTCACCTGTATAAGTTCTCCTAATATCGCTAACAATCCTAAATATAGGCAATGGTAGTTTATATACAATAAATCTTACAAATAACTCCCAATATAATTTTCCATTTGAATATTGTAGCATACTGTTAAAGCATCTATCTGAGTTAAATTTGTCGTTATTATTAAAATACATGACAGCAAAATCATATTGATATTTAGCGATAAGGTTACGAATATATTTGTCTGTATTACCACTTTTCAACAAAGTGGCCTCCAGAGTTTTTAGCAGTAACGGATCGTTTTTTAAGCAAAAAGTATCCATTGCACTACCAGATACATTTCGATGATAAACAGCAGTAACTTCAGTTGACCAAACTACAGAATAATCCGAGGCAATCTTATACCATAAATCGAGATCCTCAGCGATAGGTTCTCCAGCAGAGAATCCTCCTGTTTTCAACATCACCTCCCTTCTAACAGCTACAGCAGATGTCCAAAAAGGACAATCACCCAACGACGATCTATAGAAATTTTGCAAAATTCCTTTCCAAGGGTGGCAAGGCGTATTGCGGAACTTTGGAACTTCGGACCGTCCATCAGAAAATGTAAAACAATAAGATGTTCCATAAGCTCCAGCACCAGGGAAGCGGCTTGCAAGCAACATAATTTCTTCTATGTGATTAGGTAACCATTCATCGTCAGCATCCAAAAAAGCAACAATCTCATTAGAGGCGATACCAACAGCATTATTTCTTGCAACTGACACACCTTGGTTATTTTGAGATACTAACTTAATTCTATAATCACCAATAGATTTAACTATTTCTGGGCCCTCATCTGTTGAACCATCGTCTACTACAACAATTTCATCGACATTAAATGTTTGTGTTTGGATTGATTTAATTGCTCTGGCAATATATTTTTCCTTATTATATAAAGGAATAATAGCTGTTATCTTATCCATTAAAATATCTCCAATTATCGAGACTACGCTTTTCGGCACTTAGGATGTCAAGACTCGGTGGGATATACTCTTGGGATAACACTAAATCAATAACCGATACAACAGCATCTACGTCTAAGCAATTACTATCAAACACATACTTATCGTTCATGCCTATCTCGGTAGCCCAATTTTTACATTTATCATGATAACTCAACAACACAACAGGGGTTTGTGTCATATATGCAAATACTGCAGCATGCAATCTCATGGCGATCATAATTTTCAACTTTGCAATAGCTTTTAAAACCATTAACGGTGATGTGTTATACGGGATTCTAGTGACATTGACAGCAGCATTAACCCTTTCTTGTATATAATTATTAATATTAATATCACCATTCCTATTACTACCATTAAAATCAACGAGCGTAATATTATAGCACCCTAAGCAAGTGAGTTTATTTATAAGATCAATTAATGCATTCTGGGTTTGTTGGGTAATATTTGAGCTACATATCGCTATACCTATTCCATTTTTATAGGTATGTAAAAGTTGTTGAGTGTCAAATTTGTATAACCTTGGAAACAATACAGCTAAATCGAATGTTTTATAAATAGGAGCAGTTGGTGAGATAGATCGCGCAATCTCATAACTCTGTTGATCTCTAACCCCAACGAAATCAAATTGCTTCAAGAGCATCGAACACACTTTTTCATCATAGGCCGAGTTAAAAGGACCGACACTCACCCCCATTGCGAGCCTTGGTCCCAACCTCATAGTCTTCATCAAACAGATTTGCTTCAACATATAATATGCACTATGAAATACAGACCCCCCTCCGTAAATAAAAATATTTGACATTGACGCATAGAGCAAGTCGCGAAAACCATTCTCACCTATAAAACTAGTAACTGATTTACGTATCGGTATCAACTTAACATTGTTACTAGATAAATCACAAAGAAATGGAGCAGTAATATAAACATTGTTATAATTATCAACAAATCTATCTAATCCCCAAACCGATGCAGCCAAAAGCGCGTCGTCGCCAGAATTATACATACCATAATATCCGGAAAGATAAATTTTATACATTTTCCTGAACCCTTTTTGATCGGAGTTTTATCGGAATACAAGATAGAACAAAATTCTTTTCGTTTGCAGTCAAAAAAAACTTCCACACAAAAATAAAATAACTTATGATTAAACCGAATAGAAATAAAAAATAAGTTATAAATGTATATTTATACTGTATTATAATAAATGTTATAGTAAATACCATCACAAATGCAACTAATGACTGTACTAATATATTCATGTATGGCTTAACAGATACATTTAAAATTTTTGCGCAATACCAAGTAGTGAAAAAAGCATTTTTACACGTCAACAGGATCGCCCCTGCTAATGCAACGCCATAAATACCAAGTTCAGTCGAAAGTCCTAATATAACGGCCAAAGCAACATTTGTTAATCCAAGTACCAGCGATAAGAGCCCAGGAGTCTTAACCTTATCTAAGGTGATATTTACAGCAAATAATGGCAATACTGCTAGATTAACAACTAAATGACCAGATTGTATCCACAGCAACGATCCAAACCGTTCAAATTCAGGACCAAGCCACATCCTCAATAATAAATGTGCACCCCCGCTAATGATACCAACAATCAATGCCATACTTAAACCAATTAATTTCATTGAGCTTCTAGTCAATATAACTAATTCTGCATGACGATCTGAGGCATAATGAATGAATGCCAGGGGAGTTAAGGAGGCTGCTAATATTGAAGCAATCGTTCGAAGGAGAATACTCCATTGGAGAACTGAAGCGTATTGACCGCAGGCAATAGAACCAAACAATTTGCTGACAACAATTAAATCAATATTTAAAAACAACAGAGATCCAAGCTGATTAATTACAATCCAAAATCCAAGTGAACTTAGTATTTTAAACTTCGCGATATCAAAATTAAGACAACTCACAGTAAGATATGGATTATACTTATTGAATAAATACACTGACGCAATTAGGGCAAAGAGTGCACCAATTAAGTATGCCATCCCGACGTAATATACTTTTGTACCCATAAAATTAAATAAAATGACAATAAAAAGCGCCCGTACTATATTATTGAAAATTTCTGATATATTTTTTAAATCTATTCTATTTATTGAATATAGTGCCGAAGTGAATCCATTAGACAGGCTTGTTATAATAAATGATACAAACATTGTTAGATAAAGATAATAAACATCATTTTCATACCCTAAAGGTATTGTTAATATTTTATTAAGAGAAAAAATAGCCGTACATCCAATTGGTAGCAATAAGATTATTATAAGTGTATTGCCAAACAGAGATGTGTTAAAAATTACATTAGATTCATCAAATCTACTTTTTTGTATTGATAAGGTAAGATATCTTGACGCGGAATTATTCAAAGAGTAAGTCGCAAGGTTTAGAAAACCAAACAACGACAAAGCTAAGGGAAATGTACCGTAAACTGACACCCCCAATCTGTTAACTAGATACGGTACCATCCAAATATTCACTAATGTATTAAGCGCAAACACAAGTAAATTTGATATTGAATTTTTACCTAATTGCTTATTGTGATTCATTTCCACTATTAAATACTACTTTCCTTATCATTTTTTTGTTGTCAATAATATTGTTCTTAAATTTGCTTTTATTCCTATTAAAATCTATTGAGTTACCAATAACTATATTTGCTGTTTCAATTTGCCTGAGATTCTGTGGATTTATCTCAGATACATCAATTGCAATACCAATACTGCCCTTTTGCGGATCAGGGAAAAATACAATGTTATCTACGTAAATATTTTTACAGTCCCCATTTGTTATATTTGGTACAATTTTAATACCGTTTACACAACCAAAAAAGGTGACTCCGTTCAAAACAATTTCCCTCGCAAAAGATATATTGCTATTATTTGTTCCTATCAAGACATTGAAGCCTGAGTCGTTACTAAAATGGTTATTGGAAAATGTACCGTGATAAGAAATGTTCATAGCACCCTGAGCGATTACAAGACCTTCAAGATAATTGAACTCAGCATTAAAGGCTTCGAATTTAATATTTCTCGTTCCGTTCCCAACATATATTCCTATACCATCCGAATGAGATACTTGACTATTCTGGAAAAGGATAGGACCAATAACGCCTCCCCCCCCCATCACTGTTCTCCCAATTTGTATACCAATTCCCATTGAATATATATCGACCTGATCAAACGAAGTTAAATTAGTTGTTTCCGTAGTTGAATTAATTAATATTCCCACCCCAAGACTTCCTGTCCCTTTTTGATTTGCAATACCTTGTATTTTTATTCCTGAAACTACTGTGTTCCACGAATCAACCATCGAAATTCCACCACAAGTAGGATTTCCTGGCATTACCTTGAGCTGTAAGTTTTCAAGCCGATTTAAGGCAGAAGTCATTTTCATATTAATAAGCCAACTGGTCTTGTTACCGCTTAACAATGACATATCCTTAATTCCAACAGAAACAACACTATGTATACCGCTATTAATGCCAGTCAAATCAAGTAGAGGCGCGTTTTCACCATCTTTATGAATTAAAACTGTGCCAGTTACTGTCTTTGGGTCTTTTGATAGAATAATTGAAGAGCCTTCGCCAATTAAACTGGCCCTTCCAAAAATATTATAAGGATATCTATTTGATGCATGCGGATAAAACCTTAATGTCCCGACAAGATAGTTCCCAGCGGGAACAAAAACTTTTAGGCCTTTGCTAGCTGCAGCATCAAGAGCCTTTTGAAACGCAGATGTGTTATCAGTACCACGATTGGTCACAAAATCGTAATCAGCAACAGCTCCAAAAGCTAAGACATTTAGTGTAGAGGCTGCGTCAGATGTACTTTCTAGACTAAAGAAGATTTGAACAACAATAAAAAGCCACAAAAAAAATTTCACAGCAATGTCTCCTAAACATTAGCTTTTTAATATTTTATGGCAGGATCTGATCGTAAACACATTTAGTGTGCTATTTAGTGAAAACGTCAAAACAAGTTCTACCTAGTGAAATCGCATCTACAAACCTTAAATCAGGCATCTATGCATGCAAATTAACCTTTTAAATGTTTGACTATTGAGCTCCATTTCAATTTGTCTTCATCAGATGATCTAGCATAGTTTTCAACTATAAATGCAAATATTACCGAAATGCCAATCCCTAAAAAAGTTGTAACAAGTACTATGGCAAATCTTTTCGGCTTTGTTTTCTTGTCTGGAATTTTGGCTTCTTGTATCACCTGTATTGCAGTAACGTCATTTGCTTCAGTCAATTTAGTCATCTCATACTGCTTTAATAACAACTCCAGTAAAGTTTCTTGCATTTTATAATCACGCATTAAGCGCACATATTGTTGAGCAAGAGAAGGCACTGATCCAACGGAAAGAATTGGCCCAATATTATTTTTTCTCTCGAGTCGTGATATTTGGGCTCTTATATCACTAATCGTAGATTTTATATTTATTACTTCTTGGTTTGTATCTGTAAACTGAGTCTTATATATACGTAGTTGTGTTTCAGCGGCTGACAATTTAGCCTGTAACTCTGCTATACTGGCAATTGTAACCTTAGCCTGTTCTCCAACATCGACAGCTTTATTATTTTCTTGAAAAGTTTTAAGTGAATTTTCAGCTTTAATTAAATCGCTTTTGACTTTTTCAAGCCTATTTTCAAGAAAATTTTTACTTTGTCTTGCTCCATTAATACTTAAACTAGATGTGAGCTTACCTAATTCGATTACATAGGCATTGGCAATATCAGCTGCACGCTTCGGTTCTCTATCTTCAACTGTAATGGATATTATTCCGTCTTTTTTCCCTAAAACAATCTCAACCTTGTTATCCAGGGTTTTATAAGCATCAGCTCTATACTTTTCATTATACACATCCATTAAATTAAACTTGTTTATCAAAGCATCTTTAATAGTCTCTGTCTTAAGTATTCCTACATACAGGTCCGCAGACGATGACCCACCAAGAATATCACTAGCTAAACTTGCTACCCCTCCACCCAATTGACCAAGCATTAGACCGATTGTGTTCTGATCTTGTTGAGGCGGAATAAAACGTGTAGTTGCGGTATATATCTTAGGAAGAATCAAACTTACAATTATTGATATTATAAAAAAAACAAAAGACAACCTAACGATGATTGCCTTTCGCTTAATAACTGTCTCAATAAAATCTATCAATACTGACAGTCCAGAAGAGTGAGCAGAATAGTTATTATGCATATTTTAAAAGGACCCCCCTTAGTTCTAGAAAAATATATTTAAAGGAATATAGTTAATCTTATTGATCTTCAAGACCAGACAGCAACTAAATCAACAAAAATGAATGTTTTTATACCTTGGCTATGGCCAAAGTTTGGTTAAAAACTTCGGCAATAACCGCAGAAGCATTACCTTAAATTATTAAATTTAACTCACACACCCCCCGTTTGTGAATGTTTTTATAATTACAGTGGTCTTTATTCGGTAACGGCAATTACAGGAATTACAAAAGGAGATAACCAGCAAATAGTTATCTCCTTTTGACTATCAAATTGCAATCCACAAAAATTTAGAGGGTTAACCAATCATAAGATTCGTTACTTTGCTTTATACACACAGATACACTATCTGCAACCCCAACAGTACCTCTCGATATCCAGATAGTTCCACGTATTGTTGAATCGCATGTAGGTCTTGTGGCAATTGTATTTATCCTAACACCACCGTTTACTTCAAGTTTTTGGGTTGGGCCAACAGTGCCAATGCCAACATTTCCAACTGAATCTATTCTCAACCTTTCAATTCGTGTTGTAGATCCAGATGGGGTTGTCTCAAATGCGAAGTACGCTGGCGTCGAACTACTCGTCCATGCTGCTTCAGCAGCAGCTTTCATTCCTGTTGCATGCAAAGGCGTTGGAGGATTAGTAGCGTCATTTAATGAGCCGAAATAAATAAACCCTAAACGCTCTTGCGAATTAGGAAGTGCGCCTGTTTTCAATACATACCCAAGATATCCACCACTGCCACTTGTAGCATTCCCTTCAACCCTGATTGTATTGCCGGGATAAGCCGTGCCTTTTACATGGAGTGCCGCCTGAGGTGCATTTGTACCAATTCCAACACTCCCCGTATCCGTAACCACCATCTTATCCGTAGTCCCAGTCGAATCTTTCACAATCAACTTATTCGCCGCCTGGGCCATAACCGGCAAAAGCGCTACCACCGAAGCCGCAACCGCTAACATTATCTTCCGTTTCATCTGTTGCTCCTTTCCCCTAAAGGGCGTCGTTAAGTTACCAAAATTCCTATCAATTTACAACGACATTTTCCACTATCAAAGTACCGTTCACAACGGTAAGCGTCCCAACAGATGTCGTATACCCCGAGTTCGACGAGTAATCACCATTGTACCCCCCCCTCAGAGTTACAGCCTTCCCCCCATTCATGGTCAGTGTGCCGAGGGGGATCGATTTAGTGGTAAGTGTTTGGATCACGGCACCGGTCGTGGCAGCATTATACGCGCCCTGGAGGGTGTCGTAATAAACCGGCGACGTTCCGGCAATCCTGACAGGCTGGAGCCTGGCAAACTCTGCCTGTATGTCTGTACCACCGGAGAGCGACGAAATGACACAATTACCGCTTCCGGAACATCCGCCACCGGTCCAGCTCTTGAAATACGAGTCGATGCTCGGCACCGGAATGAGCGTTACCTGACCGTCATGGTCGAACCAGGAAGTGCAGGTACCACTCGTACATGCAATATTGCCCGGTGTTGCCGGCGTACCCGAAGTACTGGTTATGGTTCCGCTCCCAACTCCCGTTACAGTGACGTTGACAGGATGCTGGTACGTTGTAGTCACCACAAGCTTGCTGAGCGGGTCTGGAAACGTATTTCCTTCTGGCATATCAGCAAGGGTGACATATTTTGGATCAGCGTAAACGCTAAATGACGGAGTCTGCCCTGCTGGCATATCATATTCAAACATGGCAACAGGATTTGCTGTAGTTGTAATGCCGTCAAGATTCATCCACGAGAAAAGTACGTGATTTTGCGGTGTCGCGGTATTCGTTTCTGAAATATCTAACAAATGAGGTGAATCAGCCTCATTAATCGCTGCCCCCCCGACAAATGATGTCCCAGCGGGAATCGACAGATAGAAAATCATTACCCCCAGCGGAGATAGCGACGGCGTGATCCCGACCGTAACAATCGCCTTGTCGTTAAGGGCGGCATCGGCATTTCTTGCCAATGTACCCAGGACCAAAAGACCGCAGGAAGCGACGACAATTCCAAGGGAAATTAATTTTCCGGGCAGCCGTCTCTTCATTTTTTATCTCCTTGCTCGTGGTATGACCGGGACAGCTGACAGTCCATTAATATGGATTTGCATTAAAGCCGCGAACAAAGCTGCCATCCCATTCATAACGAGGCAAGAAAAATGCCAACAGCCTAAAATCTGCCAGTGCTGAAGAGGCCCCATTCCGAGGCGCTCTTCAGCCTGGCTATTTCCCGATTACTCAATTGTCACGCCGCTTACCGTGACGGAACCAAGCGATATCGTCAATCCGTTCAGAAGCGTGGTGTATCCGGTTACCGACTGGAAGGTGGAATCATATCCTCCACTCAGAATTACCGATATCGCGCGGTTCAGGTTGAACGGACCGGTGAAATCCATGGCCTTGGCCTTGATTGTGTTACCCGTTGCCGCTGCCGCATAGGCATCGGACAGCAATGCGTAACCTGTTTCAGTAGCGCCGTTGATGAGCTTCAGGTAGGACGCTGCGGCAAATGTTGCCGTTGCGGATTTGTCGGCATCCATCGTCACTACGCAGTCGCCGGAACTTGCCGTGCAGGCGCCGCTCCAACCGCTGAATACGGAGGTTGAGCTACTGGGTGTGGCTACGAGGGTAACCGAAGTTGACTTGTCAAAATCATCGGTGCAGCCGGTTGATGACCCGCTCTGGCAGGAGATACCTGCTGGACTACTGGTCACCGTGCCGGTGCCGGCCCCAGCAGTTGTCACGGAAAGGGTCTGCTGGACCGTGAAAGATGCTGATGAAGCCGAGCCACCAAGGGTCGTAACAGCAAAAACACCCGAAGAAGCATTGGTGGGAACAGTGACCGTCAGCTGGGTTGCCGTGTTGATGGTAAAAGCAGCGCTCTGCCCGGCAAGGGTGACCGACTGGGTAGTATCCAGATTCGTTCCAGTAATGATAACGCTGCTGCCGGGCTTGCCCAAAATTGGAGAAATGGAGGAAATGGCAGGAGGATCCGGGGTTCCACTGAGCGAACCCTCGCTGACGGCAAACGGCCTGACGTAAAACACAGGAGTATTGGAGAACGACCAGCCGGC
>MTLE01003624.1_pt1 | contig 18432 bp, 16 predicted proteins | sample 1982461 | NCBI WGS metagenome assembly MTLE01 (sample SAMN05712605, study PRJNA340218) | biofilm metagenome | isolation source: sample SPL anode biofilm adapted to -200 mV | place: USA | collected 2012-02-03
GGCATGGCGTCGCGCGCATTGACGCACAAATTCATGATGACCTGCTCGATCATGCCCACGTCCGCCTCGATCCACAGCGGCTGGTCCACCGGCTTGAATTCGATGGCGATGTGCTCGCCCAGCAAGCGGCCCAGCATTTTAAGCAGGTTGGCCACGGTCTCATTGAGGTCGACGGTTTTGAATTCCATCGGCTGCCGCCGGCTGAATAAAAGCAATTGCCGGGTCAAGTTGGCGGCCCGCCGGGCGTCGTTCTCGATGTCGGCCAGCAAGGCGCCTGCTTTGCCGCTCAAGGGGGTTGATTTCTTGAGCAGGTAAATATTCATGATGAAGCTGGTCAGAATATTATTAAAATCATGCGCCACGCCCCCGGCCAGCTGGCCCATGGCTTCAATCTTCTGCGAATGCCGCAGTTGCCCCTCCAGCTGCTTGCGCTGAGTGATGTCCGTCGCCATCAGCAAGGCACCTGTGAATTCGCTGGCTTCGTTGGCCATGCGGCTCAGGGAGACCAAGGTCCAAAGTTCCTTTCCATCGCGGCGCAGGAATTTGACTTCGCGGCTGATGACGTTGCCTTGCTCGCGCACGGCGCCGGGTTCCAGTTCCAGCGCGGAGCCTTCTTGATTAAGGAAATTGAACAGCGGTTTGCCTTGCAGTTCGCTGGCCGGCCAGCCCAGCCATTCGCACAGCTTGCGGTTGACGAAGGTGGTGCGCCAGGCGCGGTCCACCATCCAGATGCCTTCCTCGGCGGTTTCCACGATCAGCCGGTAGCGTTCCTCGCTAAGGCGGAGCGCTTGCTCGGCTAGGCGCCGCTCGGTGATATCTTCGTACGTGCCCAGCACGCCGATGACTTCGCCGTTGACGTTGCGCAAGGGGGCTTTGCAGGTGCGCACCCAGCGGCTGCGCCCGCCGGTCTGGGTCTGCTGTTCCTCGTAATTCATCCGCGCCTGGTTGTGGTCAATCACCCATTGGTCGTCGCCGCGATAGCTTTCCGCCATGTGCTTCCAGGCCATGTCGAAATCGTTTTTGCCGGCCACATCCCGGGGGTCCAGGCAGCCCGCGTCATTGGCGAAGGGTTGATTGCAGCCGAGGAAACGCAGTTGCCGGTCCTTCCAAAACACCCGCTGGGGAATGTTGTCGATGATAAAGCGCATCATCTGTTGCGATTGGTAATCCCGTTCCGCGCTGAGCAGGCGCATGTCTTCGTTGCCAATGGCGGCGGCCAGGATGCTGAGGATGCGCAAATCATCCACGGTGGGCTGGTAATCGCGGTTGTAGAGCACGCAAACCGTGCCGGCCGCCACCCCGCCGCAATGCACCGCCCGGCCCAAGTAAGCCTTGAATCCCATGGCAATGATCGCCGGATCCGATTGGGCATACGGGGTGCTGGGTAAGTTGGGTAAAAACACCACTTCATGGGGAAGTTGTTGGAGGACCGTATGGCAAATGTGGCCCTGAGCGGTTTCTCCTGTCTTGAACCCGGGGGGCGTCCCCCACTGGCCTACCGCGTAGAGCCGGTCGTGCTGCAACCGGTTGTACAACGCCATGCTTCCGTCGAGCAATTCCCCGCAGAGCGCGGTGAGCCGGTTGATGTTAGCCACATGGTCCATGCCCAAGGTGGGGAAACAACGGTCGATTTTCTCGAGTTGCGCGCGCAAGCGGTGCAAGGGGCTGCTTTCGCGCCGCCGCCGGGCCCAGTTTTCCAGTTGGAAGCCGATTTCCTCCACGTCCAGCGGCACCATTAGAAAACTGCTCGACTCCGCCAGGGCGGCCAGCCGCGTGATGTCGCGCGTCAATTTTCTGACCAGCAGCACGATCGGTTTGCGCCAGTGCAGCCGGATTTGGGTCACCAGGGGGAAATCTTCGGTCATGGCTTGGCTAGTGACGTCCCAAAAGACCAGGCTGGGAGGCGGCTGGGCGAGCCGCTCCGGGACGGCGGCCCGGCCGCAAGTCACCAGGGGGAGGTGCCCCAGTACGGCCAAATGAGCACCCAATTCCTTGGCCAAAGCGCCGGAATCGCTAATCAAAAGCATGGCATGGCTGTTAGGCATGGCCAGTCGGTTCCATGGTCCCGTTTTGCACTCGTTGGACTAAGCTTGGCACCCACACACCGGCGCCAGTTTGAGGCTGGATTTTACCAGCCGTGCCTTGGGGCGGCCGGGTTCCGGTTGGGAAGCCGCACCCGCCAGCAAGGCGAAAGTTTGGAATAACAGAAAGTCTACCATATTAAACCGAGTCAGGCAATGCTATAATCACATTCGCCGGTGGGTTAATTCCCATGTTTCACCCGATAAGCTTTGGGTGAAATGCCGAAGATTTTTCGGAACTGGCGCGTGAAATAGTTGCTATCGCTGAATCCCGCTTGAAAAGCGATGTTGGTAATGCTTTCATCGCCTCGCCGCAACATGCTCGCGGCGCGATTGGCCCGCAAGTGGATCAAATAGGCGATCGGGGATTTGCCGGTGGCCGCTTGGAAGGCGCGCAAAAAGCTGCGTTTGGACATGCCGGCGATTCTGGCCAGATCATCCAGTTTGGTATCCGTTTCCAAGTGGGTTTCCAAATGAGTGATCGCTTGGGCTATGCGCAAGAGGGCTTTGGAGTCCGGATTGCGGCTGCGGTCGTAACAACGCGATAAAAAGCCCAGGATTTGCATGAAATGCGCGGTGGCCATGAAGCCAAATCCCGCCTCCCGCCCGTGCAACTCGCCATCTAATTGATCTACCAAGCCCAAAACATGGCCCAACTCGGCCAAATTCAGGTGCAGCCGGCTTTTGAACCGGTGCCGTTTGCGCCAGGCCGGTTCCAAGGTGAATAAGGCATGGTAACCGGGCAGGGAGGCCAAGTCCTGCAAATCCATATGCAACCGTTTATGTTGGAATAGGATATTGATTAGAGCCAGTTGCTCCATGCTTTCGTAATTGTGGGGCCGGCCCGTGCCGATCACAAACACGTCGCCCGCGCCTAGTGGCCAGGATTCCCGGCCTGTCACGTGCAAGCCATGGCCGCCGGTGACGATGACCAGTTCGGAGAACTCGTGCGCGTGCAGGCCGAAGGGCTCCTGCGGGTCGCGCCGTTCCACCGTGATGGGAAATCCATCGGCGTGAAACCATTCTTCCGTTTTTAAAATGCGAACCATGTTTTTTGCGCGTTTAACCGGGCTGGCAATAAAATCCTATTTTTTGGCGCGATAGTCAAGGAAAGCTCGCGGCTCTATCTCTACAATGTCCCGCAGCAACAATCCAAAAACCAAAAGCACTACCATGAGTTCCAATACCAGTGTTGATAAGGCCTATGAAATCGCCCGCGAGCGCTACGCTGCGCTGGGCGTTAACACCGATCAAGCGCTCAAAAAATTGGCGGGCATCGCCATTTCCATCCATTGCTGGCAGGGGGACGACGTGGGGGGCTTCGAAAACGCCGGGCAAGAATTGGGCGGCGGCCTGGCCGTCACCGGCAATTATCCGGGCAAAGCGCGCACGCCGGAACAACTCCGGTCGGATTTCGAAAAGGCCACGTCCGTGATTCCCGGCCGCCATCGCTTGAACCTGCACGCGTGCTACGCCGAAATGAGCGGCAAAAAAGTGGACCGCGACGCGCTCTCCGCCGACCAATTCAAAAACTGGATTTCCTGGGCCAAAGCCCAAAAAATCGGGCTCGATTTTAACCCGACCTATTTCGCCCATCCCAAGGCCGCCGATGGCGTCACCTTGACCCATCCCAATAAGGCCATCCGCCAATTCTGGATCGAGCACGGCATCCGCTGCCGCGAAATCGGCGCCGCGTTCGGCAAGGCCCTGGGCAGCACCTGCTTGACCAACTTGTGGATTCCGGATGGCATGAAGGATAATCCCGCCGATCGCAAGGCCCCGCGCCAGCGTTTGCTCGAATCCCTCGACGCGGTATTCGAAAAAGAAATTAACAAGAAGCACAACGTCGACGCCGTGGAGGGCAAACTTTTCGGCATCGGCTCGGAAAGTTACGTGGCCGGTTCGCACGAGTTTTATCTCGGTTACGCCGCCACGCGCCAAATCCTGCTCACGCTCGACGCCGGGCATTATCACCCGACCGAAGGCATCGCGGACAAGATTTCTTCCGTCATGTTCTTCCTGCCGGAACTCTCGCTGCACGTCAGCCGCGGGGTGCGCTGGGATAGCGATCACGTCGTGACGCTGACGGATGAGTTGCAAGCGATCGGCCAGGAATTGGTGTGGGGCAAATACCTCGATCGCACCCACATTGGCTTGGATTATTTCGACGCCAGCATCAACCGCGTGGCCGCGTGGGTCATCGGCACCCGGTGCATGCTCAAGTCGCTGTTGCTGGCCTTGGTGTTCCCGGTGGATCAAGTGCGCAAGCTCGAGGCCGCGGGCGACAACACCTCGCGCCTGGCCATGCAAGAAGAGGCCAAGACGCTGCCGTTCGGCGCGGTGTGGGATTACTATTGCGCCCAGGCCAACGTGCCTGTGGGTGAGGCCTGGCTGGCCGAAGTCAAACAGTACGAAAAAGACGTGCTGTCCAAGCGCTAAACCTCGAGGGCACGCGGCAAGAAAGGCTTTATGGAAACAAATCCAGCATTGGGCGTGGCCATATTCGTCATGGGCGGATTGGCCGGGGCGGTGTTTTACCTGCCCTTCAAGAAAGTCAAAAACTGGGCCTGGGAAAGTTACTGGCTGTTTTACGCCATCTTCGGCCTGGTGGTCGTGCCGTGGGCTCTAGCCTTCAGCACTTCGCCCAATTTGTTGAGTGTTTTGAAAGCCGCGCCGGGCAGCGTGCTCAAATATTGTTTCATTTGCGGCGCCATGTGGGGGGTGGGGGGCTTAACCTGGGGCTTGATGATCCGGTATCTGGGCGTCGGCCTCGGGTTAGCCATTGGCTGTGGCTTGTGTTCGGCCACCGGCACGCTGGTGCCGCCCATTTTGAAGCCCATTTTGCAGCGTTTGCTGGGCGACGGCTCCGCGCAGCAGCCGTTGGGCGAAGCCATCCAAAACGGCATTCAAACCCTGTATGGCACGCCGGCGGCCAACGCCTCGCTCGTGGGCGTGGCGGTTTCCCTGCTGGGCATTGTGCTGGTCGGCATGGCCGGCATGTCCAAGGAAAATGAGCTGCCCGAGGAAGCCAAGAAAAAAGCGGTGGCCGAGTACAACTTCAAGAAGGGCATCCTAGTGGCGGCGTTCTCCGGCATCATGAGCGCCGGCATGAGCTTTGGGTTGCAAGGTGGTGGGGCGCTGGAACAGCTGGCCCTCACCACTGCACCCGTCACCTCGAACACCTGGCGCGGCATGCCCGTGCTGGTGGTGGTGTTGATGGGCGGTTTCGCGGTCAACTTCCTCTGGTGTTTATTCCTGAACTTCAAGAATGGCACGCTCGGCGATTACGCCAAAGGCAATACGCCGATCGCTGGCAATATTCTGTTCGCCGGCATCGCGGGGGCGATCTGGTGTTCCCAATTCATTTGTTTCAAAACGGGTGAGCCCGCCATGGGCGCCACCGCCTACGTGGGCTGGGCCGTGTTAATGGCCAGCGCCATTTTGTTCAGCACCCTGCTGGGGATTTTCCTGGGCGAATGGAGCGGCACCAGCGGCCGCACGCGCAGCCTGCTCTCCGCCGGCTTGGCGTTCCTCCTGGTTTCCACCATCGTCGCCGGCTACAGCGGCTCGCTCCAAGCCCAGCCCGCCCCCGCCCCCGAAGCCCAGGCGCAACCGGCGAAGTAGCCGGGTTAGTTAATTTGTAGATGGGGAGATTCAGGTTAACCCCAACGGGGTTACCCAGCCAGAGACCAGGACAACGCCCTGAGGCGCTAGCCTAAAACAATACCTTTCGCGCGCATGTGGAATCCATGGAGTGATGGGTGAAACCTAAAATGGCATACGGCTTGACCGCCCTTACAGGGCTCCCTAACAGAATGTTTTTGGCCCGCAAACCCAGGGCGTTGCCCTGGGCTCCGGCTAGGACGCGCTTTCAGCGCCCTCAGACTGGCCCTGTGGGAAGATTTACCCATTTGTGTCATGAAGTGATCAAGTGAAGGTCCGAATTTTAGGCGAACCCCGAAGGGGTTACCTAGCCAGAGCCCAGGGCAACGCCCTGGGTTAAGACGCAAAAACATCTATTAGTGAGCCCTGTAAGGGCGGCATAAACACCATTCGACCGATACGCATCACCCCATCAATCGAACCCCTTGCATGTCCCAATCCCTGGCAAAACTCTGGGTGCATTTGATCTTCAGCACCAAAGGCCGCCATCCCTGGCTGCGCGACCCGGTGCGGGAATCTTTGCATCGCTATGTGGCCACGGTTTTCCAAAATCTTGGTTGCCCGGCGGTCATCATGAATTCGGTCACGGATCACATTCACATCTTGTTTGAGTTAGGCCGCACGATGTCCGTCAGCACTGTGGTGGAAGAAATTAAAAAATCTTCCTCGCGCTGGTTGAAAACGCAAGGGGCCGAATTCGCCATATTCGCATGGCAGGCGGGATATGGCGCGTTTACGGTGTCCGAATCCAACCAGGCCGCGGTGCAAGCGTACATTGCCAATCAAACCGAACACCATCGGACATTGTCGTTCCAAGAAGAATACCTGGCGTTCCTCCGAAAACATCGCGTGGCCTTTGAGGAGAAATATGTTTGGGACTAGATCGCCCTTACAGGGCTCTCTAATAGAAAATTTTCGTTACCTATACCCAGGGCGCTGCCCTGGGCTCCGGCTAGGACGCGCTTTCAGCGCTCTCAGACCGGCCCTGTGGGAAGATTTACCCATTTGTATGATGATATGTTCATGTGAAGGTCCGGTCTTTCGGCGAACCCCGAAGGGGTTACCCGGCCAGAGCTCAGGGCAACGCCCTGGGTTTAAGGTGTCCTACGATTCTATTAGAAAGCCCTGTAAGGGCGGCACAATTACCACCCCGATCACCCCATTCGCGAATCGCGTTTTGCATTATCCCATTTAATAAATGCCTCCCTTTACCCCTATGCTCTTTATTCTAGCCAACGCCGCTTCGGCGCGCCATGATGATGGCCGCCGGGGATTCGGCTCTGCCCCGCAATTATGAAGGTAACGTTGTTCATTCCGTGTTTTATCGACCTCTTCTACCCCCAGGTAGGCATCAGCATGGTGCGGATTTTGGAACGCCTGGGCCATCAGGTCGAATGTCCCGAAGAACCCGCCTGTTGCGGCCAGCCCGCCTTTAACACCGGCTACTGGCATGAAAGCCAGGAGGGCGCCATCAAGGTCATCGAGCAACTCAAGGACGCCGAGGTGGTCGTGATCGCCTCCGGCTCGTGCGGCTCGATGATGAAGGTGATGTACCCCGAACTCTTCGCGAACACCCCGCACGCCGAGGCCGCCAAAACGCTCGCCGCCAAGTGCTACGAATTTTCGGCGTTCCTCGTCGATCGCCTGGGCGTCTCCGACCTCGGCGCCAAGTTCCCCCACAAGGTCACGTTCCACGACGGCTGCCACGGCTTGCGCGAGTTGCGCATCAAGGCCGCCCCGCGTGTGCTGATGAGCAAGGTCAAGGGCCTGCAATTGGTCGAGATGAAGGAGGAGATTTGCTGCGGCTTCGGCGGCACGTTCTCCGCCAAGTTCCCGATGATTTCCACCGCCATGGGTGAGGTCAAGTGCGCCCTGGCCGATGAAACCGGCGCCGAGTACATCGTCTCCAACGACTCGAGCTGCCTTATGCACATCCAGGGCTTGATCGACCGCAAGGGCGGCCGCATGAAGTCCATTCACTTGGCGGAAATTTTGGCGCAATCATGAACTCCATCGCAACCGAATTCAAACACGAGGCCGTCCGTGTCACCGCCGATTTGCGCCAGCGGCAATTGGTGCAGACCGCGCTCGAGAAATACAGTGTCAAGCGCGACGAGAAGAAAGCCGTGTTCCAGGATTGGGAAGGCGCGCGGCAGGAAGCGGCGCGCATCAAGCACGAGGCCGTCAACCATCTGGGCGCGAACCTCGAAGAATTAGCCCGCCGCCTGGAGGCGCGCGGCACCCACGTCCACTGGGCCAGCACCGGCGCGCAGGCGCGCGACATCATCGCCGGCATCATCAAGCGCAAGAACGCCAAGGCGGTCGTCAAATCCAAGTCCATGACTTCGGAGGAAATCCACCTCAACGACGCCCTCGAAAAAGAAGGCTTCAGCGTGGTGGAATCCGACCTGGGCGAGTTCATCGTCCAACTGCGCCACGAAGCGCCGTTCCACATCGTGTTCCCGGCGATGCACCTGACGCGCCACGAGATCAGCGATTTGTTCACCAAAGAACTGGGCTCGGAGAAGACGGATCAGCCCGAAGAGTTGACCATGATCGCCCGCCGCGTGTTGCGGCAAAAATACATTCAGGCGGATGTGGGCATCACCGGCGCGAACTTTGCCATCGCCGAGACGGGGATGATCTCCGTCACCGAAAACGAAGGCAACGCCCGGCTTACCGGCGCGCTGCCGAAGACGATGATCACGCTGGTCGGCATCGAGAAAGTCATCCCGCGCCTGGAGGATTTGGCGCTGTTCCTGCCGATGCTCGGCACCGTGGGGGCGGGGCAGACCTTCACTGGTTACAACACGCTTTACGGCGGCCCGCGCCAGCCTGGCGAGGCCGACGGCCCCGAGGAATATCACGTGGTGCTGCTCGATAACCGCCGCACCGCGTTGCTGGCGGACGCCGAGCAGCGCGAGACGCTCCATTGCATTCGCTGCGGCTCCTGCCTCAACGTGTGCCCCATTTACCGCAACATCGGCGGACACGCCTATGGCACGACCTACTGCGGCCCCATCGGCGCAGTCCTCACGCCCCACCTGCGCGGGTTGCAGGAATTCAAGCACCTGTCCTTTTCGTCCTCCCTGTGCGGCGCGTGCACCGATGCCTGCCCCGTGGGCATTAACCTGCACCATCACCTGCTGCACAATCGGCGCAACAGCGCCACCCAAAAGGGCACCTGGTGGGAACGCCTGGCGTTTAATCTATTCAACCCGGTGGCGGGCAAAAGCTGGCTGTGGTCACTGGTCACCAAAGGCGGCCGGTTCGCCCAAAAATTCCATCCGCTGGTCAAAGGCACCAAGCTGGACCCCGCCTATTCTTGGACCAAAACGCGAGAGTTGCCGCCCATTGCCAAGCAATCGTTCAAGGAGTGGCATCGCAAACATCGAAAAACGAAAGCGTGAGCGGCGGGGCAGGGGAGTGATTTTGAAGATTCAAGGAAAGCAGTAGCAATGAGCGAACGTGAAAATATTTTAGGCCGGGTGCAAGAAGCCTTGCGCGTGCCGGCGCCGTTGCCGGAAGTGCACCGCCTGGCGCCCGCGCCGGCCAAGCTAGAAGGCGCGGGGCATAATCGTTATTTGCCCAAGGTGGGCGCGAACTTCGACGAACAACTCAAGCAGTTCGCGAGTAACGCCGCCGATCTTAAGGCGGAATTTATCGCGGTCAAGGACACCGCCGAGTTGAACGCGCGCTTGGCGGCCTTGAGCACCGAACTCGGCTGGAAAAAAATCGCCGTGCACCAGGGCGCGCTCGTGGCGCCCGCCGCCACGGCTCTGGGTTTGCCCGTGGTGTTTAGCGACCGCGAGCACACGGTGGAAGAATTGGAATCGTGCGACGCCGGCCTGACCGAATGCGAGGCGCTCATCGCGCAGACCGGCTCCGTGCTGGTGACCAGCCGCAACAGCGGCGGGCGCGCGCTCACCGTGCTGCCGCCGCACCACGTCGTGATCGCCCGGCGTGAGCAATTGATCCCCAGCCTGCCCGATGCCTTCGCGCTGCTCAAACAGCGTTACCAGGACAATTACCCGAGCATGATCTCCTTCATCACCGGCCCCAGCCGCACCGGCGACATTGAGCGCATCCTTGTCCTCGGCGCCCACGGCCCTAAAAAACTCACCATTATCATGGTAGGGTAGGGAGGCCGCGCTGCGGCGTCCGATGTGGCCAAGGAAGGCGCGGCGCAGGGTAGGTGCAGCCGGTTTTAATGCGAATGTGTTTGGCGGGAAGCGCGGCACAGCCTGATTTAAAGCCCCGCAGGGGCGAAATAAGTTAGCCCAGGCCGCAGGCCTGGGTTAGGCGCGATCAATATTCTTCGAGCCCTGGAGGGGCGATTCAGGATTTTTTTGGCGAAGGATTGCGGAACCGCGAGGCCGTTTTTATTGAGGCTAATTCGCCCTTGCAGGGCTTCCTAATAGAATGAAGGGCCGGTTTTCCCAGGGCTTCACCCTGGGCTAACTTATTTCGCCCCGTTGGGGCTTGGAAAACGCGGCGCTTTCCCCACCTCGCATTTTCGAATCCTGTTCGTTTTGATCGGTGCCGGGCCCGCCCTCAAAACCGCTTGTGTTCGCGGGCCGATGTGGCAAGTTCGAGCGCGTGACTGACGCCACGTCAAAGACCACGGCGGCCCGCGCCCGGAAAATCCTGGAGGGGCTGATCCAAACGTATCCGGACGCGCATTGCGAGTTGGACTACTCCAATCCGCTGGAATTGCTGATTGCCACCATTTTGTCCGCGCGCTGCACGGATAAACAGGTGAACCTCGTCACGCCCACCGTGTTCGCCAAATACCGCGCCGCCGCCGATTGGGCGCGCGCCAGCCTGCCCGCGCTGGAGGCGGATTTGAAGCGCATCGGCCTGTTCCGCGCCAAGGCCAAAAATATCCAAGCCTGTTGCCAGGCCCTGGTGGAGCGGCATCAAGGCCAGGTGCCGCGCACGATGGAGGAATTAACCGCCCTGAGCGGCGTCGGCCGCAAGACCGCCAACGTGGTGCTCGGCAACGCTTTTGGCCTGAACGAAGGCGTGGTGGTGGATACTCACGTCGCGCGCCTCTCCGCCCGGCTCGGTTTGACCCAGGCCACGGACCCCGAGAAAATCGAGCAAGCCTTGATGCCCCTGTTCCCGCGCGAACGCTGGGCTCTCTTGAGCCACTTGCTCATCTGGCACGGACGCCGCCGCTGCTTCGCCCGCAAGCCCGATTGCGCGCAGTGTGAAATCCGCGCCTTATGCCCCGCTGCCAGCGCGCCCGCAGCACAGGCCGTGAAAAAATCCCCGCCGGCCAAAGCCGCGAAAACTGCCAAGTCCGCCAAATCCGCCCGCAAAGCATGAGTAATTCCTGGTTTTTGACCGATTCCGGCCCGTGCGAACCCGCGTTCAACATGGCCGCCGACGAAACGCTGTTGCTGGACGCCGCCGCCTTGGGCCGGCCCGTCTTGCGGTTTTACGGCTGGACCGAGGCCGCCGCCACGTTTGGCTATTTTCAAAAGCACGCGGACATCGCGCGCTGGACGCAATTGCGGCCGCTCATCCGGCGGCCCACCGGCGGCGGCCTGGTGCCGCACCTGGCGGATTGGACCTATTGTGTCGCCGTGCCGCCGGGCAATCCCTGGTACGAACTTACCGCCGAGGAAAGTTACCGCCAAGTGCACGAGTGGATTCGCCATGCGTTCGCGCGGATGAATATCGAAACGAATCTCGCCCCCGAGGCGCGGCACGACGTGCTCGGCCAGTGCTTCATCGGCGCCGAAAAGCACGACCTGCTGTGGCACGGACGCAAGATCGCCGGGGCCGCCCAGCGGCGCAACCGCCACGGCCTGCTCATCCAAGGCTCCGTGCAACAGCACCCCCCGGGCGCCGAACGCCCCGCCTGGCAAACCGCCATGCAAACCGCCGGCGGCGAGTTCCTGGGCATCGCCTGGGAACCCTGGACCCCGGACGCCGCCTGGCGCGCCAAAGTCACCGCGCTCGCCACCCAAAAATACGCCCAGACTGCTTACAACGAGAAACGGTAAGCGCCGACGAGTTGGGTTTGTTTGCCATGAAGCGAAGCTGGGTTGTTGTTTATTAATGTACTTTTATTGTGAAATAATATTGGGGTTATATGGGTATGATAAGACTTGGTGTTGTTTTATTAATGTGGAGTCTGATCGTGGGTTGTTTTCCTCCGGAATCGAGTAATAACCAAGATCAAAGGCTGACTGCTTCCGATGCGGAAATAATGTTTGAATGTTCGTTTGTCAAAAGCGCCACAAATTTCTGGCTCTATGAAAAGATTGGAGGATTGCAATCGCTCGATCGTTATGTCCGGTTCGAGGTTTTACGGTTGGATATCACAAATCAACTTAATCTGATGATTTTAGGGAACAACAAATTGTTAAAAAGAAAATTATCTTATAATATTAAGCAATTCGATGCGTCCAAAATAAGAACGCCGCCTGCCACTGAAACAAAACTATCGTGGTGGACTCCTGAATCGATTACCAATGGCATATGTGTTGAAGAGAATGAAGCCTATGCGTTGCATATTTGGATCGATTGCAGCAATGGGCGGTTTTATGTTCAGCAGAATGATTAGTGCTTGCCGAGTTTTGGGGCGCGGGTGGTGTAGCGCTGTGGACCGCCAGCAGGGCGTCCTTTAACAGCCAGACGGGCGTTTTCATTTGGCCAGTTCCCGCAAGGTGTTGCGGTACCGGCGCATGCCCTCGCGGGCGATTTTCATTTGCCGCGCAAATTCAGGGTCATAGGCCGAAATCCGAAAGTCGCCCTCCGGCGCCGAGGTCAGATACAACGACTCCCCGGCTTCCACCTTAAGCTGGTTCAGGGCTTCTTTAGGCAAAAGCAAACCGTAGGAATTGCCAATTTTTCGGACCTTCAGTTCCAGTTGCATACGCTCACCGTCTTCATATTATACCTAAGTTATAACGTTAAACGATCCGGTATTCAACCCGCTTTCTTCACCAGGTGAATGGGGATGTTCGGCAAATCAGGATGGCCCGCTTATTCGGATGATGCACCAAAACGGTGCGGCACCTGTTTATACTGAATGCTACCCGTGGGGCGCGTAGAACGGCCACGATGTTAGAGTCTTCAACCCCTGCGGGGTTGGGGAATAGAATATTGTTGGGGCTAACCCAGCGTAGGTCTTCGACCAACGCTGGGCTAAATTATTTTACCCCTTTGGGGTAATGATTGTTCGTACGCGCGGTTGTATTGTCGTCTAATGCGTGCTGCTTGTTTGGCCTTAGTTCTAAAACAATTTTGATACTACTTCCCCTTTTTCAAGAACCCATGTTCGGCGAGCCATTCGAGGGAGCGTTTTTGCCAGGCGTCCCATTCTTTGCCTTTATATCCGTTGTAGCCGTGGTTGCCTTCGGGTAATTCTTGGAGTTCGGCGGGGACATTGTGGGCGCGGAGCGCGGCATAAAACATGCGGCTATGCTCGACGGGCACCACGGCGTCCGTGCGGGCGTGGGTCAGGAACGCGGGCGGGGTTTGGGCGGTGACTTGTTTTTCGTTGGAGAACCGCTCGATCAGTTCCACCGGGGCATTAGGGCCGAGGAAATTATCGCGCGAACCGCCGTGGGTTTTCTCGCCCAGCGTGATCACCGGGTACACGAGGATCATGAAATCGGGACGGCAACTCGCGCGCTCCACGGGATCAGTGGCCTGGGCGTTGCCGGTGTCGAAATGCGTGCCAGCGGTGGAGGCCAGGTGCCCTCCCGCGGAAAAGCCGACGATGCCGAGGCGGCGCGGGTCGATTTGCCATTCGGCGGCGTGAGCGCGCGCCACCCGCAGGGCGCGCTGGACATCGAGCAAGGGCCGGTGGTAATTGCCCTGGGGCAGGCGGTATTCGAGCACGATGCCCGCGATGCCATGGGAGTTCAACCAGCGGGCGATGCCGTGCCCCTCGCCTTCCACCACGCGCCCGCCGTAGCCGCCGCCCGGGCAGATCACCAGCGCCGCGCCGGTGGCCAGGGCGGGATCGGGCAAATGCACCGTGATGGGCACCTCGGCTTTTTCGGATTTCCCATCGCCCAGTGGTGCTTGGTCGTCCGGCCAGATCGTCAATCGGCGCGGTTCGGCGGCGCGAGTGGTGAAGAGGCTGGCAGCGAGCAGCAGCAGTGCCGCCAGCAGGCAGAACCGGTAGTTGGAGGAAAATTTCATAAGTGTTACGCCCGCCACGCTATGCTGAACCGGGTCGCCCTGTCAATCCGTGGCGCAGTCCTCAAATTTTAGATAAAAAATTTCAATGAACAATTTTCAATTAATGCCTCCGGGCCAATAACGCGCACCATCGCTTCGGCCAGCCATCATCCCAATCCCACGCCAAAATATTCCGTGCCGAAAAACGCTTGCGACGATGGCCTCCAGTGCTATGGTCTGAAAGGCAATAAAATCCACCCGTAGCTGAGCGGCGCATTATGAAAAAATTCAACGTGGGAATTGCGGGTTATGGCTGGGCGGCCGGGGCGCATATGGCGGCCATCAACGCCGGGTCTTTGGGGCAGGTGACGGCGGTGTGCTCCGCGCGCCCGCTCGATGCCCGGGAACTCTCGGCCAAACACGGCACACCCATCCAAACTTACACCGATTTCGCAGCCATGCTGCGCGATCCTGGCTTGCACGCGGTGTCCATCTGCGGCTACCACCGGGAACACCCCGCGCAAGCCATCGCCGCCGCCCAGGCGGGCAAACACGTCATCCTCGAGAAACCGATGGCGCTGGCGTGGACCGACGTGCGGGCCATCGAGCGCGCGGTGCAAGCGGCGGGCGTGCAGCTTTGCATTTGCTTCGAACTGCGGTTCGCCAACCAGTTTCGCGCCATCAAATCGATCCTGGACCGCGGCTGGCTCGGCGCCTTGCACTACGCGGAAGTGGATTATTACCACGGCATCGGCCCCTGGTATCGCCAATACGAATGGTGCTCGAGCCAGGAGGCCTGCGGCAGCAGCTTGCTGGCGGCGGGTTGCCACGCGCTGGACGCCCTGTTGCTGTGCCTCCCGGGCGAGGTCGAAGAAGTCTTTTGCTACGGCTCGCGCTCGAGCAGCCCCGACTTCAGCCGCTACGAATACCCTTCCACCACGGTGACCTTGCTGAAGTTCAAGGGCGGGGCCACGGCCAAGTGCGCCTCGGTGATCGATTGCCTCCAGCCTTATTATTTCCACACCCACCTGGTCGGCAGCGAAGGCAGTTTGCTCGATAATAAATTCCACTCGAACCTCGTCCCCGGCCTGGAAAAACACCGCTGGAGCCAATTGTCGTACCAACCGGTGGACTCGGGCGACGTGGCCGATCACCCGTACCAGACGCAATTCGACGCGTTTTTCACGGCCATCGACCAGGGCCAGGCGATGCCCCTCACCGGGCTGGCGGACGCCGTGCGCACGCACCGGGTGATCTTCGCCGCCGAACGCTCCCTGGCCACCGGCCGGCCCGTCAAACAGGAGGAACTCGATGCCCTCTAAAGTTGCCATGGCTGTCGGGGCGCACCCCGACGACATCGAATTCGTGATGGCGGGCACGTTGCTGGCGCTGGGGCGCGCGGGGTACGAGCTGCATTACCTCAATATCGCCAATGGCTGTTGCGGGGGCGAACATCACACGGCCGCGCAATTGGCCGCCATCCGCAAACGCGAAGGCCAGGCGGCCGCGAAAATCTTGGGGGCCGTTTACCACGCCAGTTTCGCCAAGGACCTGGAAGTGATGTACACCCCGGTGCTGTTGAAAAAAGTGGCCGCCGTGGTGCGGGAGGCCAATCCCACCATCCTGCTGGTGCCCTCGCCCGTCGATTACATGGAGGACCACATGAGCGCGTGCCGGCTGGCGGTGACGGCAGCGTTCGCACGCGGCATGCGCAATTTCACCACGCGCCCCGCGCGCAAACCGGTGGCCACGGAAATGGCCGTGTACCACGCCATGCCGCACGGGCTGCGCGATCCCCTGGGCCGCCGCGTGCTGCCCGGGGCGTTTGTGAACACCACCGCCACGCACGCCACGCAATTGGAAGCCTTGAAGGCCCATCGCAGCCAGCAGCAATGGCTCGCCAGCAGCCAGGGCATGAACGAGTACCTGCTCACGCTGGAAGGGTTCGCCCGGGAGATGGGACGTCAAAGCAAGCGCTTCCCATGCGCCGAGGGCTGGCGCCAGCACCTGCACTTGGGCTTCGGCCCGGCGGGTTTTAACCCCATGAAAGACGCCCTGGGCGCGGATTACATGGAAAACAAACCTTACACGAAAGCCCTGGAAATCGGCATTTAGTGAATCGTTCGCAATGAACTAACAACCAACCTGAAAAATATGTCACGCCGCCTTAGCTCTATCGCCCCCGCCTGGTGGGATTACACCACCCTGCCCGCCGAAATCGTCGAAGCCGCCGCCCGGCTCACCGTGCGCGACCTCGAAAAACTCTCCCGCCCCGGCTTCCAAGTGACCTTGTACGACACGTTGCAGGAGTTCTACCTGGCCGAGGCGCTTGAGTACATCGACGCCTGGCGGCAGAGCACGGACGACAACCCCGTGGGCATCTGCGGCCCCATCGGCCCGACGGAACAATTGCCGCTGGTGGCGCGCATCGTCAACGCCCTGAACCTCGACGTCCGCTCCGGGCATTTCTGGGGCATGGACGAATGGTGCGTGGACGGCAAGGAAGTCCCGCCCACCCATCCGCTGTCGTTCGAAAAGGCCGACCGCGAAATGTGCTTCGACCGCTTCGCCAAGCGCCTGCGCCTGCCCGACGCGCACCTGCATTTCCCCAAGGCCGATACCGCCGAGTACCGCCGCAGTTGGAGCGCCGGCGTGCGTTGCGCCGTGATGCAAGGCGGCCAGGGCGACGTGAAGCATTGGGCCTTCAACGATCCCCTGCCCCGCAAAGGCAAGTTCAAGGACGTCCCGCCCGCGCCAGAGGTGTTTCGCAAATTGCCCACCCGCGTGGTGGATTTGCACCCGCTGACGATCGCCCAAAACGCGCGCACCAGCGGGGGCGGCAACATCTCCCTGGTGCCCACCCAAGCCATCAGCGTGGGGCCACTGGAAACCTGGCAGGCCGAGACCGTCTCCATCTGGCACGCCGGCAACCATGACAACCCGTTCGGCCAGCGCCTCACCGCCTACATGATCTCCAAGCGCATCGTGGACACTGCCGTCCCCATGTCCCTGCTCGCCGACCACCCAAATGTGAAGTTCAACTACTACCGCGGCGGCATCGGCGCCTGCCAGGTGGAAATGCATTAGGCGGCCAGAGGCGCCATTCGGGAGTGGCGCCAGCTAACCCAGAGTGTCAGACTATAGTATGGTTCGTTTTTGCCGAATCTATTGGCGGGGACGGGGCGGCTTAGGATGCCATTTAAAATTGATAATCGAAAATTTTTAAATTTAATATTTTGGGGCAGACTCCCGGAACCAGGGTAACGGTAAAACGGGCGGTTTGCGCACAAAACGTGCCGATAACCCATTTTAAATATTCAATTATCAATTTTAAATAAGATATTTCAGAAAAGATTGACGAGGCGATGGTTGTCCAGCCTTACGCGAATTAATCCCGCACCAACCCCGCCGTTACCGGCCGTGATTTCGCCCGGAGCAGCCTTACGGAGCCGACGGTGCGACGTAGATCATCCAGCAAATACCGAAGCGGTCGGCCACCATGCCGAAGCTGGGTGAGAAAAAGGTTTTGGTTAACGGCATTTGCACTTGGCCGCCTTGGGCCAAGGCTTGGAATGCGCGTTGGGACTCTTCGACGGATTTCACCAGGAGGGAGAGCGCAAAGCCTTGAAAAGTGGGCTTGCCATCGCTTTGGCCGTCGGAAAGCAGGATCGTAGAGGAGCCGATCCGGATTTCGCCGTGCATGATTTTGGAGTCCCATCCGGGGGGAAGGTTGCAGCCGGGCTGCGGCGGCTCGGGGCTGTCTTTGAAGCGCATCAGCATGCCTGGCTCGGCGCCTAACGCCAGGCGGTAGAATTCTATGGCTTCTTCGCAGCGGCCACTGAAAAAGAGGTATGGTTGAATCGCGCTCGAAGCGTTGGCAGTCGTCATAGGCTAGGGCAAGTTAAAGTTCACACACACACACGCAACCCCGCACCCGGGCACATCCGGGCGAAATTGGCGTGTTCTCACATCTCTTATTCGTATAGTTAACATAACTTATAGATCACCGCAAGCGTGAATTGCCGCGTATTGCCGGGGAATAGGTATGCCATGGGCTTGGGACCGCAGGGGCAAACTCACGCTGACATTGGGGAATAGGACTTCGCTCGCTTTGCCCCTGGCCTGGCCGCCACCCGCCAGTTGGGGCAACCGGGCAACCACTGGCAGCTTGGGCACAAACAAGATAAGGATTGATTCTTGGAGGGTGGATCCCGGAGGCGCGTTCCGGCAGTCGTGTTTTATCAGAATGATACTAAACTTTTCATGAAAAATGACGATAAATAATTAGGAGGAGAAAGGTTGAAGTCCTCGCTGGTGTGTAGGCTGAGTTTTTCTTCATCCGGACTGGGCTCATTCCATTGGGCTAAGGTCATCTTTTAGTCATGAATTTTAGGCAAATCGATGCCAGGACCATTGACTCCGGTGTAGTTGATGGGGATGGCTTGAATCTGGATTCGGCCGATGAACCCGGTTCGATTCAGGCCTTTCGCGGTTTTACGGCGGTGGCCGGCGGCGCAGTGGTGGCGGGATTAGGTTTGCTGCT
>MTLE01001156.1_pt1 | contig 18419 bp, 12 predicted proteins | sample 1982461 | NCBI WGS metagenome assembly MTLE01 (sample SAMN05712605, study PRJNA340218) | biofilm metagenome | isolation source: sample SPL anode biofilm adapted to -200 mV | place: USA | collected 2012-02-03
AGCAGGGGCCGCGACGGGCGCGGCTGCTTGTGCTACGGGTGCGGGCATTGCAACCGGTACGGAGGCAGGTGCTGCCGCATGGTGAGAATGACCCGCGTCGGCCTTATCCACAAAAGCCTGAGAGGCTTCCATAACCAAGGCGGGCTTTTTGCCTGCCTGATAATTGTCTTTAATTCTTAAAGTATTGTTGATGACTTCAAGTACAGGGTTTTCCTGCATTGAGGATTCCTTAAGCCATGCCGTATATTTGGCATTGTCTTCTATTCTGGGCTGGCCCGACGTCCAAACCTTTTCCTGTAAAGTCATAGAAAGTTGGGAACCAAAACCCGCGGCAAGCCTTAAAGCGTACTTAAAGTTATAATGCCCGCCCTTGCTTAAATTAATACCTTCAAGCTCCGGATCGGGTTCTTTATAGTTGGCGATAGGCGGCACATTGCCCGTGTTAAGGGAGTGGACGGCTATAACATCTTCCAAGCCCGCGCCCATAGAGTGGCCCGTAAAACCTTTTACATTGCTTACGATAACGTTTTTAACATTATCTTTAAATGTGTTTTTGAGGGCAAAAACCTCCGCGCTGGCGCTGCCGCCGCGTGCGGGGGTGTAAGTTTCGTGAGAGATGAAAACAGTTTCTTTAGACATTTCCGCACGGTTAAGATTATATTTCTTTTCCGCTTTGGATACCATTCTGTCCATAACTTCGGCAACGTGGTTAACGTCTAATCTGGTGGGGTGGAAAGCGCTGTTTGTAATTTCGGTAGCTAACAATTTTGTTAAAGGCAGCATACCGCGTTTTTTAACTTCGCTTTCGGCTTCTACCACTAAGCCAGCCGCGCCCATACCTACAATCATACCGTTTCTTCTTCTGTCAAACGGAAGGGCGGCTTGGGTTACGTCAGCTTCTTTGCTGACTGCGCCCGAGGCTAAAAAGCCCGCTAAAATCCATTCTTGTACAATGTCATTTGTAACATCGTCGGCGGCAATAATTACGACTCTTTTTGCGCGGCCAAGTTTAATCCAGTCTTCGGCTAAGCTGATAGACTGCGCGGTGGAGGCGCACGCGCCGCTTAAGTGCGTCGCAGGCCCTCTGGCGCGTATCCATTGACAGAACTGGCTGTGCGCTATAGGGATAGCTTTAAGTAAAAAGTCTTGGGAGAATACTCTGGCCTGATGCTGTTCGTACTGGGCAAAGTGTTCGTTAAACCAAGCGGTTATGTGGGCTTTAAGGGCCTCGTCGGCTATCGTGTTGATAAGGTACTGGTAGAAAGCCTTAACTTCCTCTTTGGTTTTGTTCATCAAAGTATCTGCTACTTTGGTGGAAACTTCGTAAGCCCATGTGTTTATGACGGGGAAGGCGGAGGTAAAAATTACGCCCGTATCATCTATCATATTTTGCGGCAAGCCCCATCTGTCGGGCAAATAACCGCCTGCGGTTGTAGGTTTGTAGTAAAGTACCAAAGGTATGCCTGCGTCTTTAAGGGCAAGTATACCTGCGGCTATGGCAAGCGTAAAGCTGCTGTCCATAGACTTTACCCATTTTGCGGGCATGCCGAATTCTTTTTCTAAATCAAAAGAGCCTTTGCGCGCGACAAGTTTTACGGATTGTGATATATCCTGTAATTTTTCTACTCTATGGTTGCCAACGCGGGATTTGACTACATATTCTATATTCTTATCAATCTGTTTTTGCTGTGCTTCAACGGAAAGGTTTTCTATAAGGTTTTGACCGCGTAAAATTTCGTCAAGGTTGCCTTCCCTAAATACCTTTTCCCAGCTGCCGGGCGTACCCGCAGCTATACCGCTGATAACAACCTGCGTATTGCAGCAAGAGGAGGAAGACGAAACTTCCGCCTTTACTGTCGCGCAGGGGATACAGGGGCTTTCTGTTTGTACATTATCCTTGAAAGCCGCGGCGAAAGCGGGATTGAAAATAGTATCTTCTTTTGTCATATCTGTTTTGCTCCAGTCTACCGCGATTCCCGCGGAAACAAGATTGGCCATAAGGTCGTTAAATTCCGTTATGCCGCCGCGTTTGGGGTGGTTGGAGGCAAGTACCCAAATGTCTTTTTTGTCGGCAAGAGTGCTGGTTACAAACGCGCTTAATACGCGCTTGGGGCCGCATTCAATAAATAATCTTACGCCGCGGGAGTAAGCAAGTTCCACCTGCTTTATCCATTCAACGGAACTCATTATCTGCGTCATCATAATATCTTTAATAAGTTCGGGGTCATTGGGATAGAAATCCGCTGAAACGTTAGAAGTTATGGGAATTTGCGGCGCATTAACCTTTAAGCTGTTAAGGAAATTTCTGTAAAAAGGCATTGCGGGTTTTACTATTGCGGAGTGGAAAGCGTGGGAAACAGGTACTATTACCGCCTGTATACCCATGGCGTTAAATAAAGCTACCGCGTCTTCTACCGATTTACTTTCGCCCGCTATAACCGTTTGTGTGGGGCAGTTTTTATTGGCTACAGCGACGTAACCTGAAATCTTTTTAAGTTCTGGCTCAATTTTTTCTACCGAGGCGGAAACCGCCGCCATCTTACCCGGGTCCTCCACCTTTATGCTGGCCATAGCGCTGCCGCGCATTGTTACGGCTTTAATGGCGTCGCCGAAAGATAATACGCCGGAGGCTACGGCCGCGCCGTATTCGCCAAGGCTGTGGCCCATTGCGACATCGGGCTTAATGCCGAACTGGTATAAAAGCCTCATCATAGCAACGTTGGCTGTAAGAATGGCGGGCTGGGTGATTTGCGTTTGCTTTATGGCTTCTTCGCGTTCTTTATATTGTTCTTTTGTTTCGCCGTCTTTGGACCATAAAACTTCCGTTAAGGTTTTGCCGATTAAATCGTGAACAATAGCGTCGGCTTCTTCAAAGGTATCGCGGACAACTTTATATTTGCTGGCTAAATCCTTCATCATATCCACATACTGCGCGCCCTGCCCGGGGAACATAAGGCAGACTTTAGGCTTTTGCTGGGTGGGATAGAAAGGATATATGCCTTTCATCTTAAGGTATAAAGATTGTTCCGACCAAACATCGCTGCCGCTGGCGGTTTTGATAAAGTATTCAATTTTCTCTTTAAGCTTTTCGGGTGATTCCGCATTAATGGAAACCGCAAAAGCTTTTTGTGAGGACGTATGATTTTGGTAAGCCGCTTTGGTAAGGTAAAGCGGGTCTGAAGTGATGCTTCTTACGGCTGTGTTTAAGTTATTAAATAAATCCTGTTTTGTATCGCCCGAAAACACAAGCATATCGCCCTGCAATTTTTCTATTGGTACCATAAGCTTATACTGTGTTTGGGAGTTTTGGGTTTGGGTCATTTCTTTCTCCTGATTTACTAAATTGGGTTCTGCCGTTCTTGTTGTTAAGGCAGGGTGGTACTCTTCCGCTGCAAGGTGGAAGTTGGTACCGCCAAAACCGAACGAGGAAACGTTTGCTCTTCTTATTGTGTTTGTTTCCCACGGGGCGGCTTTGGTTATTACTTTAAAAGGGGAGTTTGCCCAATCCACAATGGGGTTGGGAGTTTCAAAATTAATGGAGGGCGGTAATACCTTATTATGTAAGGCAAGCATTACCTTTATTACGGAAGCTATGCCCGCCGCTGCTTTGGCGTGGCCTATCTGGCTTTTAATGGAACTTAAACCGATGGTTGCAGGTTTGGCGAAAGGCGCAAAAACTTCGTTTAAGGCGGAAAGTTCTGCAGCGTCGCCAACCTTTGTGGCTGTGCCGTGGGCTTCCATAAGGCCTACCATATCAGGCGTATAATCCACCTGTTTAAAAGCGTGTTCTATTGCAAGTTTTTGGCCTTTGGGATTGGGCGCGGTTATACCCTTGCCCCTGCCATCGCTGGAGGAACCTATTGAGCGTATCACACCGTAGATTTTATCGCCAGAGGCAACAGCGTCGCTTAAGCGTTTTAAAATTACTATGCCCGCGCCTTCGGCCATAACAAAGCCGTTTGCGCGCGCGTCAAAAGCAAAGGAGCCTTCCGCAGAAAGCGCGCCTATCTTACAAAACTTAATATAAGCCGCGGGGGACATCATTTGGTCCACGCCGCCGCATAAAGCCATATCATAATTGCCCAAGCGCAAACCGTTTACCGCTTGGTCTAAAGCGGCAATGGAGCTGGCGCAGGCTGCGTCTATGGCAAAGGAAGTTCCGTTAAGGTTAAACACATTTGCCACGCGGCCCGATATTACGTTGGGCAGTTCGCCCGGCATAGTATCTTCCGTAACTGGCAAATACTTTTCGTTAACGGCTTTATCAATATCGCCTATTATGGCTTCCGCCGTTGCGGGCGAAAGAGAGCTAAAAGCAGGCGAGTGCCTTAACATATCATGGTAAACTGTTTTGTAGATACGAGCGTTTGTGTCTTCGTTCTTAAGGCCGCCCATGGCATTGGCTATAATAACGGCGGTGCGGGTGCGGTCAAATTCTTTTTTGTCATAACCCGAATCGGCAAGAGCCATGGCGGAAATTTCCAAAGCCATTTGCTGTACGGTATCCATTTGCTTGGCTATGTTTGGCGGTATTCTGAATTTTAAAGGATTAAAGTGAAAGCCTTGTATATAACCGCCTATCTTGGAGTAGGTTTTATCGGGGGCGGTTCTATCCGTGCTGTAGAATAAGGCAGGGTCCCATCTGTCTGCGGGAACTTCTATAATGCTGTTTTTTCCTTCTGTAATATTTTTCCAAAACTCGTCCTTAGTAAGCGCGCCTGGCATTATTGCGCCTATACCTATAACTGCTATGGGTTCAAGGTTCTGTTTAGACATAAAAATCTACTCCTGATCAATTGTTAGGGTTTTAAGATAGGAAGGCTTTGCACGAAAGCTTTGCAGCTTGGGTGAATTTCTCATATAATAAATGATATTAAATAAAAAAGGCCAAGGCAAATGCCCAAGCCCCCAAAACAGCGTAAATTAAAAAAAAGCGTCATTTTTCAATTATAATTTTGTATAATAAAACAACGATGAGCGATTGTATTTTTTGCAAAATAGCAACAGGGGAAGCAAGAGCGCAAATTATCTACCAAGATGATGACGTTGTTGCTTTTAAGGATTTAAATCCCCACGCCCCTACGCATATACTTATTATACCAATAAAGCATATAGACTGCCTTGGCTCGGCCAAGCAGGAAGATATTGAGTTGTTGGGCAAAGTACAATACGCGGCCGCAAAGATAGCGGCGGAATTGGGTCTTAAAGATTTTCGCCTTGTTGCCAATAACGGCAAAGGCGCAGGCCAAACAGTTATGCATCTGCACTACCACTTAATGGCAGGCAGACGCTTTTTGTGGCCCGCAGGTTAAGCCCTAAACAATTTTATTTTATTGTCCCCCGGATAAGGTGGTGAAAAGTAAATGGTATTCGTGAAAGTACGCGACGCAGAACATCTTGAAGAAGCTTTAAAGCGCTTTAAAAGAGAATGCGAGAAGAACGGTATCCTTAAAGAAATTAAAAGAAGAGAAACCTATACTCCTCCAAGCGTCAGAAGAAAACTTAAATCTCAGGAAGCCCAGCGCAGAATGAGACGCACTAAAAGAAAACGCTTTTAGTATTAACAGAAGATAAGCACAATAGTCCGCTTTAAAAAGGGCGGACTGTTGTGTCTATATTTATTCTAATGAACAATAACCTCATAGAGCAGATAAGAGACGGCGTAGACTTGCTGGAACTTATTAAAGAATATGTGCCGGCGGTAAAGAAATCAGGCCGCACTTACAAGGCCTGCTGCCCTTTCCACCACGAAAAAACCCCCTCCTTTTCAATAAGCCCAGATAAAGGCTTATTCTACTGCTTCGGCTGTCAGGCGGGCGGGGACGTATTTGCTTTTTTAATGAGGATAGAAAACCTTTCTTTCAACGAGGCCGCGCGCAAACTTGCCCAAAGGGCGGGCATTGAATGGCGGCAGGAAGAACAAATGACGGAAGATGAAAAATCCCGTCTGCAAGCCTATAAAATTATGGGCTTTGCAAAAGAATTTTACCACAAGCAGCTTATGTCCGCCGCGGGCGAACAGGGCAGAACATATATAAAGGAAAGAAGCCTTACAAAAGAAACAGCCGTAAAGTTTGAACTCGGCTATTCCCTTTTTGACGGCCTTGTAAAAAAAGCTTTAGAGCAGGGTTTTAATGTGGAAGAACTTAAAAAACTTGGGCTTGCTTCCTATAACGGCGGGGATTACTTTAGAAACAGGCTTATGTTCCCCATACACAATCACAGGGGAGAGCCGATTGCCTTTGGCGCAAGAATAATGGGCGAAGGCCAGCCGAAGTATTTAAACTCGCCCGAAACTCCTTTATTTTCCAAAAGCCGCGTTTTGTACGCGCTTAATTTTGCAGGCCCCGCCATTCGTAAAGAAGGCAAAGCGATATTGCTTGAGGGTTATATGGATGTTATCGGCTGCCATCAGGCGGGTGTGGAAAACTGCGTGGCCCCGCTCGGTACCTCTTTTACGCCAGAACACGCAAAGCTTTTGCGCCGCTATACCAACGAGGTCGCCGTGGTTTTTGACCCTGACAGCGCAGGCATAAACGCCGCTTTGCGCGCCGCTCTTATATTAGTGGAAAGCGGTTTATATGTGCGCGTGGTAACCTTGCCCGAGGGCTTGGACCCCGACGAATTTATTTTAAAGCACGGCGCGGATGCCTTTAGAACTTTAGTTGCAAAGGCGCAGGATATAATGAACTTTCAGATAGATATACTTATTAAAGGCTCGGCCGACGCGCTTAACCCGCAGGAAAAAACAAATATAGCAAGCCAGCTTTTGGAAACTATCAAAAAGCAACCCGACGAAATTATAAAACGCGAATGGGTGCGCACCGCCGCAGACAGGCTGGATATAGACGCGAATGTACTGTTAAGGAAAGCGGCGTATCAAAACAAATATCAAACGCCCGCGCCGCAGGAAGCCGTGGAAGAAAAGGTTAAAGACAATACTCCGCCGCGCGAAAGCGACCTTATTAAACTGTTGTTAAAATATCCGCGCTACGCCGATAATTGTAAAGAACTTACGGAAGAACACTTTGAAAATAATGAAATGTGGCTTATACTTAATGGAGTGAAAGCCATAAGGGAAGAAACCCCTAATGTGGAAGAAGTAGCCGCCTTACTTATAGAAAAGCTGCCAAGTTTGGAAAGTACAATACTAAAACTTTCCCTTGAAGCTATGCCAAAGGAAGTCAAACCTTCAAAGGATATTGAGGACTGCCTTGCGCTTATAAGGAAAGCCGCCTACGCCAAAAGACTTAAGCATTTGCAGGAGGAATTAAAAAAATATCCTTCGGGGCAGGTGCCGCTCGATTTATTAAAAGAGCAAATTGAGATACAAAAAAAGCTAAAATCTTAAGATACGTGAAAGGGAGCATTTTATAATATGGCACAAGATAACAAGGCATTTAAAGAACTTGTAGAAATTGGTAAAGAACACGGATATTTAACTTTAGACGAAATTAACAAATCCCTCACTTCCGCCGCCAGCAACTCCGAAGATATTGACGGACTTATGGGTACATTGGAAGATTTGGGAATTAAAGTAGTAGATAAAAAATATAAAGCCGTAGCAATGTCGGAAAAAGAAGCCTACACCGAAGAGTGGACGGCTAATATGGATATTTCCAACTCCATACGTATGTACCTTTCCGAAATGGGTAAAGTACCTTTGCTTTCCAGAGATGAAGAAGTTACGCTGGCAAGAAACATAAGGGAAAGAGAAAAAGAATTAAGAAAATTAGTTTTGGAATCGCCTATCACCATGCGCGAAATTTGTTCTTGGGAAGAGCTTGTAGACCAAGAAGAAATGACCACCAAAGAACTGATGCCGCGCGGCAAAAGAACAACGCGCGAACTTAATACCATGCGCAAGAAACTTAAAGAAGCGGCTGCCTTTATCTCTAAGAGAGAAAAGGCCATTACCGAACTGATGAAAAAATTGCGCGAACCCAAGATAAGCGACGCTATGTTAAGCAAATACACCAGCGCTTTGGAAGAGAAGCAAAAAGAAGTTGTTGACCAGATTATAAAGCTTAACTTAAACCAAAATAAAATTAAACGTTTAACAAACAGAATTAAAGGTATCGCCGACAAGATTAACGAATATAAGAGCGATATTGCCCGCTTTGACGAATATTTTGGCCCGCTTGGCGAAGTGGAAAAACTTTTAAAGCAATATAAAACAGGTAAGATTACCGACGCTCAGCTTTTAAAGAAAACAAAAGCAAACGGTGCGGATTTGGAAAAAGCTATAGAAAATATCCACGGCGTAAAGAACAGATACGAAAAGCTTTTATCCACGTTGCCTGTTTCCGAAACGGAATTTTTATCGCTCAACGAAAGAATTGAATTCTTTGAAAGTATGATTTTGCAGGATAAGCTTAAACTTATCAGAGCAAACTTAAGATTGGTCGTTTCCATCGCCAAGAAGCACGTTAACTCTAACCTTGAACTTTCCGACCTGATACAGGAAGGCGGCCTTGGTCTTATGAAAGCCGTTGAAAAGTTTGAATACAAGAGAGGCTTTAAGTTTTCCACCTATGCCACCTGGTGGATACGCCAGTCTATCAACCGCGCTATTGCCGACCAAGCCAACACCATCCGCATACCCGTGCACATGAAGGAACTTGTTTCCAAACTTACAAAAGTTACAAACAAATTCCGTCAGGAACACGGCAGCGAACCGGGCTTGGAAGATTATGCAAAAGCCTTAAGGCTTTCCGTTGAAAAGGTTAAAGGCATACTTAAAATTATGCAGGACCCTATATCCCTCTCCACGCCTATCGGCGAAGATGAGGACTCTAACCTTGAAGATTTTATTGAAGATAAGACAGGGCCAAATCCGTCTTCTTCCGCTACGGACTTTTTAAGAAAGCAGGAAGTTGCGGAAGTTTTGGCAACCTTATCGGAACGCGAAGCAAAGATTATTAAATTACGCTTCGGCATAGAATCGGGCTACCCCAGAACACTGGAAGAAGTGGGTAAGATGTTTAACGTAACGCGCGAACGCGTGCGCCAGATAGAAGCAAAGGCTATCCGCAAATTACGCCACCCAAGCAGAACCAGAATGTTAAAGGATTATTCCGAACAAGCAATGTAATCTTTAGAACACAAATAAAAATACCGCCTTTTTTAAAGGCGGTATTTTTTTGTCCGTATTATTTAAAACTTTTATTTTTCTTCTTTGCTAAAAGTCTTCTTTAAAAATTCTTCCACAAGGCCCTTGCCGCCAAGCCCTAAAGCTATGGCAAAACCTAACCCTAAAGAAGCCATAATTATGAGAATAACATCGTTTAAAAGGGTAAAGTTTATGTCAATTTGTTCTAAAGCCAAAAGCACGGTAAAAACAATAACAACCATATTTACCGTTCTGGAAAATAAAACACCGCCGCCGATATTGTTGGCTTTGGCGGAATTTTCCACAACGCCTTGCGCAAATTTGCCAAGTAAAAGCCCAGCAAACAATATAATAATAGCCACAAAAAGCTTAGGCAAGAATACAAGCAGGCTGATAAGCAAAGCGCGTACTGCCGCAAGGCCCAGTGCATCTGCCGCAACGATGATAAAAGCTATCATCACAGCCCAAGACAATACAAAAGCTATAACATAAGTTGGCGATTTGCCAAAGCCGATGCGTGTTAAAATTTCGTTAACGCCTACTTTAGATGTCCAGTTATCCAGCTTAAACGAGTTCAACAGCTTTGTTACTATCGTGCTGGTCCAGCGGGATAAAAACAACCCCAGAAACAACATTATAAGCGCGGCGAGTATACCCGGGATAAGTTCTACCGATTTATTGAACAAAACCACAAAAGGTTCTGCTGTTTTATTGGCAAAAGTCTCAAGTCCTGTATTCATTAACCCTCCTATTTATATTCCATCTTAATAAGTTTGTATTTGCGTTTTGCGCGCGGCAAAATAACTTCAAACACATCTCCTTCTTTTTTACCCAAAAGGGCTGCAGCCACAGGCGCTTTTACGGAAAGGAGGTTCTTTTCGGGGTTAGATTCCATAGAACCGACTAAGGTATAGGAAGACTGTTCTCCGTCTTCCAAATCCTCAATGGTAACAGTTGCGCCTATTCTGGCTTCGGTTTTGTCGACGTCAAGGTCGTCGGTTATGCTTGCGTTTCTAAGTCTTATTTCAAGATCATTTATTTTAGATAAAGTTTCGGCCTGCTTTTCTTTGGCGGCATGGTATTCGGCATTTTCTTTAAGGTCGCCTTGACGGGCGGCTTCGCCGATTTCTTCGGAAAGCTGGGTTTTAAGCTTCTTCAGGTCTTCTAAATCCTGTCTGAGCTTTTCGTAGCTCTTGCGACTTACGTAGAAAGTTTCACTCACGGCATCCTCCAAAGCTTCTTACACGGTGTAAAAAGCGTTCCTGATTATTATAACACATTTGCTGGCGCACGGCGGGCGTCGTTTCTTATATATTTTAAGGCTATATATAGGGGGTTACAGGCCTTTGGCTGCGGCAGACAAATGATATAATTAAAGTATAGAACATTTTGGGGGAAAAGTATGAAGAAATTTATCCTGTCCGTATTGGCCGTTGCCCTTACCTCTGCCGCGCTTGCAGCACCGCAAAACGCAAAGAACGATAAAGTTATAAATATTATGAATAAGGAACTTACACGTTCTTTTAAAAAGCTTTCAAAGGCCACCCCGCCCGTCTACTTTTTATCCTATACCATTACCGATGCAAACAACTATTACGCGGCGGCGGTGTTGGGTGGGATTTCTTACGAATACTCAAACTCAAAACGCTTTTTAGACGTGGAAGCCCGCACGGGCAGCCGCAAGATGGACAATACGCGCAAAATAAAATCTTTTGATTTGGACGATATGTCCCGCGGCGGCGGCTCTGGCGGATATTCAGTCCCGCTGGGCAATGACGACAAAACATTGCAAACCCTACTCTGGCTTAGGACGGAAGACACCGTAAAAGCCGCGCAGGAAGATTACCTTAAAGTAAAAACAAATTCCGCAACAGCTTCCGAACGCTCGGACAGTTCGGACGATTTTTCCGCCCCTATTTCCGCCCACAGCTTTTACGAAGCAAAGGAAATGCCTGTTTTTGATAAAGAAGCCGTAAAGCAGCAGTTAAAAGAATATTCAACTATGTTTGCGGGTTATGACTTTATTTTAACTTCCTCTGTTGAGTTTTCCGTCCAAAACATCAATACATACTTTGTAAATACGGAAGATGCAAAAATAAGGAAAGGCCAAAATTTATTAAGGATTTCGTATTCAATCTCCTCCCGCAATAAAGACGGTATGCAGCTGCAACGCGGCAATTCTTACGACAGTTTTACATTTGAAGGCCTTGCCAAGCCTGAAGTTATAAAGGCGGATATTGCCAAATCAATAGAAGAACTTAAAGCCCTGCAAAACGCACCCGTGGCGGAACCTTTCCACGGCCCAGCGATACTTAAAAACAGGGCGACGGGCGTTTTCTTCCACGAGATTTTGGGCCACAGAATAGAAGGACACCGCCAGAAAGATGATGACTTCGGTCAAACTTTTACGGCTAAGGTTAACCAGCAAATAATATCGCCCCTGATAAGCGTTTACGATAATCCTACGCTTTCAAACTTTAACGGAACCGATTTGCGCGGACATTATATGGTGGACGACGAAGGCGTTATGTCGCAAAACCTTACTTTAATTGAAAACGGGGTACTTAAAAACTTTCTTATGTCCAGAAGCCCTGTTAACAACTTCCCGCAGTCAAACGGACACGGCAGGAAAGAACCGGGCAGAATAGCGGTTTCCCGCATGGGCAACACGATAGTAAAGGCCAATAAAACCGTAACTTTTGAAGAATTAAGAAACCTGCTTATAGAAGAAATTAAAAAGCAAGATAAACCTTACGGCCTTATTATTGACGATATTTCGGGCGGGTTTACGATGACGGATACCTCCTCCCCCCAAGCCTTTAAGGTGCTGCCGCTTTTGGTTTATAAAGTTTACCCCGACGGCCGACCCGACCAAATTATCCGCGGTGCGGATATTGTAGGCACGCCGCTTGTAAGCTTTAACAAAATTACCGCCGCCGCAAATGACGATGCCGTATTTAACGGCTCCTGCGGTGCGGAGTCGGGCTGGGTGCCTGTTTCCGCCATTGCGCCAAGCGTGCTGGTGTCGGAAATAGAGGTAGAAAAAGTGGAAAAGAGTTACGAGAACCTTCCCCTGCTGCCCGCGCCGCCCGCGCAAAACAAACAGGAGGTTAAATAATTATGAAAAAGTTTATTTTATCCCTTTTAATTTTATCTTCTTCCATCGCCGCCTTTGCTCTTACTCAAAAAGACGAAACCGTTTTTGCCGCGATGAACGACGAAATGACCCGCACAATGACCTTGCTTGCCGCGCCAAATATGCCAAAGCCGTATTTTGCGGCGTATAAAGTTACGGATATGCAAAGCTATACCTTTGAGGCGTCATCAGGTTCTTTGTCCTCTCAGGACCAAGAGGCGCAAATGGCCGCGCAGGTTATGATGCGCGTGGGCAGCGACAAAGAAGACAACAGCTTTTTTAAAGCCTTCATAATAAACACCGCCGCAATTCCATACCCTTCGGACAGTTATGATGGCCTGCGCAACGCGCTGTGGGGCTTGAGCGATGTTTCCTATAAGCAGGCTTTGGCGCAGCTTGCCAAAAAGGAAGCTTTTAAAAAGAGTAAAAATATAAAGGAAAATTATGACGATTTTTCCCCCGCACGCGCCGCAAGCGAGTTGGAAGATATTTCCTCAAAACCCGTAGATAAAGATTTTTGGGTAAATTTTGTAAAAGAAACCTCTTTACAGGGCAAAGATTTGGGGCTGGACGAATTTACGGCCTATGCCGCCATAACCTTAAAACCTTCTTACTTTTTAACGAACGAGGGCGCAAAGTATCTTAAAGATGATACCGCTATCTTTATATATTTTATGGCTAAAGCAAAAACAAAGGACGGTTTTGAGATACGGGAAGCAAAATCTTTCAGCTATGCTGATTTTAAAGATGTTCCGCCCGCAGCAGAACTGGCCCAAAAGGCAAAAGAAGTCGCCCTGCGCGCCAAAGACTTAACAGAAGCGGAAAAAGCGGAACCTTTTATCGGCCCCGTATTGTTGGAAAAGACAGCCGCCGCCATACTGTTTGATAAAGCTTTTAAGGAAAATATTATAAGGGTAAGGCCAGTGCGCTCCGCCTCCGACAGTAATGACGCCTCTATGGGGGAATTCGCCCAAAAGAAAGGCTTAAAAATTATGCCTGCGGACTTTGATGTTATAGACGACCCTCTGCTTAAAACCTTTAAAAACAAAACGCTTTCGGGCTATTATAAGGTTGATGATGAGGGCGTTAAAGCAAGCAAACTGCAGCTTGTAAAAAACGGGAAACTTATAAACTTGCCCACAACAAGAAGCCTTATAAAGGACCAAAAAACATCAAACGGACACGCGCGCATTGCGCCCGCCGATGATAAACTTTTTGCGCAGGCTTATATAGGCAATTTAATGTTTTTGCCGCACAAAACGGTGGAAGAAAAAGAATTAAAAACTAAATTTGCACAGTATTGCAAAGAAGAAGGCTTGGATTACTGCTATATAATAAGAACAAATCCTTTAAACGGGGTATTTTCCGCATACAAGATGGACGCGGTAAGCGGTAAGGAAACGCCTGTCTACGGTATAGACAAAAACTCTTTTACCACAAGAACATTGCGCGATATTAAATTTGCGGGGGACGATTTGGAGGTTTACAACTTTTCTTCTTTAAGAGAGCCTGCCTATTCAATAATAGCGCCCTCTGTAATACTTAGTGAAATGGAATTAAAATCCAGCCAAAAAACAGGTTTAAGAAAACCGCTTGTGGAAAGGCCCTTTTAGTAGCTGGAGTTAAACCAAGTACAGGCTTCTTCTCCCCGTGTGCTGTATGAATAGCAGGAAACCTTACCCTGTTTATTTACCGCGAGGTAATAATAAGAGCCGAAAGGGATTCTTTGCGCAAGCGCCAGCGTATCGGGCGAACCTGCCGCGGGAATTGTTGTATATATAAAATATCTGGTTTGGCGGCGCTTTTGGCCTTGGTAAGTGTAATCTTCACCAGGCACATCAACATCCAAAACGCTTAAATCGGGGGCATAGGAACCTGTTGCAAGAAAATAACCTTCATTTGCGCGCGCAATGGTTTTGATAAGGGAAGCAGCCTCCGACATTCTGGATTTTTCCACCGCAATCTGGTATTGCGGCAAAGCTATAGCGGCTAATATGCCTATAATAAGCACAACTACCAATAATTCTATAAGCGTAAAACCTTTTCTGGCTGACATAAATCCCCCAAATCATTGTATTCTTATTTTTATTAAACTAAATTTTGCCTTAATATCCAAATAAGGCATACAAAACCCGCCGCCACGCCTGCCTTACATTAATGCCGTTTGACACAGAACACGATTTCATACAAGCTCACGTGGCTCGTCCTATTAATGCCGTCCGTAGCAAAACAAATTTGCAGATTGGCACGCGTGATTAGCCCTATTAATGCCGTTTGGCACAGAACACTATTTCATACAAGCTCACGTGGGCTTTCAGATTTTGAGGAAATTTTAATTTTATTCTAAGCGCGAACTACAAGAAAGAATGGGAGCGGAGCGACTCTCGGTAGTTTAGCGAAGAAAAAATTGAAATTTACCAAAATATGCGAGCCTGCTAGTTTCCCCTGCCCAAGCAGAGCAACTCCCCCCTCCCCCCACCTTGACGGGGGCATTGGCTGTTTTGTATCATATAAGTCTAGCTATGGCTACACAAACTAACAGTATCCCTGTGATACTAAACAAAAAAAGAACCTTTATTATAAAGGAAAAAATTTCCAAGAAAGAGTTAGTCTCTAAACTTGTAAACGCTATCTGTGACGACCTGCCCGAAGCGGACAGGGAATATATGCTTGCCGCCGTTCTTAAACGCGAACAGGGCATAAGCACGACATTAGACACAGGTCTTAGCATACCTCACGCAAGGATGGAAGATTTGCGTGCTTTTGAAGCGGCTGTCGCCGTAATGCCGCAAGGTATAAGCGACGAATACGGCCTACAGATAAAAGTTATGTTTTTATTTTTATCTCCCGCAGGGCAGACTTACTTTTCCCAACACTTAAAACTTCTTGCCTCTCTGGCGGAAAAATTTAAGGCCTCCTTTCTTACTGAACTTTCCTCTTGCCAAAACGAAGAGGAAGTTTTAAACAAAATATCGTTTTAAACGAATATGACCACAGAAAATACTTTAAGAACGCAGCATAACCCCTTTAGGGCCAAAGGGGTTGTTGTCATTACTACGGCAATGCTTACCTTTATAACATTTTGGAAAGCGGCAGCCGTGGTATTGTGCGACTTTGGTTCAAGCGCGTTCTACGCGGGCGGCATAGCTATGAAGGCTTTCGGCCCCGCTTTCCCTTGGTATATTTTGGCGGTAATGTTGCTTTCGGGCTTTTTGCTTATGATGTATGTGGAAGCCTGCTCACTTTTTACGCGCGGCGGAATATTCCCCGTAGTTAACGCGGGCTTGGGCGAAAACGCCGCAAAGGCCGCCGCCGCCGCAATACTGTTTGACTTTATGCTTACGGGGCCTATCAGCAGTATTTCTGCAGGGCATTATTTGGTGGGGCTTATAAACTCCTCCATGGAAACCTTCGGCGTACATTTTGCGCTGCCCGCAAACGCTTTTGCAGTTGTCTTTGCGCTGGCCGTTACAATTTACTTTTGGTATCAAAATATAAAAGGTATAGAAGACTCCAGCGAAAAAAGTTCCAAAATAATACAGTTTTCCATGATTATCTGCGTTATACTTTTTATCTGGGCCGCAATAACAATTTTACAGAGAGGTTCTTTCAATCTCCCGCCCCTTGCGCCTCAACTTAATAAAGACTCCATTGGCTGGGCCGCCAATATGCCGTTTTTGGAAAAGATAGGTTATATCGGCATACTTATGGCTTTGGGCCATTCCGTTTTGGCTTTGAGCGGACTTGAAACTTTGGCGCAGGTCTACAGGGAAATTGAACACCCCAAAATTATAAACCTTAAAAAGGCCGCTTTAGTTGTATTTATTTTCGCTTTCGTATTTACGGGCGGACTTACGTTTTTATCTTCCCTCATAATCCCGCCCGACTTGGTTGCAACAAAATATTACGATAACCTTTTAGCTGGTTTGGCTATGCACCTTTCCGGCCCAAATATATTAAAACTTATAATGCAGGCCGCGGTTGTTATAGCTGGCGTGGTAATGCTTTCTGGCGCGGTAAATACTTCTATCATCGGCGCAAACGGCATTATGAACCGCGTGGTGGAAGTAGGCATTCTTACCGATTGGTTCCGCAAGATACACAAAACTTACGGCACAACTTACAACATTATAAATATGATTTGCATTATGCAAATTATCGTTATCTTGCTATCGCGCGGTAAAACCTATCTTATCGGCGAGGCTTATGCCTTCGGCGTTTTATGGAGCTTTGTGCTGGGCTTTGCTTCCATAGTAATACTGCGCTTTAAAAACAGAGAGCAAAAGCGCGAATTTATGATGCCCTTTAATATAAAATTTGACCACTATTATATCCCCGTCGGCGGCACGTTGGTAACGCTTTTTATAATAGCGCTAGCCGTAATCAACTTAATAACCAAAAAAACGGCTACGATAGCGGGGCTTTCCTTTGCGGTATTTATTTTTATACTGTTTCATATATCGGAAAAGCTTAACGCCAAAAAAGCTAATGATATTTTTGAGGAAGGGCATAGAGAAAAACTTAATAAGACAAAAGAAGAAAGCCTTGAAGCTGCTTTATCGGAACTGGAAAACGAAAAGCGTTTTGTAGTCGCGGTAAAAGACCCCGATAATCTTTACCATCTTGAACATATCCTGCAAAACTTAAATAATGACGATACCGACGTTATAACCGTTTACGCAAAACCTTTGGAAGACTGGAGCGTTGGTAAAACAACCAGCTCTAAAACAACGGACGAAAGCGAACTTTTTACTAATATTATTCTATTGGCGGAAAAATACGGCCGCCCCGTATTCCCGCTTATAATAAACAGCAACGAGCCTTCTTACGCTCTCTGCCAGGTGGCGCAAGCTGCCAAAGCGCAGGAGATTATTATGGGCGTATCGGGCAGCTACGGCGCAAACGACCAGCTTGAAAGACTGGTTATGGCTTGGGGCGCACTGCAGCACGGTAAAGAAACAGCCCTGCCCATAACTGCCAGAATTTTGTGGGAGGGAAGAGAAGTCTCTTACAAATTTTAACTATGGCGATATTAAAAATATATAAATACGGGGAAGATATACTGGTTAAAAAAACTCAAAGAGTTAATTTTAATCTTATGGAAAAGAAACTCCCCAAAATAATAAATGATATGACGCACACCTGCCTTGCAATGCGCGGGGTGGGCCTTGCCGCGCCGCAGGTTGGGTTGGATATGGCATTAGCCGTCATAATGCTGCCCGTAGGCACGGAAGAAAAAGAAGAATACAAACGCTATGTTCTTATTAATCCGGAGATTTCATCCTCTAAAGGCAGCGTGCCAAGCCAAGAGGGTTGCCTTTCATTCCCTGGGCTTGATATAGAAGTTGAACGCGCAGAGCAGATTAAAGTTAAATATTTAAACGAAAAGGGCCTTCCCGTATCGCTTGCGGCAAACGGGTATTTCGCAATAATCCTCCAGCACGAAATTGACCATTTAAACGGTAAAGTATTTATAGACCATTTGAAGGGAGAAAAACGTGCCGAAGCCAAGCGGAAAATAGCCGAACTTTCCAAAACCTGGAATTAATGCTTTTTAAAATCCCAAATAAGCCCCGCCCCTATACAGCGGGGCTTTTATTTTTTCCCTTGATTATTATAAATAAAGTTATAATAATATAATGAATTATTATATATGGAAATTCATTTTATGTAGTGCTTGGAGAATTTCATGATTTCACTTTTAAAAAATATTCGCAAAAATTTAGGGTTTACGTTGACAGAGATGCTTATCGTAGTAATGGTAGTGTCCATTCTTGCTGCCATAGCGTATCCTTTATATACAAAAGCGGCAACAAAATCCCGCGCCATAGAAGCTATTAACTTGCTTGAAATGGTGCGCAATAAACAACTACAAAAATTTGCTAAAGATAAATCCTACTACTCTTCTTTCTCCAATATGGGACAGATTACAACCAATAAAAATAAAGAGGTTATAGAAGGGCAGGTTCTTAAAGTAAAGGACTATACCTTAAGTTTAAATAATGTGCATAGTTGTATGACTGCCGCATACGAAAAGGGCGGGACAAAATTTAGTTTTTCAAGCAGTTATGAGCAGACAGGCCTTGGCTGCACGGGTGATGTTTGCACAAGTTTCGGAGATATTATAGGTACTGCTAATGATGTCTGCAACTGCGGCAGTAAAGCCTGCTC